>ENA-ORSR01000046-ORSR01000046.1-human-gut-metagenome-genome-assembly--contig:-NODE-46-length-95950-cov-5.793430_pt1 | contig 95950 bp, 78 predicted proteins | sample MGYA00241901_ERZ509166 | MGnify/ENA primary metagenome ERZ509166 (study PRJEB26280, sample SAMEA2338860) | human gut metagenome | biome: human gut; feature: human-associated habitat; material: faeces... | reverse complement strand
CACGATCGCCAAAGCCGCCGCGACCGCCACGGCCACCGCGCTCGTCACGGCCGCCGCGAGGACCGCGGTCCTCGTCCAGGCCCATGGCGACGAGCGGAGCGATAACCTTATCGAGAGCGGCCATCAGCTCGGTGGCCTCCTCGTAAGAAAGCTCGGGCAGGAGCTTCTCCTTCTTGTTGGCAAGCTCGACTAGGCCCTCAGCGGCATCCTCAGCAGCGAAGACAACAATCTTGCGCATATCGCCCTCGGCGTCGTCGATGCGGCCGACCAGATCGGCAGCCTCGGCCTCGGCCATCAGGCCATCGAGCTCACGAAGGCGCATGCCCAGCAGGTCGGACATTTCCTTCTGCTCCATCTTGGGCTTGAGGTCAAGAAGCTTGATGGCGCGCTCGATGTTCGCCATGCGCTCGGCCTTGGCCTCCTCCTCCTTGGAAATAGCAAAGCGACGGCTGCGCAGCAGGCGGGCGGCCTTCTGCATCTTGTCCATCAGCTCTTCGTCATCGTAATCAGCGGCGGCCTCGACAACCTCGGCCTCCTCGGCGGAAACCTCGTCAGCAGCCTCAACCTCAGCAGCTTCGGTCTCCACGGTCTCGACTGCCTCAACCTCGGCAGCCATGGTCTCGTTCTCGGTCTCGTTCATGATCTCTTCGTTCTCAGACATGAGACTCCTTCTTGGCCCTCTCGGGCATCATCGCCCCATTCGCGGGGCCCGTCGCGCACTCTTTGCGCTTTATACATTCATGCCTCTCGGCAAAACGTCCATTAGTTTATGGTGTCGCCATCCAATCTAGCTGCAGAATCTATGTGCACACATTAATGCGACATGTCGCGGTATCATGGCCTGAACCAAACGTGTCCACCCTAAGGAGCCCGCCGTGATCAAACCCATCATGAAATCCGAGTTCTTTTTGCGCCTGCCTTCCGAAGACGCGGGCCCCGATGACGCCGTGACCGGGCAGGACCTCCTGGATACGCTCCATGAGCATGAGCACGAGTGCGTGGGCCTCGCCGCCAATATGATTGGCGTGCGCAAACGCATCATCTGCGTAAAGGACGGCAACAGGGCGCTCCTGATGTACAACCCTCAAATTCTTGAGCAGGTCAATGCCTATCAGACGAGCGAAGGATGTCTTTCGCTGGTTGGAGAGCGCCCCTGTACCCGTTATCGCCGCATTAAGGTGGAGTATTTGGACGAGAACTTCGTCCACCGCATCAAAAACTTCTCGGGCTACACCGCCGAGATCATCCAGCACGAAATCGACCACTGCAACGGGATCGTTATTTAGTTCCGCCGATTCAAGAAAGCTCCCTGCAGCAAAACAACTGCAGGGAGCTTTTCATAGTGCGGAACTTCTATCCCACTAGCTCTGGCGGTAATGATCGAAGAAATCGGCGAGGTCTTCGAGGGACTCTTTGAGTACTTCCATGCGCGGCAGGTACACGATACGGAAGTGGTCGGGCTCAGCCCAGTTGAAGCCGCCGCCGCGCGTGATCAGAATCTTCTTCTCGTGCAGAAGGTCGAGGGCGAACTGCTCGTCATCGGTGATGTTGAACTTCTTCACATCCATCTTGGGGAAGATGTAGAACGCCGCGCGCGGCTTAACCACCGAGATGCCGTCAATCTTGCTGAGCGCCTCATACACAAAGTTGCGCTGCTCGTAGACACGGCCGCCGGGACGGATGTAGTCGTTAACGGACTGATGTCCGCCGAGTGCTGTCTGAACGATCGACTGAGCCGGCACGTTGGAGCACAGGCGCATGTTGGAGAGCATGTTGATGCCCATGATGAAGTCGCTCATGCAGCGCTGGTTGCCCGAAAGCACCATCCAGCCAATACGATAGCCCGCGATCATGTGCGACTTGGACAGACCGCTAAAGGTGACGCAGGGCAGGTCGGGGGCGAGCGAGGCAATCGAGACGTGCTCGTAGCCGTCCATGCACAGGCGGTCGTAGATCTCATCGGCAAAGATCATCAGCTGATGCCTGCGTGCAACCTCGACGATACCCTCGAGCACCTCGCGCGGATAGACGGATCCCGTGGGGTTGTTGGGGTTGATGATGACGAGAGCTTTGGTCGCGCTCGTAATCTTGGACTCCATATCCTCCAAGTCGGGATACCAATCCGCCTGCTCATCGCACAGATAGTGCACAGGATGACCGCCGGCAAGGGTTGCACACGCCGTCCAGAGCGGATAGTCGGGGCTGGGGATCAGAATCTCGTCGCCATTGTCGAGCAGCGCGTTCATCGAAAGCTGAATGAGCTCGGACACGCCGTTGCCCGTGTAGATATGCTCCATCTGAACGTTGGGCAGGCCTTTGATCTGCGAATACTGCATGATCGCCTTGCGCGCAGAGAACAGGCCGCGCGAGTTGGAATAGCCTTCGCAGTCGGGCAGCTGCTGGCGCATGTCCTTGATGACCTCATCGGGCGTGCGGAAACCGAAGGGCGCCGGGTTGCCGATATTGAGCTTGAGGATGCGCTCGCCCTCGTCCTCCATACGGGCAGCCTCGTCGACGACGGGACCGCGCACGTCATACAGGACGTTATCGAGCTTGGTGGATTTAGAAAAAGTACGCATGGTGGTGCTCCTTGCAATTTGAGCTGAGGGATGGGGTTCGGGCTTGGAATCGTTGCGGGGTGATGATGCCTCGCCTTGATCGGCGTCGCCGGCAAGCAGCCAGGTAACATCAACCTCCAAAATACGGGCGAGCAGCTCAGCCACATCGCGCCGCGGGATCGTCTTGCCGCTCACATATTGGCTCATCTGACTCTTGCCGAGTTTTTTGCCGAGCATCTCCGATGCGCGGATCACGTCCGACTGGCGAACGTCGCGATCGGACATAGCCTGTCGCAGGCGATCGCTAAACGTCTCTTGGGCCACTAGAACCTCCTTGCTGGCAAAGTTCAATTTATAGAACACGAATTGAACCATGGTTCAATTTAGCAAGCAGTATAACGCGGCACCTCATTCGATAGTTCAATTTCATAAGAAAATGTACCGGGCTCCGAGATTTGCCCAAAGCGGACAATAGCGTGTACGCGTTTAGAGGTATTCGAGGAAACGGGCGGCAGCAAGCGAAACATCGGCCGTTCGATATATGGCGTTGATCTGCCGATGGGGATGTCCCTCGAGCGAACGCACGGCAACATCGAACTGACAACGGCGCAAGATGAGCGCAGGAAGAATGCTCACACCCAGGCCGTCCTCGACCATAGCCATGATCGCATAATCATCCCAGGTCGACAGCTTGGAGCGCACCGTCAGCCCCGCCCGGCGGAACAGCGGCGTAATCTCGTCATCGGTGCCGCGTTCTAGCAGAATAAACTGCTCGTTGGCTAAATCGGTAAGAGAAACGACCTCCGCCGTGGCAAGCAAAGAATCTGCCGGCACTACCGCCATCAACTCGTCGCGCACCAAAGACCGCGATGCCATGCCGTTTTCTCGGGGCTCACGCGGGATAAAACCCAGGTCACAACGACCCTCAGCCACCCATTGTTCAATCTCTGAGTAATCGCCCATCAGCAACTCATAATCGACGTCCGGATGATCGGCGCGAAAGCGCGCAATCACCGGCGGCAGCACGTGGGTCGCCACACTCGAAAACGTACCGATGCAGATTTTGCCGCGCATGAGCCCGCGCATCTCATCCACCCGTCGCTGCAAGCGAGTGAATTCCTCGCAGAGCGCCTCGACAGCCGGCATGACCTGCCGCCCGTCGGCAGAAAGAGCCACGCCCTCGCGACTGCGGTCGAGCACCTTAAAACCCCAGTCGGCCTCAAGATCGGCCACCATACGGCTCACGCCCAACTGCGAATAGCTCAGGCGCTCGGCAGCACGCGTAAAGCTTCCGGCGCGCACCGTCTCCAGCAGCACCTGCATCTTTTGAATATTCGTTTCCACGACACGCCTCCACCTTTACATGAATTTTTGTCATGTTAGCCATGCATTATATTCGCTTTTCTTCTATTGCCAGTTCACCCATAGTGAACATGCTCGAATATAGAGGGGACGGAAGCGCATGGACAACGGACTGTTTACGTACTTAGCAGCATTGCTATTGTTTGGCTCCAACGGCATCATCGCCGCTGCCATCGCGCTGCCGAGCTCCGATATCGTGCTGCTACGCACGTTTTTGGGCGCTCTCTCGCTTGTCACTATCCTCGCCATCACCCAACACCATAAACTGCAGGCGCCATCTCGTCCCCGCGAAGCCGCGGCCCTCCTCCTCTCGGGAGCTGCGCTGGGCGCCAGCTGGATTTTTCTGTTCCGCGCCTACCAGACGATCGGCGTCGGCGTATCCTCGCTGCTGTACTACTGCGGCCCCATCATTGTCATGGCGCTCTCCCCGCTCATCTTTGGCGAAAAGCTGACCGGCGGCAAAATCGCCGGCTTTGTCGCCGTCGCCTGCGGTGCTTTTCTCATTGCAGCGCAAGGTCTAGGCGGCAATATGCCCATTGCGGGCATCGTCTGCGGAATCGCCTCGGCCTTCTGCTATGCATTGATGGTCATCGCCAGCAAGGGTGCGCCGCACATCGAGGGCCTCGAGAACTCCGCGCTCCAGGTGAGCGCCGCCTTTGTGACCGCACTGGTCCTCACGCTCATCACGCAGGGCGCTCCCTCGTTCCTGTCCGCCGGCGTCGCCGCCAGTATTGATTGGCGCGCCGTCGCTATGCTCGGCGTCGTCAACACCGGCATTGGTTGCCTGCTCTACTTTAGCGCCGTCGCCAAGCTGCCCGTCCAGACCGTCGCCGTCGTCGGCTACCTCGAGCCGCTTTCGGCGGTCGTGTTCTCGGCCGTCCTTTTGGGCGAAGCCATAACACCGGTCCGCCTGATGGGCGCCGCGCTTATCATCGGCGGCGCGATTTTTTGCGAACTCGCCGGCAAACGCGCAAACGCCAAGGCTGGCATCGCCCAGACAGCACGTGCTTAAAAGCCCTGCTTTGAAATGCTACCTGCATAGATAAATAATCCCCAGCTGAGGATTATTGTCTAAAATAACCCGATGTGCCAAACTGCTCTTGTATGTATAAAGACGGCATAAAGTTTTTGTCCTAGACAGATAACCGGATGTCTAAGGGAGTCCTCGTGGCACACAACAAACTGGAGGCAAGCCCCCAAGACCAGCGCGGGCAAGGCGGGCACGGAGCCATCCCCCTCTCCGCTGGCATGCTGCTCGTAACGCTCGGCGTCGTCTATGGCGACATCGGCACGAGCCCCATGTACACCATGAAATCAATCGTCGCCAACAACGGCGGCATCGGTACCGTCAGCGAGGACATGATCCTGGGCGCGCTTTCGCTCGTCATCTGGACCATGGCACTCGTGACCACGGTCAAGTACGTGGTAATCGCCATGAAGGCCGACAACCACAACGAAGGCGGCATCTTCGCCCTGTTTAGCCTGGTGCGCAAAGTGGCACCATGGCTGATCCTACCTGCCATGATCGGCGGCGCGGCGCTGCTCGCCGACGGCATCCTCACCCCCGCCGTCACGGTTACCACGGCCATCGAGGGCTTGCGCACCATCGAGTGGGGCCATGCGCTTTTGGGTGACGGCCAGACCAACGTCATCATTATTACCATCATCATTATCTGCGGCCTATTTGCCATGCAGCGCGCCGGCACCTCGTCGATCGGCAAGCTGTTCGGCCCGCTCATGACGCTGTGGTTCCTGTTCCTGGCAGGCGCCGGCCTGTTCAACATGCTCGGCAACCTGTCCATCCTGCGCGCGCTCAACCCCATCCGCGGCATCATGTTCCTGTTCTCGCCCATCAACCATTCGGGCATCATGGTGCTCGGCTTCGTCTTTCTGTCGACGACCGGCGCCGAGGCCCTCTACTCGGATATGGGTCATGTGGGCAAGGCAAACATCTATGCATCCTGGCCGTTTGTTAAGGCGGCCCTTATCCTCAACTATCTGGGTCAGGGAGCATGGTTGCTCGCCAATAACTCCAACCCCCAGATGCTCGCGATGGATATCGTCAACCCGTTCTATATGATGCTTCCCGAGCCCCTGCGCCCCTTTGCCATCGTGCTTTCGGCCGTGGCGGCCATCATCGCCTCGCAGGCGCTCATCACCGGCTCGTTCTCGCTGGTATCCGAGGCAACGCGCCTCAACCTCATGCCGCACCTGCGCATCCACTACCCCAGCGACACCAAGGGCCAGCTCTATATTCCGCTCGTCAACAACATCATGTGGGTCGGCTGCATCTTCATCGTGCTGCTGTTCCAGAACTCCGAGCGCATGGAGAGCGCCTATGGCCTCGCCATTACCGTGACCATGCTCATGACCACAACGCTTTTGACGAGCTATATCGCCGTCATCATGAAGCGAAAGCTGGGCGCCTGCGTCTTTGCCCTGCTTTTTGGCGCCATCGAGCTCTGCTTTTTTGCCTCGTGCCTCACCATGTTCTTTGACGGCGGCTACGTCATGATCTTCTTGGCCTCGCTGCTGTTTGGCCTTATGTACGTGTGGCGCCGCGGCACTGCCATCGAGCGCACGCAGACGATCCTGCTGCCCGTCTCCAAGTACATCGATCAGCTCAACCGCCTGCGCAACGACGAGACCTATCCCGTGCTTGCCGACAACCTGGTGTTCCTCACCAACAGCCCCGACCCGCTCACGCTCGACCGCGACGTGCTCTATTCCATCCTTGACAAGCATCCCAAGCGCGCCAAGGCATACTGGTTCATCAACGTGCACGTTACCGATGAGCCCTATACGCACGAGTATTCCGTCGAGACCTTTGGCACGGACTTTTTGTTCCGCGTGCGCCTGGACCTGGGCTTTAAGGTCAACCAGCGCATCAACGCCTACCTGCGTCAGATCGTCGGCGACCTGATGGCCTCGGGTGAGCTGCCGCCGCAGCACCACACCTATTCCATCTACGAGACACGCGGCAACGTGGGCGATTTCCGTTTTTGCATGCTGCGCAAGATGCTTGCCCCCGAAACGGACATCAACCGCAATGACCACCGCGTCATGGCCATCAAGTACGCCGTCCGCCGCGCCTGCGGAAGCCCGGCACGCTGGTACGGTCTTGAGAACTCGGCCATCATCATCGAGTACGTGCCGCTGTTTGCCCGCATGCGCCCGGCCGTTAAGCTCGTGCGCACCCAGGTGCCGCTCGAGGTTCAGATCGAAGAGGCCGAGGAAATGGAAGTCGATATCTTCTCGGACGACCTGGTCAACGGCAACGAAGCCGGTAGGAACATGAACGTCGACCCCACCGAGTTGCTCGAGAGCGTCGCCGATACGCCCGAACAGCAACTGCTCGACGGCCTCGAGAGCGAACAGTTCAACGACGCCAACTTCTAGCTACGTCGCAAATCAACGACAGCGGCCCTGCATCTCACGGGAGACGCAGGGCCGCTTTGCATTGCAGTAAAGCTAACGGCTACGAACGACGCGGCTCGGGAACCACGAGCCTATCGGGGCTCGCGCCCTCGGCATCCATCAGGCTCACGTAGCGAATCGACGGATCCCCATACATCGCGTAGTAATAATTGCCCGTGCGCGCGCTAAAGCATCCGGTATAGATAGTCTTCTCGAACTTGCCATCGCCCATCCTGGACGCCCCCTCAATCATCACCACGCCCTCGAGTGAACGGAACATGCGGACGACGTTTTCGGTCTCGCTCTCCTTTTGCGGGTAATTGGCATTGAGGTACGCCGCCTTTACAAAACGGCTCGGCGAATAGCAGTCACCCGGAATACCGCGCATGCCGGCACCCGCGCCATAGGGCTTGAGCTCGGCGCCACGCCATGTCGCCGTCTGAGGAAAATCGCTTGTGGCTGTGATATAGGTGCGCAGGTTTTCCATGTGCCACGGGAAGGTCGGCTGGTTGGCAAGGGTGTCGACCGGATCGTCGTATACATGCAGGCCGTCAGCCATCATCTCGACCACGATGCTGCGCTGGCCGTCGCCGATAATCCAATGGAGCAGCGACACGCCCAGCCCCTCTCCGGCAGATTTGGCGACAATCACCGTGTCGCGCAGCGCGGCCTCGACCTCATCGACCGTCGAGAACGTCGCTGCCACCCACAGGGGAAACTCATAGGCCGCGATATTGGTCTTTCCATCAACTGGGCCCTCGGCATACTCAGCATAGCCGGGAAAATTGAGCCCCGCCACGGCGAGGCCTGCATCGTTGCCGCAGTCGAAGAACATAGGGTAGTTCTTGTAATCGATGCACATACCGATCACCGCGTGTGCCGCTGTCGCGTCGTCGATAAACGAATACGGAATGTGAAACCCGCGCGGCATCACGCGAACCTGTTGGCCGTAGTCAAAGCTCCAGTCGAGGTTGCGGCCTAGATACATGTGGCCGGAATTATCGGTAAATCGAATGCTCGTACACATAGCGCCTCCTAGCTTTACGTTCTTGCTAAGGTTATTGTCACCAAACAAAGAGGCACTAAACACAAAAGCCCGGACATGACAACAATGTCACGCCCGGACCAAAAGAGACGAAGTGCGGTGCTGTAGTCACCCTAGACAAGTTTACCTTGGCAGTGATCGATCATATGCTGGATCATCTGTGCCTCAAAGCCCGCGTAGTCGCGGCGGCACTCCTTCATCTTGCCGTCGACGATCTGGTCAAAGGCAACCTTGCACTTGATATAGCGCGTGGACTTGGTGACCTCCTCGTGCGTCAGGCAGCTCTCCTCCATCTTGCTGGCGCCCAGGCCAAACACCAGACGGGGGTTGTAGAGCACGTGGGGCTCGCCGGCATCGTCCAGGTAGACGCAAACCTTCTTGGTAACGCCAATCTGGTTGGCGGCCAAGCAGCCGGCATCGTCGAGCGACTTGATGGTATCGATCAGGTCCTGGGCCACCGACTCGTCCTCGACGGTCGCAACCTCGCAACGCTGGGACAGGATAGCCTCGTCGCGGCAGAGCTCTTTAATCATACGTTCCTCCATAGGGGTCGTTGTAACCGCTTAAGTATACGGTAAACACACATTTTCATGCGAAATATACCGCCGGACCGTAACAAACCGCCGAACATCAACATGTAGGGAACAACTCCGTTGTAAAGAGGCTATAGTGGGTGCGTTCGTGTCAATCGGCCTAAACTCGGGGCCGAACAAGGAAAGGGTATGCATGGACGAACTTTTTCACGTCAGTGAGCGCAAGTCCACAATCGGGACCGAACTTCGCGCTGGACTGACAACATTCCTGGCGATGGCCTACATCATCGCCGTCAACCCCGCAGTGCTCTCGGGCGCTGGCATCGATGCGGGAGCGCTCGCCTGCGCCACCTGCCTGGGCGCCGGCATCATGACCATCTGCATGGGTATCTTCGCCAACCGCCCGCTCGCCTGTGCGTCGGGTCTGGGCATCAACGCCATGATTGCGGGCATCGCCACCACCATGTGCGGCGGCGACTGGCACGTGGCCATGAGCGTTATCTTCCTCGAGGGCGTCGTCATCTTGCTGCTCGTCCTTTGCGGCCTGCGCGAGGCCATCATGGACGCCATCCCCGTGGTCCTGCGCCACGCCATCTCGGTGGGCCTGGGCCTGTTTATCGCCATGATCGGCCTGTGCGACGCCGGCATCATCACCGCTGGCGCCGGCACGCTCGTCGGCTTGGGTGACATCACCTCCCCCACCTTTATCGTCGGCATCATCTCCATCGTCGTGACGGTTGCCCTGGCTTCCCGCAACGTGCCGGGCTCGCTGCTCATCGGCATCATCGTCGCCGTTATCGCCGGTATCCCGCTGGGCGTCACCCATGCGCCCGAGGGCCTCATCGCACCGCTCGACTTCTCGACCTTTGGCGCCCCGTTTGCCAGCACTGCCGACGGCAACCTTGCCATCGTGAAGGTCCTGACCGACCCGATGCTGCTCGTCGTTGCCTTCTCGCTGCTCATGAGCGACTTCTTCGACACCATGGGCACCGCGATGGCCGTCGCCAAGCAGGGCGAGTTCTTGACCGAGGACGGCAATGTCGAGGACATCCGTCCCATCCTGGTCGTCGACTCCGTGGCCGCTGCTGCCGGTGGCTTTATGGGCGTCTCCTCCATCACCACCTTCGTCGAGTCCACCTCTGGCGCTGCCGACGGTGGCCGCACGGGCCTCACCTCCGTCACCACCGGCGTGCTGTTCATTCTCGCCGCGTTCTTCTCCCCCATCGTCACCATCGTTTCCAGCGCCGCCACCTGCGGTGCTCTGGTCTACGTCGGCTACCTCATGATGAGCGAGGCCTCCGAGATCGACTGGTCCGACGTGTCGCAGGGCTTCCCGGCGTTCATGATTGTCGCCGGCGTGCCCTTCACCTACTCCATCTCTGCCGGCATTGGTCTGGGCTTTATCGCCTACGTGGTCGTCGCGCTCTTTAAGGGCGAGGCATCCAAGATCAAGCCGCTCATGTGGATCGCAGCCCTCGCCTTCCTCGTCTACTTCTTTGTAGCGTAGGCGCAAGATTCGCAATACCAAACAGCAAAGCGCGGAGTCGCATCGAGCGGCTCCGCGCTTTGCTTTTAAAACCAGGCACCACACGGACGCGCGATGTATTGCTTCGCAAGTTTTGGACGTTTTGCTCTCCAAACGGCACTACCGCCGGCAACATCCAGCAGATACGCTGAACCTAGCCGTATAGGCCCTATGAGAACGGGAGCAACCATGGCAGCCTTGTTCACGACCCCCAAACGCAATGACACTACCGCCGGAACCCATGTTGCCGAACCCGACGTTCGCCGTCGCATAGGACTCGCGCACGGCAGCTGGCGCCGCGTGACGCGCCGCATCGTCGTAGGCGCCGTGTGCGCGCTCACGGTGAGCTCGCTGCTCATGCCGAGCGTCTCGCTCGCGGCGGAATGGGTCAAGGTCGGCGAAACCAAATACAACGCCGGCACTGCGGCGGGCGACGAGACCGGCACCTGGTCGTGGGACGGCGCCGACGACTTGAAGCTCAACAACTATAACGGCGGCGAGATCCAGGCCGCAGGCAAGCTCAACGTGAATTACTCGGGAAACAACATCGTCACTGCCGACTGGATCGAAGGCATCAAGGCTTCTCATGGCAAGAATGAGAACGCCGAGCTCAATATCCAAGGCGACGCGGGCAGCACGCTCAGCGTGACATCTACTGAGGACGCTATCCTCTCCACGGGTAATATCAACATCGACGGAGCCGGATCCGTCAACGCCACGAGCGCTGGGTTTGATGCCATCGACGCCGAGGGCGATCTCGCTATCAAAGGTTCGGGCAACGTCAACGCCACGGGCGTATCGGATGGCATCAGGGCAAACGGCAATATCACGATTGACGACAGCGGGGCCGTCACCGCCAGGGCTACCAAGGACAAGGGTATCGGAACCGACAAGAACCTCACCATCAAGGGTGGCGGCACAGTCGAGGCAAGCTCAGCCGATGGTGAGGCCATTTGGAGCGGCGGCAACATCAATATCTCGGACGGCAGCCAGGTCAAGGCGAGCTCCGAGAAAGACGCCGCCGTCGAGGCCAAGGGCAGCCTCGCAGCCACAAACGCCTCCCTCAACGCAAACGGTGTTGAATATGGCGTCTATGCCCACAAGGGCATCACACTCGATCATGCAAACGTGACAGTCCGCGCAAGTAAAGGCAGATACGGTGACGCCATTGCCCTCTTCACCTACCAAGACGATATCGTCGTCAAGAACGGCTCCACCGTGGACGCGTTTGCGGAAGGCGAGGTTTCGGCTGCATTCTCCACCAGAAACGATCGACCCAACGAGGAGGGTGGCCACATCTACATCAGCGACTCCGTTGTCAAGGCCATAGCCCGCTATGTCGAGAACGGCGACGGCCCCATCCCCTACAGCGAAAACCAAGATGGTGAGACGAGCCCCGAGCCCCAAGGCGAGAACATCGGCATCATCGCCCAGACCAGCGAGGGCGTCACACCCGCAGTCATCTCGATCATCCGCAGCAAGGTAACGGCCGAAGGAGATACAGCGGCAATCTTTGCCCGTGCCATGAGCGCTGACGGCAAGACAATCGGCACCATCAAGATTGAGAACGCCGCCATCCAGACGCCCGAAGGCGGCAAGGTCATTGACTATCGCAAGCTCCGTGACGGCATCTACGAGGCAGGCCAAGCCATCGGCACGGGCGACGCTGTGATCGACTCCCCCTATAACGAAGCTGTCGCCAAGAGCATGGTCATCGCACCTCCCGAGGTAGCCAAGCCGGAAGACCCCAAGCCCGACGAGACCAAGCCCGCAGAAAGCAAGCCCGCGGAGTCCAAGCAGAACCCCAAGCCTGAGGGCTCAAAGCCGACCAAGGCCGTTGCGGCTTCAATCACGAAAGCCAAGACTACCGGCGTGCTCGCGGCAACCGGCGACACCTCGGGTGCGGCCATCGTGGCAACCGTCCTTGCGGGAACAGCCGCTATCGCCGCAGGCACCATGGCGAGCCGCAAGCGCTCTTAGACGCCTCTGCGCACATGGCAGCTCCCGCGAAGGCCCCGAGTCCCAGCACCGTTTAACAACGCCACCGCCGAGCTCCCCTCCGGCGGTGGCGTTTTCCATATGCGTCCGCAGGGTATGCACGAGATTGTCTTTGGTCTAGCCCAACCTGCATGAGCCGGCGTGCGACAATGGGGGCCGTCGATATCACAACGCCGAGAGAAGCCCGTCATGGAAGCGCATCAAAAGCAGATAACCGTTCATGCACAGTATGCCGAAAGCGCACCAGTCATCTATCTTCCCGTGGTCATGGGCGACGGCACGGAGGTTTATGAACGCTGCCGAGAGCTCAACTGCCCGCCCTTCACGCTTGTCGGCATTGGCAGCCTCAACTGGAATCGCGAGCTGAGCCCCTGGGGATGCGACGGAACCGTGCGCGATGCCGAGCCCTTTGGTGGACAGGCCGCTGGTTTTCTTGACGAGTTGTTGAAGCAGATAATCCCAGAAGCCGAATCATCGCTCCCGCAACCGCCCACCTGGCGCGGCGTTGCCGGCTACTCGTTGGCGGGCCTTTTTGCACTGTGGGCACTTTGGCAAACAGATGTCTTTGAGCGCGCGGCGAGTGCATCGGGGTCGCTGTGGTTCCCCGGCTTTATCGACTACGCGCGCGAGCGCACGATGACAGCTACGCCCGACGCCGTCTATCTGTCACTCGGCAAAAAGGAAACCAAGACGCCCAACCGCATGATGCGGCACGTACTCGACGATACGCGCGCGATGGAAGAGCTGTTTATCGAGCGTGACATTCCAACAACGCTGGAGCTCAACCCCGGCAATCACTTTACCCAAACTGACCTGCGCATGGCACGCGGCATCCACTGGATACTGACGCATTAAAAATGGCATCCACGCGTACATACGCATGGACGCCATTTTTAATTTGGCTGAACGCAGCTGCTATTCAGCAGTCTCCTCAAGCTCGGAAGTATCGAACTCAAAGTCGTTACCGGGCAGGATGGCGTTGAACACAATGCCCACCAGCGAGCCCACGGCAAGGCCCGAAAGCGAAATCGTCACGCCGCCCAGCTCCAGCACAATGGCGCCGGTGGTACTGTAGGCAATGCCGAGCGAAAGCACGAGCACCAGAGCCGCCACCAGCACGTTGCGGTTGTTCTGGAAATCAACCTGGTTCTCGATGAGGTTACGTACACCAACGGCGCTGATCATGCCGTAGAGCACGAGCGACACACCGCCGATAACGCACGCCGGCATGGCGGCAATCACCGCAGCAAACTTGGGGCAGAACGAAAGCACAATGGCACAGCAGGCGGCAATGCGAATCACGCGCGGGTCGAACACGCGCGTCAGGGCAAGCACACCGGTGTTCTCACCATACGTCGTATTGGCAGGGGCGCCAAAGAGCGATGCCAAGATAGTCGCCAGGCCATCGCCGAGCAGGGTACGGTGCAGACCGGGATCGGCAATGTAATTGCGTTCGCAGGTAGAGCCAATGGCGGAAATATCTCCAATGTGCTCAATCATGGTCGCAAAGGCCAGTGGCATGATGGTGATAATGGCCGTCGTGGCAAGACTGCTATCGAACTGCGGTCCAAAGAGCGCGAACACGGTGTTGTCCCACACGACAGGTAGACCGACCCACGGCGCGGCGGCAACCCCCGAAAAATCAACCTTGCCCAGCACCGCCGCAACGGCATAGCTCACCACAACGCCCAGCAGAATCGGCACGATCTTGACCATGCCGCGGCCCCAAATGTTGCAGATGATGATCACGGCAACGGCAATAGCAGCAACAAACCAGTTGGTCTGGCAGTTGGCGATAGCAGAGCTTGCCAAGATCAGGCCGATGGAAATGACGATGGGACCGGTCACCACCGGCGGGAAGAAGCGCATGACGCGCTTGGCGCCAAAGGCGCGGAACAGCGCTGCCAGCACCGGATAGAGCAGGCCGGCGCAGGCAACGCCCAGACAAGCGTAGGGCAAAAGCTCGGCCTCGCCGTTGGGTGCAATGGCGGCATAACCCGCGATAAAGGCAAACGACGAGCCCAGGAACGCGGGCACCTTACCGCGCGATAGAAAATGAAACAGCAGTGTGCCGATGCCGGCGAACAGAAGCGTCGTCGAAACGGAAAGGCCGGTGAGCACGGGCACGAGCACCGTGGCTCCGAACATCGCAAACATGTGTTGCAAACCCAACACGAACATGCGCGGGCGGCCGAGCGACGATGCATCGTAGATGGCATCGGTGACGGCGGGCGTCGAGGATTGGGACATGGAAGTCCTTTCGAATGGAAGGGCGATCAGGCATATCGGATAACCTGCCCGAACGATACGATCCGAACCATTGTACGCGATATGCAGTACCTCGCACGCGCCGCCACCTGCAAACGCTAGCGCTATTTCCAAACGCGCTCGGCAATACGCCTGACCAGCGCAATCTTTGCCCACTGCTCGTCCTCGGTCAGCTTATTGCCAATCTCGCAGCTGGCAAAGCCACACTGCGGAGACAGATACAGGTTCTCGAGCGGCACGTACTTTGCCGCCTCGCGGATGCGCTCGACGATAACATCCTCGTTCTCGAGCTCTGCCGCCTTGGTGGTCACCAAGCCCAGCACGACCTTCTTGCCGGGAGCAACGTACTTGAGCGGCTCAAAACCACCGGCGCGGGGCGTGTCGAACTCCAGATAGAACGCGTCAACGTCCTCATGCGCAAACAGGTACGGCGCGATGGGGTCGTAGCCGCCCTCAAAAGCGTAGGTGGAGTGGTAGTTGCCGCGGCATACATGCGTGTTGATAGCCAGATCGTCGGGCTTGCCCTCGATGGCGGCATTGTTGAGCGCCACGCCCAGCTCGCTTACCTTTTGCAGGTCGACCGGGCTCATGCCGGTTTTGGCAACAAAATCGGTATCGCAGTAGATGCCCCAGGTGCAGTCATCAAACTGGATGTTGCGGCAGCCCGCGGCATACAGGTCAGCAATCACGGTGCGGTATGCTGCGGCAATGGCATCGACGAGCTCTTCGTCGGTCTTGTAGACGGCGTGCAGACTCTCCTGCTGGCCATCGCAGCGGTCGAGTGTGACTTCGGAGAACGTCTGGATCGGCGCCGGAATGGTCTGGCGCGCGACCTGGCCCTCTCCCTCGAGCGACTTGATAAATTTGAAGTGCTCGACGAACGGATGATTCTCGCCGCTAATGGGACCGGTTACCACGGCGGTGTCGGCGGTAGTCTCCTCATCGTGGAACATGTAGCCCGTGCGCGAGGCGCGGCGCTCAATGCCGTTGAGGCCCCACATAAAATCGAGGTGCCAGTAGCTGCGGCGGAACTCGCCATCGGTAATCACCTGCAGGCCGGCAGCCTTCTGCTTGGCCACTAAGTCGCGGATGGCCTCGTCCTCGACGGCCTTAAGGCCGGAAGCGTCGAGTTTACCCGCGACATAGGCGGCACGGGCGTCCTTTACAGCCTGCGGACGAAGAAAACTGCCGACGATATCGGCACGAAACGGCGCGTTCGGTTGAATCGAAGTGCTCATAGATATCTCCCTTTGCATTGGTTGCTTTACTGGGACAGAGTATGAGCGCTCATATGGACATCGTAAAATATATGTTTATAACAGTTTGATATAGATGCTTCCTATATCAGTTTGGACTGCCATAAAGAGATTTGACCCGCGCAGAACGCAGCAGTCTAGATGTGCTGACGAATCGCTTCGATATAGGCCTGCCCGTAGCGCGTAAGTGTCGTGTTCTTGCGCGTGATGATGCCAATCTCCATGTACTCGTCTACATCGAGCGGAATCGAGATAATACCGGGGCCGTTAAGTTCATGGCTGATCACGCCCGAACACACCGTGTAACCGTTAAGGCCCATAGCTAGGTTGAACAGCGTCGCACGGTCGCGCACGCGGATATTCTTGCGGCGCTCAAAGGTCGAGGTCAGCTCCTCGGAATAGTAAAACGAGTTGTAGCTGCCCTGCTCATAGGACAGGAACGGGTAGTCTTCCAAGTCCTCGAGCGTCACACTCGAGCGACCCGCCAGCGGATGGTCGGAGCACACAAAGACATGCGGCATAGCGCAGAAGAGTCCTTCGAATACGAGCTCGTTGGCCGCCAGCATGCGCTCGATGACCTCGCGATTGTGCTCCGACAGATACAGGATGCCGAGCTCGCTTTTCATATGCGCGACGTCCTCGATAATCTCGTGGGTCTGCTCCTCGCGCAGGGTAAAGTCGTAGCGCGCGGCATCGAACTCGCGGATCACATCGACAAATGCATTAACGGCAAAGGAATAATGCTGGCAGCTCACACTAAAGTGCGGCACCTGCTCGGACGTGCCTTTGTACTTGCCCTCGAGCAGGTCGGCCTGGTCGAGCACCTGGCGCGCGTAGCCCAAGAAGGTCTCGCCTTCCTCGGACACAATGACGCCCTTGTTGGTGCGCTCAAAGATGTGTACACCCATCTCGTTTTCGAGATCGCGAATTGACGCGGTAATCGAAGGCTGCGACACAAAGAGCCGGCGCGAGGCCTCGGTGATGCTGCCGCATTCGGCAACTTTGACGACATATCTGAGCTGCTGGAGCTTCATGGCTTTCTCCCTAGACGTTCGTGACGTCGAAACCCGTCGCGTCCATCTGACGCATAAACGACGGCATCTCCCCCGTCGCGGCGCAGGCGGCAATCTGATGCAGAGCCCCGGCAACCGCATCATCTGCCGCAGCGCCGATATGCCAGCGCGCGGCAGCCGTGACGGCCTCGTTGGCATTGGCGACTGCAACGGAATTGGGAACGGCATCGATCATGGGCAAATCGTTATCGGAATCGCCGAATACGGCCACCTCGTCGGGCGTCAGGCCCAAAGCGCGCGCCAGCTCCAGCGCAGCACAGCCCTTGTCCCAGCCGGTCGGAAGAACGTCGAACAGGCGCACGCGGTTGTTGGGAAACACGAGCGAGAGCTCCGGCACCTCGGCGGCAACACGCTCGCGCAGCTCGGCGAGCTCCTCGCGCGAACGGGTGCTCCAGATATTCGCCTTGTATACCGGGGCATCGTCAACGACAGGGCGACAGGGAGCCTCTTCGCCCTTGAGCCACGCGTTGCCGCCTGACTCCATGGCGCGACGCACACGCTCGGGATCGCTTGTCACGCAATAGGCGTCGTTGTCCCAAAAGTCATCACCCAGACGGTAGACCTTCAAATAGGTATCGTCGGTCTCTTGCTCCAGGTAGTCGGCCAGGCGCATAAGGGCATCGTTATCAGTTGCGCGCGAGGCAACCGCCTCGCCATCGACAAACATCACCTGGCCGTTGCAAAACGCACCGGTCGAGAAGCACTCGGAGCGATTGCGGAACATCCAGCTCATCGCGGACGGCTGGCGACCCGAAACCGGGCCAAAATGCAGGCCCGCCGCCTGCATGGCATGAATGCCCTCGATGGCGCAGTCGCTGGCGCCATCGTGTCCAGCAGGAATCAGCGTATCGTCCATATCGGTCAGCACAAGTTTGATCATAAGGTCCCCTCGGTCATTCTTTATCCCGTCTATTGTAACGACCTGCCAATAAGGGACAGGTTTACTTGGCAGGTTTTATCTGGGAAAATGCAGCGCCCCTGTTGCCACCTGCCAAAATAAACCTGTCCCATATTGGCAGGTGCGCTAGTATAGGGAACAACAGATTCGATGCGGGAGTGCCGGCGGTGCAAACCACAAGGCTGAGAGGGCATAGGGCCCAATCCTTTGAACCTGTCAGTTAATGCTGGCGTAGGGAGCATGCCGCCTTTACAGGGGCGCTGTCTATGCACAGCGCCCCTTTTCTATGCCAAGGAGGCATGTGCAGTGATTGATTCGGAACAGCTTAAGCAACATATGGTCAAGGCCGTAGAGGAGATTCGAGCCACCAATCCGATGGCCGGCTCCATCACCAACACGGTGACGATCGACTTTGTCGCCAACGCGCAGCTCGCCGTGGGCGGTTCGGCCGCCATGGTCTATCTGCCCGACGAGGGCGAGGCGCTCGTTGCCGGCGGCGGCGCCATCTATCTCAACATGGGCACGCTCTTCCCCATCTACGAGCAGACGATTCCCCGCGCGGCCAAGGCGGCACACGACGCCGGCAAGCCCTGGGTGCTCGATCCGGTGGGTCTGGGCATCGGTAGCCTGCGCACCCAGCTGGTAAACGAGCTCAAGCAGTACAAGCCCGCCATCGTACGCGGCAACGCCTCCGAGATCATCGCACTCTCCGGCCTGTGGGGTCTTGAGGGCGAGTCGGCCGATCTGAGCCGCGTACGTGGTGTCGATACCACCGACACGGTCGACGCCGCCCGCGATGCCGCCGTGGCGCTCGCTCGCTACACCGGCGGCGCCGTTGTGGTCTCGGGCGAAGTCGACCTGATTACCGACGGCACGACCGTGGCCAAATCCCACGGCGGCAGCCCGCTCATGTCCAAGATCACCGGCTGCGGTTGCTCGCAGGGCGGCGTGCTGGCCGTGTACGCCTGTGCTACCGATCCGTTTACGGCAGCAGTCTGCGGCACCGCCGTCTACAACGTTGCCGGCACGCGTGCCGCCGCCGTCGCCGATGCCCCGGCAAGCTTTAAGGTCGCCTTTATCGACGAGCTCTACCGCGCAACCGCCCAGGATATTGCCGACAACCGACTCGAGCTCGAGGAGGCATAAGCCATGTCCGAACCCGCAACCAATGCCGGCATGAACACGCTCGTCGCCGTGGCCATCGCCCCATGCGGCACCGGCGACGAGCTGTCCGCCGAGGTCGCCGAGGTCGTGCGCGTCATTCGCGAGAGCGGCCTTCCCAACCGCACCACCTCGATGTTCACCGAGATCGAGGGCGACTGGGACGAGGTCATGCAGGTCGTGCGCGACGCGACCTTTGTGTTGGCGAGCAAGGGCATCCGCACCGAAGTCGTGCTCAAAGCCGATATTCGACCCGGATTTACCGACACCATGACCGGCAAACTCAAGCGCATGGAAGCACAGATCAAAAAGCAGGAGGAAGCACAATGAGCATCCGCGACAACCTTGATATCTCGGCCTATCTGGTACTCGGCCCCGAAAACACCCTCGGACGCCCCGTGGGCGATGTGGTGGCCCAGGCACTCGACGCCGGCTTTACCTGCATCCAGGTGCGCTCCAAGGTGGCAAGCGCCCGCGAGATCATTGCGCTGACCGACGACGCCGCGCAGGCAATCGCACAGGCCGGCAAGACCGGTCAGGTCGCCCTGTTAATCGATGACCGTCTGGACTGTGTGCTTGCCGCGCGCGAGCAGGGCATTGCCGTCGATGGCGTGCACGTAGGCCAGAGCGACATTCCCGTCGAGGTCTGCCGCAAGCTGCTGGGCCCCGATGCCATTGTGGGCCTTTCGGCCCGTTGCGAGGAGATGCTCGAGTACGTCAAGACCGCCGACATGAGCCTGGTCGACTACCTGGGCATCGGCCCGCTCCACGAGACCAAGACCAAGCGCGATTGCGGACGCGCGGCCGACGGCTCCATCATCACCAAAAGCTTTGAGGACCTGACCGCACTCCACGCGGCAAGCCCCGTGCCCATCGTGGTGGGCGGCGGCGTCAAGACGGCTGACCTGCCGCAGCTCAAGGCCACCGGCGTCGACGGCTTCTTTGTGGTGAGCGCCGTCTGCAGTGCCGACGACCCTCACGCCGCAGCCAAGGAGCTCGTCGACACCTGGCAGCAGGCATAGGCATAAGCCGAGCAGCTGCTCCGCGACTACAAATCTTCAGCTACGGAAAGCGCATCCCAGTTTGGACGTCCATTCTGGGATGCGCTTTCCACATACGGCTCCATTGGGAAACCGCATCCCATTCCTGGGGCAAATTCTGGGATGCGCTTTCCGCCGTGGCCCCTACCCCGCCAGATACGCTTCCAGCGCGGGCAGCGTCGCCTCCGCATCGCGGCGACCGATCTGATAGATGCGCTCAAGTTCATCGGGCTCGCGGCAAAGCGACGGCACTTTCACCGATTCACTCGGCCGCACCACAAAGATCTCGCCGGCGGCCTCACGACGCGCAAGGTCATCGAGCGTGGCGTTATACACCTCATGCCGATGCTCAAGCGCTGCGACAAACTCCGGGTAGTGACGATACACACGACGCAGCATGGGCATCAAGCTATTGGCCTCTTTTACAAAACCCGCCGGCTGCGTCAGCACCACCACATTGCGGTCGTAACCCTGAGCAAACAGCCAGGCGCTGGGAATAGAGTCCGCAACGCCGCCATCCAAATACCGATGCCCATCAATCCGAACAGGCCTGGTCGCCACGGGAATCGCCGACGAAGCACGAATCCACTCGATATCGCGCTCGTCACCGTAAGGCAGGTCATGGTAGACGGCCTCGCCTGTCTCGATATCAGTGCATACGCACGTAAACCTCATGGGACTGGCGCGGTAGGCATCTAAGTCGATGGGATCGCGCTCGATAGGCACCTCATGATACGCAAACTCGGCATTGAACATGTCGCCGGTTCGCAGCCAGCTCGTCACGCTCGCATAGCGCTTGTCAGCGCAATAGGCCTTGTTGTAACGAATGGCGCGACCAATCTGGCGCGACTTAAAGTTGTAGCCAAACGCGGCGCCTGCCGAGACACCCACCATATGATCGCAGGTCAGGCCATGTTCCATCCAAACGTCGAGCACGCCTGCCGTATACATGCCCCGGTAGCCACCGCCCTCGAGTGCCAGACCCACCGTGTGCGCCTTACTTGGCAGTGCCATGCAACCATCCCCGTCCTCATGCTTTTGAACGGAACAAGTATACCCGTCAACATATACCGTCTCGGTCACATTTGCCAATGCAAACCAAGCACTACCACTCGGCGTTTAATTTTTACCGACTGACCATGTTTATACAAACACGCCCCTATAATGATGTTCGCATCATTAGGCAACAACACCAAACAGTAGACAACAATCCAGCCTATCGACAAAACAAGGCGGGGACGAAAGTTCACGCGTCCATAGACCGCAGAAGGTCACATTGACAAGAAAAACATCCGAGGCAAGCCATCTCGACCCCAGAAAGCCGCTCACATATGAACACAGCCAACACCTATACCGAGACGCTCCAAAAGATCATTCAAGACCTGTTCGAGCGCCCGGAAGACCTGGTAAGGACAGCCTTTACCGACCAACTTACCGGCCTTGGCAACCGCGGCGGCTATACCCGCTCGTTGGAAGAGCTCTGGGAGCAGGGCACGCCGGTCACCATGGCGTTTATCGATATCGATAACCTCAAGCACTGCAACGACGCCTTCGGTCACGACGAGGGTAACCGCTACATTATGCAGGTGAGCCTGTACCTTAAGCTCTATATCAAAGTTGACGAGGCGGTGTTTCGCCTGGGTGGCGACGAGTTCGCAATCTTGTCCACCGTCGCGACCGAAGACGACCTTGCCGAGCGCCTTGAGCATTGCCGCTCGGTGCTGCTCAAAAACAACGACGCCGAGATGCCTCACTCGTTTAGCTATGGCGTATCGCATGCCGACCCAAAACTGGGCGAAACGTCCGATCGTATGACGCTCGATGCCGACCACCGCATGTACGACTACAAGCTGCGCCATGCCGTACACCTGGATCGTCGCAATATCAAACAAGTTCATGCAAACGATTTTGAAGTCAGCGACCGTGTCTTCGACGCCTTCTCGATGCTTGACGAGGGACGATATTTCTTTATCGAGAACTTGGACAAACATCGCACCCTTTGGTCACAAGGCGCCTTGCGCGATTTCGGTCTTCCTTCGGAGCATATAGACAACTGCCACGATTACTGGAAAACGCGCGTCCATCCCGATGACCTCGAGGCCTATATCAACGATATCAACCAGATTTACAACGGCTCCAAGCACTATCGCGTCATGCAGTATCGAGTGCGCAACGCTGCTGGCGATTACGTGCTTTGTCGCGTCCGAGGCTATCGCATCGACGGAAACGGAGACACGCCCTCGCTCTACGTTGGCGAACTCGTCAATCACGCTCTGGTCGAGACGATTGACCCCGCAACAGGGCTTGGAACCCAGCGCATGTTGATCGGCGCCATTGATACTTGCCGCCGCGATAACCGCGGGATGGGCCTTGCCGCCGTGCGTGTTCGCGGTACAACGCAGCTCAATGAACGCTATGGGGCCGACGCCGTCGATGCCATGCTTTCCGAGTATGCCGGCCGCATGCTCTCGCTCATCCGCGGCAGAAGCCGTGTATTCCGCTCGCGCAGCGCGCAGTTCGTTGTACTTACCGATAGTTTTGACCGCAATGCCTTCGATCACCTCGTTGGGGATTTGGAACATGTTGTCTCAAAACCCATCCAGATTGCCGGCGACGTCATCACCCCCACATGCCTGGTCGTGCCTGTCTACTACGAGCGCCTTGTTAACCAGGCACCGGCCGTTTTGGACGAACTCGACCGCCGCATTCGCGCCATAAACGGACCGTTCCACAACGACAGTCCCTGCATTCCCGAAATCAAGCGCAAAGGCGCAATCGCCGAGCGCATCGACCCGCTCACCGGCCTCTACCGCCCCAGTGAGTTTATGCGACGCGCCAATGCCTTTCTGTCGACGGCACAAGGCAGCGCATGGTGCATTGCCACCGTCGACATGGGACACATGCGCCTGTTTAACGAATGGCACGGACAAACCGAGGGCGACCGCGTGCTTGCCGATGTGGGCACGGTGCTTAAGGATATCGAGAACGCGGGCATGGGCGTTGCGGGCTACTGGGGCATGGACGACTTTTGCATCCTTGCTCCCTTTGACCGCGATACGATTCATCGAATTTATGCCGGCGTGCGCGAAGCGGTTGCCAGGCACGACGACGGCGTGAGTTTTTGGCCGTCCATGGGCGTCTACCCCGTCAAACCCCGTGAGGAAATCACCATCGACGCTCAGGCAAGGGCCATGTATGCCAACCGTCGCGCCAAAAATGACTTTAAGGACCGCATCGCTGTTTTCCGCCCCGAAGAGTACGCCCACGAGGTTGCGTTTCACAACACCCTCACCGAGTTCCAATATGCGCTCTCCAACGATCGTATCACCTACTACCTGCAGCCCCAGGTGGACATGGAAACCGGCGAGATTGTTGGTGCCGAGGCGCTCACACGCTGGATTGGTAATGACGGCACCCTCATTCCGCCCGTTTCCTTTATCCCGACGCTCGAGGAAAGCGGTTTTGTGGTGACGCTCGACAAATATATTTGGCAGAGCGTTGCCTTTTGGCTGCGCAAGCGCCTTGACCAGGGGCTTCGCGTGGTTCCGATCTCGCTTAATGTGTCGCGCGTGGATATCCTTGCCTGCGATGTCGCCGAGCATATGAGCGCGCTTGCCGCCAACTACAATCTATCGCCCGAGCTCATGCGCATCGAGATTACCGAGACTGCCTATACCGGAGAGCCCGAGGCTGTGGATAAACTGACGGCCGACCTGCACACCCGCGGCTTCTCGACCTACATGGACGATTTTGGCACCGGCCAGTCCACGCTCGCGATGCTCAAAAACGTCAACGTCGACGTCATCAAACTCGACCGCACGTTTGTGCCCGTCGACGGCGATCAAGGCCGTAGCGCGCAAATCATTTCGTCGATGCTCGGGATGGCGCAATCGCTCGATCTGCCCGTTGTGATCGAAGGCGTCGAGACGGAGGCGCAGGCTCAGCTGCTGCGTCAGATGGGCGCACGCTATGCACAGGGTTTCCTCTACTACCGTCCTATGCCGGCGGTAGATTTTGAGAAGCTGCTCGATGGCGAAGATTGATGCATTCACATGCAGGCCGCTACCGTTGAGGGGCACGTTTGTCCCCATTGGCTAACTTATTATCCCCATTAAAATGCAATTGGGGATATGATACAAACCATTATCTCGCCCAAGGAGGTTTTACATCATGAACGAGTCGTATCGCCTGGGCGAGCAATCAATCATCGCCCATCTGCAGCGACTTGCGAACGGAGTCTCAACCGCCGAGCTCGATGTTACCGCGCTGCCGACGGAGCTGCGCGCCATCGGCGAGCAGCTACAAAAAACGCTCGCCATCCTGCAACAAGAACGCAAGCTGCTTGAGCGCATCGCCTATATCGACCCGCTCACCAATCTTGGCAACCGTGGTGGGCTCGACCTTCACGTCGATCAACTCTGGCGCAAAGGTGTCCCTTTCACCTGCGCCTATATCGACATCGATCACCTCAAGCATTGCAACGATACGTTTGGCCACGCCGAGGGCAACCGCTACATTCTGAGCATCTGCCGCGCGCTCACCGAAACAATGAAGCACGATGATCTGCTGTTCCGTATCGGCGGAGACGAATTTGTACTCGTGTCGCCTGCGGCAGACGAAGCCGAGCTCGAGCGGCGCCTGGAGCGGACGCGCACCGGTCTTATCGAGGCAACATCGGACGGCAAAGCGCCCATGATCGCTAGCTTTAGTTTTGGCTGCTCGCGCGTCGACCCGCTTGCTGGCGATACGCATCGCCAGACGGTCATGGACGCCGACCGAAAAATGTATCGCTACAAGCTCATGCACCGCGTGCAGCAACCGAAAGAAGACAACGCGTCGCAACGCCCAATCGCCGATCAGCTTCCCTGCAACGACCGAGTGTTCCAAGCGATCTCCATGAGCTCCGAGACGCGCTATCCGTTTATCCTTAACCTCGATACCGGCGAATCGCAATGGTCGATTAATGCCGTGCGCGATTTCGGTTTGCCCTCGCAACACCCCTACAACTCTGTCGACATGTGGCTTGCCCGCGTTCACCCCGAAGACCGCGACAATGTACGCACCGAGCTCGATATGGTGCTAAACGGCACGTGGCACTTCCACTACATGCAGTATCGCGTCATGGACGCCACCGGAAAATACGTGCTTTGTGACTGTACGGGCTACCGCCTGGACGCCACCGATACCGAGCCCAACATGTATGTGGGCATTATCATCAACCGAAGCTTGGCAGATACGACCGATTCTGTGACCGGCTTGGGCGACGTGCACGCCCTGGTCGGTGCTATCGGTGAGATGCGTCGCGTGGCACACGAGGCGGGTTTTGTCGCCATAAAAATTGACGATATCGCTCAGGTCAATGCCCGCTTTGGCTTTGATGCAGGTGACCGCGTTTTGGCAGAAAGCGCCGCCTGTCTCATGGATTGCTCGCGCGGCAAGGGTTGCCTGTTCCGCTCAACCGGACCGATGTTCGTGGCGCTTTTCGACGATCTTGGTCCCGAAGAGACCGACGCGTTCGCAGACGAAATCGAGCGGTTCTTAGGGTCGCCCGTGCTCTTTGGCTCATTTGAATATCAGCCGCCCCTTCGCGTGGCGACGCTTCATCTGGACGCCGTCGACCGACAACCTGTTTCCATTTTGAACGAGCTCAAAGCGCTGCTTAAAGAGGCGCCGCAGATACCGGGCACCAAACTGAACTAGCGTCGTGGGGCGCGATGTGAAACACAAGCCGTTTCGCATCGCGCCCCACGCCATCTGCCCTCTCGTGCGATAATCCTTCGCAGAAGTCACCGACAGCAGAGGGAGTTAGTGATGAAGGTTCTTTTGGTCAATGGCAGCCCCAAGGCAAACGGCAACACCGCCCGCGCACTCGCCGAGGTCGCCGAGCAGCTCAACGCCGAGGGTATCGATACCGAGGTGTTTCAGCTAGGCGCTAAGCCCATTCGCGATTGCATCGGTTGCGGCCAGTGCGGCAAACTCGATTGCCGCTGCACCTTTGACGACGACATGGTCAACGAGTTGATTGCCGCCGCCGAGCAGGCAGACGGCTTTGTCTTTGGTTCGCCCGTCTACTACGCGCACCCCAGCGGACGTATCCTCTCTGCCCTCGACCGTGCATTCTATGCTGGCAGCAAGGCCTTTGCGCACAAGCCGGGCGCCGCTGTCGCCGTTGCCCGTCGCGGTGGCACGTCGACCACCTTCGATGTGCTCAACAAGTACTTCACCATCAACCAGATGCCCGTTGTGGCATCCACCTACTGGAACAGCGTCTTTGGCGCCATGCCGGGCGAGGCCGCCCAGGACGCCGAGGGCCTGGCCACCATGCGAAACATCGGCAAAAACATGGCCTGGCTGCTGCGCTGCATCGAGGCGGGAAAGGCCGCCGGCATCGAAGCCCCTACGGCCGATCGCGAGCGCACCAACTTTATTCGTTAGAACGGCGGAACATACTATGAACGTGCAAATCTTCGGGACTAAGAAGTCGTTCGATACCAAGAAGGCCCAGCGCTATTTTAAGGAGCGCCGCATTAAGGTGCAGTTTATTGACCTTAAGGAAAAGGAGATGAGCAAGGGCGAGCTCACGAGCGTGATGCAGGCGGTCGGCGGCATCGACAAGCTGCTCAACCCTAAAGCCAAGGACGAGGAGACGCTCGCGCTTATCCAGCACCTCACCCCCAGCCAGCGCTTCGACAAGCTGCTCGAGAACCAGCAGGTTCTAGCTGAGCCCATCGTGCGCAACGGCAAGAAGGCCACCGTCGGCTATTGCCCCGATGTATGGGGAGCCTGGGAGTAGCCTGTGTTATTTGCCGGCGCGTGGGTATAAGAGCGAGCGTTTGGCATAAGATTCAACTGTAAGCCATGTCTAACAAAGGAGGGCACATGCCCAACAAACCCGTGAAGATCATCATGCTTACCGGATACCTCGGTGCCGGCAAGACCACGCTGCTCAACCACATCCTCGCTAACGATGGCGGCATCCGCGCCGCCGTGATCGTCAACGATATCGGCGAGATCAACGTCGACGCCAGCCTCATCGCCGACGGCGGCCTTTCCGAGACCGACGACCTCATCCCGCTCACCAACGGCTGCATCTGCTGCACGCTTTCGGACGACCTGGCCAACCAGCTGCAGGGCATCGCCGATTCGGGCAACTTCGATTACATCATCATCGAGGCCTCGGGCATTTGCGAGCCTATCCCCATCGCCTACACCATCTCGAGCTTCTGCGACGAGGCCAAGGTGGGCGGCGAGCCCAAGCTTGCGCTCGACAACATCGTGGCTGTGGTCGACTGCGCCCGCATGTACGACGAGTTCAACGGCGGTCGCGACCTGCTGGCCGAGGATATCGACGAGGACGACATCGAAAGCCTGCTCATCCAGCAGATCGAGTTCTGCTCCACGCTGATCCTCAACAAGACCGATACCGTGACGCCTGAGCAGATCGCCGAGCTCAAGGCCATCGTGCGCAGCCTGCAGAAGGACGCCGTGATCGTCGAGGCCCAAAACGGCGAGGTCCCCATGGAGGAACTGCTCGATACCGACCGCTTCGACTTTATGCGCGCCTACAACTCCGCCGCCTGGATCGAGGCCATGGAGCACCCCGAGGAGCACGACGACCCCGAGGTGCTCGAGTACGACATCGAGACCTTTGTGTACTCGCGCCGCAAGCCGTTTGACCTGCAGAAGTTCACCGATTTTGTTGAGCAGGAGTGGCCCGACGAGGTCATCCGCGTCAAGGGCCCGCTGTGGCAGGCCAGCAATCCGGACATGTGCTACATGTTTGAGCAGGCCGGCCACCAGATGCGCCTGATGGAGAACGGCTTGTTCGTTGACTCCGCGCCCGAGGACGAGAAGCAGAAGATCATCGACGAGAACCCCGAGATCATGCAGATTTGGGACGACGAGACGGGCGACCGCATGACGAGCCTGTGCATCATCGGCCGTCACATGGACAAGGATGCGCTCATCGCCTCCCTCGATGCCTGCCTGACCGACTGGCACCGCGCCTAGGTTTATCTAAGCGGGCATTTTTCCGCTACGTAACCGCCAAACCACCACGAAGGTGCCTGTTCCCTTCGTGGTGGTTTTTCGTTCTGAGCCAAGGAGATTCATGTTCAACATTGTGCTGTATGCGCCCGAGATTCCGGCCAATACGGGCAATATCGGCCGTACCTGCGTGGTCACCGGCGCCCGCCTACATCTGGTGGAGCCGCTGGGCTTTTCGCTCGATGACAAGACGGTACGTCGCGCCGGCCTGGGCTACTGGCAAAACTTGGACGTGGCGACCTATGCCGGCTGGGAGGATTTCCTTGCACGCAACGGCCTCTCCCCCGCCGATGGTCGCCTACATCTGCTGACCAAAAAGGCACGCCGCACCTATGCGCAGAGTACCTACCGCGATGGCGACTACTTGGTCTTTGGCAGCGAGAGCTCGGGCATTCCCGAGCCGCTGCTTGCCGCGGCGCCCGAGCGCTGCGAACGCATCCCCATGTTGCGAGATTGCGATTCGCTTGACAACGCCGAGGCCTGGGAAGCCCACGAGGAATCGCTCGGACATACCGAGGACAGCCACGAAGCCATCCTTCAGCAGGATATCTGCGGCAACTTCGTCGACCCGGACGACTACCGCATCAGCGCACTCAACCTCTCCAACAGCGCCGCCATCGTCCTCTACGAGGCTCTGCGCCAAACAGGCTTTCCGGGAATGTGACAAAGGAACTGTCCCTTTGTCACATTCAAGTGCCACGTCGATGACACACATGCCTGATTGATGCTCTAAATAACGAACCATCACTTTTAATCAGAATTAACTAAAATAAAATGAAGTTAAACGGCGGTGTGAAAGGAGGGCATTGTGGAATACCTCGAAAACCCGTTTACCCCTAGCTTTGGCGAGGTTCCTGCCCATCTCGCTGGCAGACAGCAGATTATTCGGGATTTGGACCGTGCCTTCTTGAGCCAGCGCAGGCGCCCAGAGTTGACCTCGATCTTCTCAGGCGCGCGTGGAACCGGTAAAACCGCTCTCATGTCGTCGCTTGCGACAAGGGCGGAATCCCACGGCTGGATTGCCGTAAAGACGACCGCGCTCCCGGGAATGCTTGAGGAAATCGAGTTCGGGGCGAAACGTGCTGCCGGCCATCTTATCGACCCGTCTAACAACTTCGAAGTCACCGGTCTCGGAATTGCACCGCTCGGCAGCATCGAGGTCAATCGCGTTCACGATGCCTCAACATGGCGTTATCGCATGAGCGACATCATCGACCAGCTCAACGAGGCAGGCACCGGTCTGCTCGTCACGGTTGACGAGGTGGACCCGACACTCGACGAGATGATTCAGCTTGCAGCGACGTATCAGCACTTTGTGACCGATGGGAAACGCGTCGCGCTGCTCATGGCGGGACTTCCCAACAACGTCTCGACGTTGCTGAACCACAAGACGGTCTCGTTCCTTCGCCGCGCCCAACAATATCATCTGGGTCGCATTGCCGACTATGACGTGCGCGAGGCCTTGATTCGCACAATTCAGGAAAACGATCGCCTGGCAGATGCTGAGGGAATCGATAGAGCCGTTCGCTCGATCTCTGGTTTTCCCTTCCTATTGCAACTCGTAGGCTACCGTGCCTGGGATCTCACAAGCGATTCAAAGGAAATCTCGTCACGCGACTTTGACCTGGGAATCAAAATCGCGCGCGACGAGATGGACGACCGAATCCTCGCGGCAACCTATCGGGAACTCACGGCAGAGGACAAGCGATTCCTCATCGCCATGCTCGATGACGAGGAAGAGTCCACCACTGCTGACCTTGTCGAGCGCCTTAAGCGTTCGCCGCAGCAGGTCTCCCGCTACCGGCGCCGCATGATAGATGCCGGCATCATTGGGGAACGTGGGCGCGGAATCGTCGCTTTTGAATTGCCATTCTTCCGCGACTATCTCGCGGCTCAATGCGTGAAATAGAAATCAATGTGACAAAGAGGCAGTCCCTTTGTCACATTGCCTATAGGTAGCGACCGGTAATGCTCTTGGAGCAAGCCGCGATGTCGCCCGGCGTGCCGGCGCAGACGATTTGCCCGCCCGCGTCACCGCCGCCCGGGCCCATGTCGATCACATAGTCGGCGTTGCGGACAAGGTCGAGGTCGTGTTCGATCACGACAACTGTGGCGCCCTTGGCGACGAGGCCGTCAAACACACTCAGCAACACCTGAACATCGAGCGGATGTAGTCCGATCGTGGGCTCATCGAATACGAATACGGCATCGTCCTGCACGCGGCCCATCTCGCTCGCAAGCTTAAGACGCTGCGCCTCGCCGCCCGAAAGCGCCGGTGTGGGCTCACCGAGCGTGAGATAGCCCAAGCCCAGGTCGTGCAAGGTCTGTAAGCGTGCCTGAACTTTCTTGAGCCCCACCGTGGCGTCGAGCGCTTCGTCCACACTCATGTCCATGAGCTGCGGCAACGTAAGCAGGCTCCCGTCCTTGCCCTCGCGATGGATATGCGAAGCCACGTCTGCATAACGTGAGCCGCGACATGCCGGGCAGACGATCTCGACGTCGGGCAAAAACTGCACGTCGAGCGATATCGAACCCGTGCCATCGCACGTAGGGCAGCGCAAAGCGCCAGTGTTGTAGCTAAATGCGCCTGCCTTGTAGCCGGCTGCCTTGGCCTCGGGCGTGCGGGCGAAGGCGCGACGCAGTTCATCATGGATGTCGGCATAAGTCGCTACCGTCGAACGCACGTTGGCACCGATGGGCGTGGCGTCTATCAGGTTGGCACGTGCAATGCCTTCGGCATCGACCCAACGCACGTGTTTTGGCAGGCGCTCGCTGGCTGCCTGCGCCTTAAGTGCCGGGATGAGTGTCTCGAGCACCAACGTCGTCTTACCCGAACCCGAAACGCCCGTCACCGCGACAAGGCGACCGCGCGGTATATCGACTTCGAGCGGTTTGACGGTATGGATGGCATCGGTCGCCATGCGGATATGGCCCCGGTCAAACATTTCGTCGTCAGGCACCTGCGGACGCAAGCGCTCAGGCTCCGAGCGCAAAAATGGGGCGATGCGGCTGCCCTGCGATTCTTCGACCTCGCCTACCGCGCCCGCGGCGATCACATTGCCGCCGCCTGCTCCGGCAACGGGGCCCATCTCGACCAGATAGTCGGCTTCCGCCAGTACGCGCGTGTCGTGGTCGACAACGACCACGGTGTTGCCGTCATCCACCAAATCGCGCATCACGCCTACCAGGCCGTCGACATTGGCAGGATGCAAGCCAATCGAGGGCTCGTCCAGCACATAGAGCACGCCCGTCGATCGGTTACGCACCACGCGGGCGAGCTGCACGCGCTGACGCTCGCCCGTGGAGAGCGTGGCACCGGCGCGGTCGAGTGAAAGGTAATCGAGGCCCAGATCGACCAGTCGACGGGCCGTGCTCAAAAACGAATCGCAGATATCCGTCGCCATGGGCTGCATCTCGGCCGGCAAGGATGCGGGCACCCCGCGCACCCACTCAATCGCCTCACCCAGCGTCATAGCCGCGGCCTGCGCCAGATTGATACCGCGCACCTGGGGATGGCGTGCGGCCTCGGAGAGACGCGTGCCGCCACAGTCACGGCATGGCCCCTCGCGCAAAAAGCGCGCCACGCGCTTGAGGCCCTTGTCGTCCTTAACCTTGGCGAGCGCATTCTCGACGGTATAGACAGCGTTGTAATAGGTAAAATCGAGCGGCGTGGCGCCCTCGCCGTTTTTGGGAACGTAGAGAATGTGCTTTTTAACCGCCGGACCGTGGAACACGATGTCGCGCTCTTGAGGCGTGAGCTGGTTAAACGGCACGTCGGTGCGCACGCCCATCTCGCCGGCTACCTGCTTCATCAGATCCCACATGAGCGTACCCCAGGGAAGCACCGCGCCTTCGTTGATGGTCTTTGACTCGTCGGGCACCAGGCTCGCTTCGTCCACCTCGCGCATGACACCGGTGCCGCCGCAGGTAGGGCACGCACCGCCGCTGTTAAAGGCAAGGTCCTCGGCACTCGGCGCGTAGAACTCGCGGCCGCATGCGGGGCACGTGAGCGACAGGCCCGCAGCCACGTTAAGGCTCGGCTCCACACGCGCCCCGCAATGTGGGCACACGTGATGGGCACAGCGGCTAAAGAGCAAACGCAGACTGTTGTTGAGCTCGGTCATGGTACCAAAGGTCGAGCGCACGCCTGGCACACTGGGACGCTGATGCAACGCGAGTGCCGCCGGTACGTGCAATACCTCGTCCACCTGGGCGTGCTCGGCCTGCGTCAGGCGACGTCGAGTATAGGTGCTGAGCGCCTCCAGGTAACGGCGCGAGCCCTCGGCATAAAGAACTCCCAGCGCCAGCGAGCTCTTGCCCGAGCCCGACACGCCGGCAATGCCCACGAGCCTCCCCAGCGGAATATCGATATCGATGTCCTTGAGATTGTGGACACGTGCACCGCGCACCTCGATAGCCTGCGGGCTCATCTTCTGTTCCGTCACCTTTATCACCCTACTCATGCCATAAAACGCGGTCGCGGATATACTCGCCCAGCATGGGCACGGTAAACCGCACAAGGCCGTATCCGGCGGCCTCGATGACGCGCTCGCGAATCAGGCTTGCGCGATATTTACTCGCCCAGCTCTGGGTACGGTCGCAGCGCTCAATGATATCCGCCGTGCGCGTCGGCTTGTCCTCGTCAACCGCCATAGCCTCGATAAAGAGGCGCTGAGGGCTGCGCAGACCGTAATACAGAGGTGCGTCAACCGCTTCGTAGAACTCGGAGACGGCATCCGCATGGCCATTCTCGACATCGCGCCTTTCGATGACCTGCGAGCCACGCCGGACAGCAGACCGCCACATGTAATAGCCCACCAGCTGAACCATATAGGGATGCCCCATGCTCTTGCGCGCCGCAAGGTCCGCCGTCTCCGCGTCAACGTAAAGACCAGCGTCTTTGACCGTCTGGATATACGAATCGCGCACTTTGGGCAAAGATATTGCCCCCAACGTACGCTGCTGGGCACGCCGCAAAAACGTCACGCTCGGCTCTTCGAGCAGATCGTCAACCATACTGGGCAAGCCGGCGAACGCCAGCGCAAGACCGCGCTGGTCGCTATCGGGCAAGCCCGTGGCATCCTGGTCTCCGAGCACCTGCTGATAGAGGACGGCAAGAGCCGCCAGTTCCTCGATAGACACCGATTGTGCCTCGTCAATCGCAAACAAGACGCCCTTGCCCGGACCGAGCTTCTTGAGACGCTCGTTGACCAGCCCTCGCAATGTCTCGCCTTTTGCCCGCGCCGCCTCGACCGACATCCGGCCAAACGACGGCCCAAACTCCATTGACGTCACAACGGGTTTATTCGAGCGAAGCGCGTCGGCCAAGCGGTCGCACAAACCAAGCGAAGCGGAATCGGAGACAACCGCCCATCCGCGCTCGCTGGCTAGACGTTGCAGCTCCCGCAGGAGAACCGTTTTGCCACAGCCGCGGTTTCCCGTAATGAGCATGAGCCTGCCCGGCGCTCCGGCGCCGTTGTCGAGCCCTTCCTCAAAATCTTCGATGACCGACTCGCGACCGATGAGTATCGGAGGCCGCTTACCAGCTGTGGGCTTAAAGGGATTTGGATTCATATCGGCCTCCTCGGATTGGCAAACCCTGGTAACAGTTATACCAACTTATACTGAGTTATACCAATAGCATGTGACAAAGGGGCTGTCCCTTTGTCACATGTGGCCGAAAAACTCGGCGTCTGCTGCTCGCCAGGGACGGAAGGTGGCGGGATCGATCTTTACGTGCGCTGCGGCGGGCACGTCATACCATTTGACCGTGTAGCCGGCGCCATGAGAGCAAAAGACCGAGTCGGGTGTGTTGGGCAGATCGGCCTCGGGCTCATAGGCGGCCGTCTCGATTACGCGCTCGGCATCATGGCAAGCCGCATAACCGGCGAACTCCAGGTACAGATGACCGCGCCCGCTCGTGTAGGCAGCCACCTCCAGCGCGTAATCCTGCACCTCGGATGCCGGCACGCGACCCACAAGCTTCGCTCGGTCTCCCGCCATCGTCGGCGGCTCGTACTCGGCACCCATGCGTGTGGCATCTGACAACGCCCGGCCCACGCACTCCCCCGGCACCTCGAGCTCAAAGTGGTACCACGGCTCCAGCAGCACGGCTGCGCCGGCCTCACGCGCCCGCATGAGGCCCTGGCGAATCGCACGGTACGTGGCCTGGCGAAAATCGCCGCCCTCGGTGTGCTTGGCATGCGCGCGGCCGCCCGTGAGCGTAATGCGCACATCGGTGATGGGAGAGCCGGTCAGCACGCCCAGGTGATTGCGCTCCATGGCGTTGGTGAGTGCCAAACGCTGCCAGTTAAGATCGAGCTCGTCGGTCGAGGTCACGGTGCCAAATTGCACGCCCGAACCCGCTGGCAACGGCTCCAAGCGCAGATGTACCTCGGCATAGTGGCGCAGCGGCTCAAAGTGGCCCACGCCCTCGACCGGCTGCGAAATAGTCTCCTTATAGAGAATGCCGCCGGGCTCAAACGCAATCGAAAAGCCAAAGCGATCGGCCAACACCCGCTGCACGACCTCGAGCTGCACGGCGCCCATCAGCTGCAGGTGAATCTGCTCCAGATGAGTATTCCAGCTTACGCCGAGCATGGGATCTTCGTCCGCCAGCTCAGTCAGCGCTTTGAACACCGCGTGGACATCGTGTTCGCCCGGCAGCACCGTATAGGTGAGGACCGGCGTAATGACGGGCGCATCGCCTGCGGGCTCCGCGCCCAAGGCGTCCCCCGGGCGAACGTGCGCAAGACCCGTCACGGCACAAATACCGCCAGCAGCAACTTCTTGGACAAGCTCATACTTCTCGCCGTTATAGATGCGTACTTGATCGACCTTCTGCTCCCATGTCTCGGCACCGGAACGTCCGTCAATCATCTGTTTGGCATGCAGTGTGCCGCCGGTCACTTTAACCCATGCCAAGCGCTCGCCACGATCTCCGCGGCTCACGCGGTAGACGCGCGCGGCAAACTCCGGGCGCCATGCCCGTTCGCGCATCAGCGCACATATGCCATCCAGCAGCTCGTCCACGCCTTGGTCCTTGAGCGCCGAGCAGGGAAAGACCTTGCGCTCGGCAACCATGCGCGACAGCGTTGCGACGGAAAGCTCACCCGCTTCAAGAAACTCCTCGAGTGCCGCCTCGTCCAACGCAGCAGCATCCTCCTGAACGGCACCGCCCGTCAGCAGCTCGTTGGCATCCAGGCAGCCTTCGGACAGACGCTGCCCCAGCTGTGCCAGCAAAACATCGCGACCGGGATTCTCCAAATCGATTTTGTTGATAAAGATGAACGTCGGGATGTCATAGCGCGCAAGCAGGCGCCACAGGGTTTCGGTGTGCCCCTGCACGCCATCGTTGGCGCCCACAACCAAAATCGCGTAGTCCAGCGCGCGCAATGTGCGCTCCGCCTCGGCCGAAAAATCGACATGCCCCGGTGCATCCACGAGCATGACGTGGGTATCGCCGTGGTCGAGTAAGGCCTGCGACGAGAAGATCGTAATGCCACGCTCGCGCTCGATCTCGTTCGTGTCAAGATGCGAGTCGCCATCGTCCACGCGCCCGCGCTTGCGAATGCGGCCGGCATTAAACAGCATGGCCTCGGCCAGCGTGGTCTTACCGGCATCGACATGTGCCAGAATTCCTATGACCGCTTGCTTCGACATGGCTCTCCTCTTATTGCAAGCCCATCGCACACGGCAATGGGCATCCTCGTTCCACACTGGATGATACAATTTACGGGCCGGCGGGCGAAGCGGGCCCTATCCCCCGACCGAGCTCATCGCCCCGCGTTGCCGCGCGGCGATTTTCGTAGGTTCGCGCCTTGCGAAAGCCGGCACCTCCCCTTTTTGTCCGCCCGGACTCATCTGGGCGGTAACAACGCGAGCCCCACAACGACGCGTTTTACCAAAAATGGCCCCACTCGGGGCCATTTTTTATTTGAGCTGGGTGATGATACGTGCCTTGGCTCTTACGCCTCACGCAGCCAATCAAACGCAACGCGTGGCGTACCGTCCGACACATATACGACACCGGCGCGTTTAAATCCAGCATTGGCGATGGCGCCCTGCATAGGCAGGTTGTCTTGGTGTGTGTCGATACGCAGATGGTCGATGCGTTCCTTGGCAAAGGCAAACATCGCGGCCGCGACGCCATGCGTAGTGCCGTCGGATGCCACGCGGTGCAGCACAGCATACGGGACGTCGCTGCGCCACTGGCCGCCCTCAATCGCATCGTAGGAACTGTCCGGCCCCGGCAGAAAGGCAAACGTCGCCACCACGCGTCCGTCTTCCTCGCACACATAGCTACCGCCCGCGGCAATATCGCTTTTGAGCTGCTCGGCCGAGGGCGTGCCTACCGGCCACTGCGTCGCGTTGCCATGCGCGCGCATAAAAGCGCGGGCCGCGTCATAGATGGCCATGACAGCGGGAATGTCGGTATCGAGGGTTTTTCTGATCATCACGCGGCGACCTCACGTTTATTGGTATCACTTTGATTGAGCAATGATACCAACGTTTGGAGAGGGTGCGAAGCAGATGGGGAGCAAAAAGCGAGCCGCCTGGTCAAAAGCCAAAAGCGAGTTTTTGGGCGCTGCCACGGGCGGCGATATGAGCGACCTGTTTGCACGCGAGGACGAGCGCCGCGACGCCCTGGACGCCGAGCGCGACGAGGCTTGGCGCTATAAGTCGTGCGAGCGCAAAAACCGTTACAACACACGCGCCGAAGCCGAGGCCGTTATGGCCGACTGCGAAAACCGCGGACGGCGTGGTTTGGCCTGCTACAAATGCGAATACTGCGGCGGCTGGCACCTGACGTCGCACCCTTGGAAATAGACCCCGCATCGGCACGGCGCTGGCAAAGCGCCGGCAATCGCAAGCAAGCTACGGGCGCGGCGGCACCAAAACATCGTAACGAACGGCCTTGCCCGCAAGCTGATAGCTCGGCTTAACGCCGGCAAGCAGCGGCCCCTTCACCGGTCGCTTGATAACGACCTTGCGCGGGTGCACCGCAAGCGCAGCTTTAACCAGCGCCTCCTCATCGGCGCACGGCTGCTCCAGATGGTGCAAGAGCTGAAACTTCTTTTTCACCGCCGCGCTCTTGGTGCGCTCGGGAAACATGGGATCCAGATACACCACGTCGGGAGCCGCGAGCTCACCCTGCTCGATCAGCTCGGCTGTATGACGAAGGCCGGCAATGCTGTCCTCGCCCGCATGTAAGCGCATGCGCGCCACGGCGGCCGCAAGCGCCGGATCATCTGCCGCGCGATCCAAGGCGTCCTTGAGGAGCGCCGCGATTACGCAATCCTGTTCATACAGATCGACGGTAAAGCCCGCGGCCGCCAGCAGCAGCGAGTCCTCGCCAAAGCCTGCTGTGGCATCAATCGCCCATGGTTGCTCGATGCCTTTTGTGCGCGCAGCCTTCACCAGTAGCTCTTGCTGCAGGCGGCCCTGCTTGAGCCGTGGCAGCATGCGGCCAAAATCGGCGCGCAACTCCATCGTACCGTCGGTGAGCGTGAGGCCCTCGGACTTCCCGGTCAGCTCAAGCCCCGCTGCCCGAGCAACAGAAAAGGGATCGACGACGCCCATGGACACTCCTTAACAAGCAAAACGAATACGTGAGCGCCGTTTATGTCGGCACCCAACCGTCCGCTATTGTCCCACATGCGACATGGTCCACAGCATCCCAATGCAAAGCACCGCCATCAATACCGTGCACACGGCAGCGATCACAGAATCACTCATGCGCCTTCCCAGCGACCGCGGCTCATCCACTTGCTTGACTCCGTACACCATGGCTCCTCCTTCGGTCCAGCTCTTACCATGGCCTCATCATCGCAGCGCCGCGCATGCGTTGCCATCGATTTGGCTTACACCCAGCTTTCGCTTCCGTAAGGTTCGGTCCCGCGCCTCGCTCAAGCACAGTGCCTTGGTGATCCAAGTTGTCCTTGCACGTAATTCAGCTAAAATGGCTGGTTGATATCAGATGCGTTCCAACGGGCCGCCATTTGCGCCGCGCCCGTCCACTCAACCGAAAGGAATACCATGAGCAACGCACGCAAAATGTTGAAGGTCCTTTCCCTTCTCGCTGTGGTCTTCGGCATCGTTCAGATTATTCTGGGTGTCATGTCGATGACCACAGAAGCCACCAACGGCATGACGGGAGGCATCGTCTCCACCGTCCATGGCGTTATCGTGCTTGTCGCCGGCGTGTTCGGCATCAAGGGATCGAACAAGCCGTCAACCGTCAAGAGCGTCTTGACTGCAAGCATCGTCGCGCTCGTCATCGTCATTGCGGCGGTAGCGCTCAGCTGCATCAGCCACACCATGAACGTTCTGAGCATCATCTCCGTCATCTTCGACGCATTGCTGTTCTCGGCGGCAAACAACGTCAAGAAGGAAGCTGCCGATCGCCTGTAAGCAGCTGATCCCCACGCTGGGGCGCCCACAAAACACACTACGCAAGCGCTCCCGAAGTCTTAAATGACTTCGGGAGCGCTTTCATGAGAGATGGATGCGCAGGGACGCTGTCCGTTACCGATGCCGGTACTCCGCGATCACGAACTCGATATCCGTCTCGAGCCGCTGCAGACCCGCTAGGCGTTCGCGATCCTCGCGACGCGTGCGATAGTAGTACGGCGTCATCTGGAAGACGGCCTCGATGTCCGCTTGCGTTGCCAACGTAATGTTCGCCGTCACGCGCTGCGTGTCGACCAGCTTAAGCTCGGCGGCATGCGGCAGTTTTTCGTCGTTGAGGTACGGAGTGTCGTAGAGCACCTCCTTGAGCCCAAAGAGATGACGGGCCCCCGGCACCACGGTATAGAGCGAGCCCTCTGGCGCCAGCACGCGGGCAAACTCGCGCTCGTTAAAGGGAGCGAAGAGCTCGGTCACCATATCGAAGGCGCCATCGGCCACGGGGATGTCCTTCATGTTGGCCACGAAGTAGGTCGCATCGCCGCGCTTGGCAGCCAGGCGTACCATCTCTTTACCCAGGTCAAAGCCGTAAGCATCCACGCCCGAAACCGCGCCCATGGCACTGGTGTAGTAGCCCTCGCCACAGCAAATGTCGAGCAAGGTCATGGGGCCCTTCGTAGACGCGGCACGTCCAGACACCCGCTCGCGCACCAGCTCGACCATCGCATCGCGCAACGGCGCGTAGTATCCACGGTTCAGAAAGTCACGACGGCTGCGCGCCTGCGACTTGGGATCACCCATGGAGTCACCGCTCTTGGACGAGCGCAGCAGATAGAGATAGCCCTCGCGCGCACGGTCAAACCGGTGTCCGCCCGCGCATGCAGCACCGCGTTCGTCATCCACCAACGGTTCATGGCAAACAGGACACAACAACATGGCAACTCCTTAGCGCGAACAACACAACGCCCACCATTGTCGCACGCCTTCCCCACCTAGTCATTGGGGACGTTCTTGAATGGCTAGTTAGAAGAGATAAGGAGTGTCCCCAGCTGCCGACAGAAAAGGAACGTCCCTAAGTGCCGACTGGTTGCATTAGGAGTATCATCGTCTGCGCAAATAAGCACGAAAGAGCATATTAGAGATTGAGAGCGTATGGCTGATACCGTATCTAAGCACATTGACATGACCACCGGCTCGCTGTGGCGCAATATTCCCCTGTTCGCCTTCCCCGTGGCCGCCACGAGCATCTTGGAGCAGCTGTCGAACCTCATCGCCACGGTCATCATCGGTAACTTCTCGGGCGACCAGGGAACCCTCGCCATGGCGGCGGTCGGCTCCAATGTTCCGCTTACCAGCCTTATGCTCAACCTGTTTATTGGCATGTCGCTTGGCTCCAACGTGGTCATCGCCAACGCTATCGGCCGCAACGATCAGAACATGGTCAAACGCGCCGTCCATACCTCGATTCTTATGGCACTTGTGGGCTTTGTCGTCATCGCACTGGGCGAGATCTTTGCCGAGCCCATGCTCGCTGCGCTCAACGTGCCTGCCGAGACCATGCCGCTCGCTTCGCTCTACCTGCGCGTCTTTTTGCTCAGCATGCCCTCGATCTTGCTCTACAACTTTGAGGCCGCGATCTTCCGCTCCGTCGGCATCACCCGTATGCCGCTCCAGGCGCTCGCCGTGTCCACCGTCCTGAACATCGGCTTGGACCTCATCTTTGTTCCCGTGCTCCACTGGGGCGTCGCCGGCGTGGCCATCGCCACGACTATTGCCTATACGACGAGCGCCGTCACGCTCTTTGTCCGCCTGCTCAAGACAGACTCCGTCGTCCGCGTCACCCCGCGCGACCTTGCCATCGACCCCGTCGCTCTCAAACGCATCGTCAAGATCGGCCTGCCCGCCGGCATCCAGAGCGCTGTCTTTGCCGTCGCGAACATCATCATCCAGTCTGCCATCAACAGTCTGGGTACCGAGGTCATGGCAGCCTCCAGCGCGGCCATGAGCCTGGAATACGTGTGCTACAACCTGCTCAACAGCTTTAGCCAGGCTTGCACCACCTTTGTGGGACAAAACCACGGCGCTCGCCAGATCGACCGCTGCACTAAGACGCTCAAGGTCTGTCTGGTCGAAGGCGGTATTGTCGCGCTCACTACCATCGTTATCATCGTCGGTCTGGGACGCGAGATCCTATCGCTCTTTAACAGCGATCCCAACATCGTCTCGATCGGCTATATTCGCGTGTGTTCGATCTTCCCGGCGTACGCCTTTAGCATGTTCTACGAAAACATGTCCGGCTACCTGCGCGGCTTTGGCATCTCGCTCATGCCTGCCCTCATCACCATGATCTGCGTCTGCGGCATCCGCTTCTATTGGGTGTTCTGCGTCTTCCCGCACTTCCGCACCTTTGCGAACATCATGATGGTCTACCCCATCAGCCTGGGAACCACGGCGTTCTTTATGGTCGTAGCCGTGCTGCTCTGTCACCCCGCGCGCACCTACCGCTTGGCGCAGGCCAAGGCAGGGGCGCGTTAAGCGAAACCCCGAGCGCCACGCAATCGCTAATTGACGATATGTGAGCTCATGTAATCGATAAAGCGCCTGGTGGCAATGGGCATGGTATCCCAGCTGCGCCAGGCTGCCACCACGTCGCGCGAAGGGGCATGCACGATGGGGCGCACGCGAATATCGGCCCGCATGCCCTCGACGGTACGGCGGTAGAGCATGCTCACGCCCAGCCCCTCCTCGACCATCGCCATGATGGTGTAGTCGTCAGTTACCTCGCTCGTTACATGCGGCGACAGCCCATGTGCGGCAAACGCGTCGAGCACCAGGCTCTGTTCGCCCTCATCCAGCAGCACAAATGGCTCGGACGCCAAATCGGCAAGCGCGACCTTTTCCTTTGCCGTCAGCGGATGCGTCGCCGGTAGCAGCGCCACGAGCTCATCGTGATAGACCACGCGCTTCTGGAGCCCAGCGGTAAACCCACGCGCCGTAAAGCAAAAGTCCACCACACCGTCGTGCACCCATTGGGCGTTGCGCGTGTAATCGCCCTGCTTGAGGGTAAAGCGCACACCCGGATGCAGCGTTCCAAAATCGCGAATCACGCGCGGCAGCACGGTTCGGCTCACGTTGGTAAACGTCGCAATGCGAATGTCAGTCGAGGACAGCCCCAGCAGCTCCTGGCGCTTGCCCTCGAGCTCAGCTTCGGCCGTTACGATTTGGCGCAGATACGGCAGGTACTGTTTGCCATCGCGCGTAAGCGAGACACCCTGCTTGCCACGCTCGATGAGCGTGGTGCCCAATTCACGCTCGAGCGCCTTAACGGCCTGGCTCACCGCACTTTGTGTATACCCCAGCTCGTCGGCCGCGGCCTTCAGGCTGCCGCGATCGACCACCATGCAAACAATCTGATACCGCGATGCCATTGTGCCTCCACATCGACGCAGCCGTAAAACGTTTTGCCAGCGCTTTTCGCGTCTGCTTTAGTTTTACTTAATCATACTGAAGATACATTCGCTTTACTACATCCATATCTGGGAGCAGAATCCTTTTTGCGAAACCGTTCTGTAACAAAAGGAGTCCCATGGATCGCAAAAAAGCAATCGCGCTCTCATTTTCCGTTCCCGTCGCATGGGGCTTTTCGTACCCCCTCATGAAGATCGGCATGGACAGCATGAACGCCACGAGCATCGTCGCGCTGCGTTGCCTCATCGCCTTCGCGGCCTGTCTGCTGCTCTTCCACAAGCACGCGTTCCGCATCAACCGCGACCTCATGGTCCGCGCCGCCATTATCGGCGCCATCATGGCAACCGAGCTCACCTGCATGTGCCTGGGCTCCAGCCTCACCTCTGCCTCCACCGCCGGCTTTTTGCAGAGCCTGACGGTCGTGATCGTGCCGTTTGCCAATGCCGCCCTGCTGCGTCGTGCCCCGGAGCGCAAGGTACTCGTCGGCACCGCCATCGTCACCTGCGGCATGTTGCTGCTCTCGGGCGCCGACTTTACCAGCCTCAACCCCGGCGCGATCATTATGCTGTTCTCCGCCTTTGTCTATGCCGGCCATATCATTGTTGCCAAGCGTTTTGTCGAAGAAGTCGACCCGCTGTCCCTGGGTGTTTGGCAGCTGGGCTTCGGCGGCCTGTTCTCGGGCATCGCCGCATTTGTCTTTGGTGGCTTCACGCTCCCCAGCACACCCGGCGAGATCGTGGTCGTTGTTGCCCTCGCGCTCATCTGCTCTGCCTACGGCTTTATCACGCAGACGCTCGTGCAGCCTCACGTGCCCGCCGAGACCACCGGCTTTGCCTTCTCGCTCGAGCCGGTCTGCTCCGCCGTCTTCTCGTTCTTCCTGGTTGGCGAGGTCCTGAGCCCCATCGCCTTCTTTGGCGCCGCCCTCATCCTCACCGGCGTCATGGTGGCAACCGTCGAGCTTCCGCGCCTCCACGCCCGCAGCAACGCCCGTATGGCAGGAACGCCCGAGCACGTCTCCTAGTCCTCGTTCCTCATGCAGTCGCAGTGTAAAGGCCATCGGCCACCCTTACAATAGATGCCAACAAAGCATCTGCCGCAAAGGAGCCCCATGGACACCGCAACTCGCGACCGCAACATAGCAACTTGGTTGGGCGATGCGCCGCAGCCGGTACGTGACACCACGGACCAGCTGCTCGAGCGCATCGCCCTTTTGCGTGCCGAGCAGACAATCTATCCGGCGCAAGACGACATCCTCAATGCCCTCGCCTACACGCCTGCCGACCAGGTCAAGGTTGTCATCTTGGGTCAAGACCCGTACCACGGGCCCAATCAGGCCATGGGACTGTCATTCTCGGTTCCCGCGACGCAGACCAAGCTGCCGCCGAGTCTGCGCAACATCTATAAGGAGCTCAACGCAGATCTTGGCTGCCCCATCCCCGCCACGGGCGACTTAACGCCATGGGCGCAACAGGGCGTCCTGCTCCTTAACACCACGCTCACCGTGCGCGAGCACGCCGCGAACTCGCATGCCAAGTTGGGCTGGAGCACCTTAACCGACTACATCATCAAACGCTGCTGTCAGCTACCCCAGCCCGTGGTCTTTTTGGCCTGGGGTCGGTTTGCCCAGCAGATGGTCGAAGGAAAACTCGCCGCAACCGGCGCGGGCGAGGCGACCGGCAAGTTCTGCCTGGCATCCACGCACCCCTCGCCGCTTTCCGCCAACCGAGCCACGGCAGAGCTCCCCGCTTTTATGGGGTCACGCCCCTTCTCCGCTGCCAATCGGCTACTCGAGCAGTACGGCTCGACCCCCGTCAGCTGGACTTGCCTCGGCTAAAAATCGATATATCAAAAACGCGCCCGACGGCTTTCCATCGGGCGCGTTTCCTATTCGGGCCAAATAAATTGTGTGCGGCCGGCCTCGCCGCCATCGATCAGCAGACTCTGCCCGGTCATAAACCGGTTGGTCACGCCCACAAAGTAGGTCCACTCGGCGATCTCTTGGGCGGTTGCCCAGCGCTTAAGCGGCGTGAGCTCCATAATCTGGTTCCACAGGTGCTCGTCTTCCATCACACAACGGTTGAGCGGCGTGATAACGCCGCCCGGGTCCACACTGTTGGCGATGGCCTGCGGTGCCAGGCGGTTTGCAAGGTTCTTGGTGTAGGCGATAACGCCGCCCTTGCTGGCGGCGTAGGCGGGAAACTCCGATCCCGTATGCCCGCTCGCCGACCCCACATTGACCACGGATTTAATAGCCGGCGCCGGCTTGGCGGCAAGCCCCTCTCCCACAAAGGCGTAACGCTCGGTCACGTTGATGGTGCCACGCAGGTTGGCGGCGATGTCATCGGCCGAATCCTGCGTACCGGCAACGTTCACGATTACCTGGGGTTCAATATCGCCTGGAAACGAGTCCGGCTCGCGAACATCAACGATCAGATGGCGGTAGCGCTCGTGTTCGATCGTCGCCGGCAAAAGATCAAAGCCCGCGACCTCGTGGCCCTCGTCCAAAAAGCGCTGCACGCACGCGGCTCCGATACCGCCCGAAGCGCCCGTGATCAAAACCCGCATACTTGCTCCTTAGGCGGTTGCGTGGCGCTCGAGGTACTCGGAGCCCACATTCTCGCGCTCCCAGCCGCGCACGACCTTGTAGCCCACGGGACTCAGGAAGACCTCGCACAGCAGCTCGGCGACGGCGCCCGTCAGCGAGCACATAAGAACCTGCACCCAGGTCCAGCCAAAGAACGTGTGGCTCACCACAATGGCAAAGACCAGGTTGTCGATAAACTGACCAACGCCCGTGGAGACATAGGAGCGGAAGGCAAAGCTCGCAAAATTATTCTTTTTGAGCATGCGGCCGAGCGACTGGTTGAGCGTGGAGTTAACCACGGCAGAAACGAGCATGGCAAGCGACGAGCCAAGCACCACGTACCAGGTGCCGCCGATGGTGGCGTTAAGGGCAGTGTTGACCTCGATCATGCCGGTGTCGTAGTAGGCGCCCCACATGCCGGGCGTTAGCGAGCATGCCCAAAAGCACAAGCTCACGGCCAGGTTAACCAGCAGCGCGAGGATAGAGATTTTGATGGATGCCTTGGCGCCAAAGCGCTTGCAGATCATGTCCTGGCACAAAAACGAGACCCAGCTCACCACAAAGCCGCAATCGAGCGCCAGATACGGCAGACTGATGAGCTCTTTGTTGGCCAGCAGGTTCATCATGATGACGCTCACGAAAAACAGCGAAACCGTTGCCGCGGGAATGCTCCGCAACAGGACCTTGTAGTCCTCCATGACCTTCTTGATCATTATGTACTCCTTTGGTTTTAGGTTTAACGAGCAGGATATCGGACCCGAACTGCTCGGACGCCCCGGTCTTGAGACGACGGTGGGTATGATAGCCGCTCACACGGCATCAGGCAAGCAAACGGCGCGGCAGCCCCGCAGGGCCACCACGCCGATGCGCTAAAACGCTACGTTGCCAAACTCCGACAGGATAAGGTCGGGATTGTGGTCGGTTGCCCAATCCACGTTCCACGGGCTCGTGAACAGCAGCAACTTGCCGCCGCGCATGTCCTCGACGCGCAGCGTGTCGCGCGTGAGCGAAAGGCCCGGGATATCGATGGTATCGGGGTCGTTCTGAATCCAGCGGATGTCCGTATAGGGCAGCGGCTGGCGACGAACCTCAACACGGTACTCGGCCTTGAGGCGACGCTCGAGCACCTCAAACTGCAGCACGCCGACCACGCCCACGATGACGCTCTCCATACCGGCGCCCAGCTCGCGGAAGATCTGGATGGCGCCCTCCTGGGCAAGCTCCTCCATGCCTTTGACAAACTGCTTGCGCTTGAGCGTGTCGACCTGCGTAATGCGAGCGAACATCTCGGGGGCAAATGTCGGGATCTGTGGATACTGCACATGGCGCTTGCCAGAGCACACGGTGTCACCGATGCTAAAGATACCCGGATCGAACAGGCCCACGATATCGCCCGCGTACGCCTCGTCCACGATGGCGCGGTCATCGGCCATCATCGAGGTACCCGTAGCGAGCTTAAGCTTGCGGTTGCCCTGCACGTGGAAGGCATCCATGCCGCGCTCGAACTTGCCCGAGCAAATGCGCACAAAGGCGATGCGGTCGCGGTGGTTCTTGTCCATGTTGGCCTGGATCTTAAACACAAAGCCGCTAAAGTCGTCGCGGCAGGGATCGACCGGTTCGCTGGTGAGCGTATCGGTATAGGCGCGCGGCGCCGGGGCCAGACGCAGGAACTCCTTCAGGAAAGGCTCCACGCCAAAGTTGGTAAGCGCCGAGCCAAAGAACGCCGGGCTCAGCTTGCCGCAGGCCACGGCATCCAAATCGAGCTCGTCGCCGGCACCATCGAGCAGCTCGATATCGTCCATCAGGTTCTTATGGTTTTCTTCGCCGATGAGCTCGTCCATGGAAGGATCGCCCAGTTCGGCCTCGACCTCAGCGACCTTCTTGGTGGCGTTGGCGTGGCCGTCGCCCTCAAAGGCAATGACGTGACGAGTCTGACGATCGAACACGCCGCGGAAGTTGCGGCCGCTGCCGATCGGCCAGTTCATGGGATACGTATTGATGCCCAGGACATTCTCGATCTCTTCCATGAGCTCAAACGGATCGCGAGCCTCGTGGTCGAGCTTGTTCACAAAGGTGAAGATGGGGATGTGACGCAGTGTGCAGACCTTAAAGAGCTTTTTGGTCTGGGCCTCGACGCCCTTGGCGCCGTCGATGACCATGACCGCAGCGTCGGCGGCCATAAGGGTACGGTAGGTATCCTCCGAGAAGTCCTGGTGGCCGGGGGTATCGAGAATGTTGACACAGGCGCCGTTATAGGTGAACTGCAGCACCGAGGAGGTGACGGAGATGCCGCGCTCCTTCTCGATGTCCATCCAGTCCGAGACAGCATGCTTGGCCGAGCTCTTGCCCTTGACCGAGCCGGCAGTCTGGATGCTGCCGGTATAGAGCAGCAGCTTCTCGGTAAGCGTGGTCTTACCGGCGTCCGGGTGGCTGATGATCGCGAATGTGCGGCGCGACGAGATTTCATCCGACAGGCTTGCCATGCGGATCCTTTCTTGCGTTCTATATGCATTACGTCGATGTAACTGCCCTATTGTAGCCGTGAAACCTCGCCATAGGGCACCTATCAGGACAAATTCATCAGTTGGGGTCTGGGTAGCCGACTTAATCCGAATTTGTCTCTTGCGTAACTGTGCATAGTGTATATATACTGTGCTTACCGGTTATATACACGTGTAGCCCAACAGCTAAGGAGCCGCTGTGGACATTATCCTATCCAATTCGAGCGACAAGCCCATCTACGAGCAGATATCCTCGCAGGTCAAAGCTCAAATCCTTTCGGGCACGCTCGCCGCGGGAGCCAAACTCCCCAGCATCCGCGCACTCGCGAGCGACCTGGGCGTGAGCGTCATCACCACCAAGCGCGCCTACGCCGATCTGGAGCAGCTCGGGTTTATCTGTACCGTGCAGGGCAAGGGCTGCTTTGTTGCCGACGGCAACCAAGAACTCTTGCGTGAAAACCAGCTCTGCCATATCGAAGAGCTGCTTACGCAGGCGGCAGAACAAGCCGAAGCCCTGAGCGTCACGCGCGACAAACTGCACGAGATGCTCGACCTGGTAGCCCCCGAAACCATGCAGTAGCCATCTGCAAGAAAGGCTATACCATGCAAAACTTGTTAGAACTCAAAGGTGTCTCACGCCGCGTGAGCGACCGTTTTTCGCTGCGTGATGTCATGCTCGCCGTGGAGCCCGGCCAGATTGTTGGCTTTGTGGGCGCTAACGGTGCCGGCAAGACAACGACCATTCGCGCCGCGCTCGGGCTTATCAAGCTCGATGCCGGCGAGGTGCGCCTGTTTGGGCAGCGCTGTGGCGCCGACGCGCCCGATGAGACACAGCGCTGCCTGCGCTCCCGCGTCGGTCTCGTCCTGGACACGTGCCCCTTCCCTTCAACGCTCAAGGTGGGCCAGATCGAGGCACTCGTAGGTCAGGCGTACCCCACGTGGGACCGCAAAACGTTCGCCGGATTCATCGACCGATTTGGCCTCGATCCCAAGACAAAGGTCAAGAACCTCTCCCGCGGCATGGGCATGAAACTGCAGCTTGCCTGTGCACTCAGCCATAATGCCAAGCTACTCCTTTTGGACGAAGCCACCGCGGGCCTCGATCCCATGGCGCGCGAGGAACTGCTCGATGAGCTGCTTGCTTTTGTCGCCGACGGCCAGCACAGCGTGCTGCTCTCGAGCCACATTACGTCCGACCTCGATCGCGCCGCCGACCGCGTCATCTGCATCGATAACGGCTCGATTGTGTTTGACCTGCCGCGCGAGGACATTACCGACCGAGCCGGCATCGCCCACTGCACCCAAGCGCAGGCCGCCGAGCTTATGGCTTGCGTCGAAGGTGCCCATGCCGCCCGCCACGCCTACAGCGTGGACGTGCTCGTGCCCAACCGTCGCGAAACGCTCGAGGCCTTTCCCGAGATTCCCTGCGATCGGGTAACCATTGACGACTATCTTCGCCTCACGCTGAAAGGGGCTTCAAAATGAAACGCGCCTTTATGTCCGAGCTCGCCATCGCTCGCACGCTCATCCCGAGCATTGCGGGCGTCGGCCTGTTCATCTTCGTCGTGCTAACCCTTGCCAACGCATCGGACGGCGATTCCGGTATGAGCGCCGGCGCCTGCGCGGTCAGCGCCATGTCACCCATCATAATCATGAACTCACTGGCTGGCTACGATAACCAAAACGGCTGGGAGCGCTATCGGGCAACGCTGCCGTTCTCGCGCAAAGACATCATCTGCGCACGCTACCTGTGCATTATTGCTTTCTCGGCCGTCATGGCATGCGCCGCCGTGCTTTTGAGCATCATCGCCCTTCCGTTCTTCGATCACACGGGCATTCCCTCGACGGGACAGACCGTCTTTGAGATCACAATAGCCTCCGCCGCATCGACGCTCATCTCCCTCATGATGGTGTTTTTGGCACAGCCGCTGTTCTTTCGATTTGGACACATGGAGGCGCTGCGTCTTTCCGTCGGCCTGTTTGCCCTGATGGGCTGCGGTACCATGGCGATGCTGAGCTCTTCCAACCCCATTAGCAACTGGCTCATGTCGATTGCCGGAGCGAATCCCAATCCTGCCGTCCTTGGCGGTCTGTGCGCAGGCATCGCCGTACTTGCCCTCGCGCTATGTGCAATCAGCTGCACCGTCAGCACCAAGGTTTATCGAGTACGCGATCTGTAGCCACGCGTATCTCAATCCACGAAGGACGCGATCGCCGCCCCTCCCCGTAAATCCGTGACAAATGGCATATCCCCAGCGTGAGCCACCGTACTACTTGCGCAGCGGCTTGGGCAATGGAATACCGGCAGCGATAACGGCCGCGATGATCATGCAGACGATGCCTTTGAGCGGGAAGCACATGAGCAGCAGGCCCACGACCATGACCGGCTGACGCATGACCGCACCCATCGTCGATGCCGTACAGACGGCGACGCAAAAGACCGGATCTGCGCCGGTGAGGATGGCAAGGCCATAGCCCAGGCTCACACCCGAGAAGATAACCGGGAAGAAGTGGCCGCCGCGCCAACCAAGGTTGATGAGGGCGGGTGTCAGCATGGCCTTAACAAGACCGGTCGCGATAAGCACGCCAGCGGGAATGGTCAGATAGGTTTCCATGAGCACATCGGCCTGGGTCTCGCCGGCAAACATGGTGTAGGGCAGGACCGTGCCACAGATGGCGAGCGCCAGGCCGGCCAGCATGGCCTTGACGACCGGGCGCTCCCCTATTGCATGGGACAGTGTCTCGCTTGCATGCTCAGAGACAAAGTACAGCCAACCGCATACGGTGCCGACCAACGCCAGCGGAATGAGCCAGACAAGTTCCAGGTTACCCACCTGGGCGGCCTCGAACCTGGGCATGCCCATGCCGCCGCCCATAAGCTGGCCGAGCAGCAGATAGGTGCCCAGACCGCCGGCAATCGCGATGCCGTAGACCACGGTCTTTTGCGCCTTGGGCAGCTTGATGGTGATCTCATCGGACGCGGAGTCCTCGCCAGCGCCCTGGCCGTCGGCGCTACCGGCGAGCGGCGCCACAAAGCCAAACACGGGCGCGGTAAAGAGCGCCGTCAGGGCAGCCTGGGTGCCCAGCAGCGTGAGCTCCCTAAACTCGGCGCCAAAGCGACGCATGCGGTCGCCGACCCAGCTGCACAGACCCGCGATAACTCCGGTCAGGCCGGCCTCCGGTCCAATACTTCCGCCAAACAGCAGCGGCAGCAATGCCGCAAGCGAAAGCTTGCCGAGGTTGTCGTACGGGTAGCGACCGTCTTGTTTAACCTTGGCCATCACCTGGTTGAGGTCATCGGTCTTGGTGCCCGTAATCTTTTCGTACAGACCGATCAGCAGGCCGCCCAGCAAGCAGACAAAAAACGGGTACGGCAGAAAACCGAACGGGCCGCTCGCGAGTTCAGGCGAAGCGACGCCCAGCGCGTGCGGAATCTCGGTCCATAGATAGTCGACACCGTGCTCCATCGCAAAAAAGAACAGCCAGACCGCGGCGCCTGCGAACGCACCGGTCACGGCAACGCTAACTAAAAACAGCGCACGGTTTTTGGGTTTTGCAAGACTATCCATCGGGACCTCCCGTGGTCAAATTCGGCAAAGATACGTTTTATTGTAGAGCGAGCGTTACCCGAACGAGCCAACCGTCTGCGCCGCAAACGGCACCATTGGGAGTCATAGTGGGGCAGGCTCAAGACTTATCCGTTGATAATCGAGGCAATCTCGCGCAAATCGTCGGCAAAGTAGATGCCGTGCTGGCGCCTCGGGCTCGAAAGCCCTTTATCAATCATGTGCTCGAGCAACGCCTTAAGATCGTTGTAGTAGCCCCCAAGGTTGTACAGAATGCACGGCGCATCGAGATGCCCCAACGACACGGCGGACATGACCTCGGCAATCTCCTCGAGCGTACCCGTCCCACCGGGAAAGGCGATGAACGCGTCACCGAGCTCAATCATCTTGACCTTGCGTTCGGCCATGTCACTCGTCACGATGAGGTCGTCGATACCGTCATGTTGAAACTCGGCCTCGATAAAAAAGCTCGGTTCAACACCCGTCACGTGTCCACCTGCCTCGAGTACGCTATCGGCGAGCGCACCCATCAGACCCGACTTGGACCCGCCGTATACCAACGCGTGTCCGTTAGCGCCAATCCAGTCGCCCAGCTCCTGCACCGCGGGCAGAAACGCCGGGTCATTGCCGACGCTGGCACCCAGGTATACCGTGATATTCATATTCAGTCCCCCTCGTCGTGACGCGCGGCGCCCGTTCTAGCGTTGGCGTCGGCGATATTCGCGCACACGGCGCGATAGGTCGGCAAGCTCGTCACGATCGAGCTCTTCCAAATGCTCCAGATCATCCATAAAGCGCGCCATGGTGTCCTTTTGGCGCATCTTGATGAGCGTGTTGCAGTAGTTCACCGCCACGCCCGTGAGCATGGCGATGTAGAAGATGCTGATGACGCTCAAAACGACGGTGATAGCGCGGGCAACCGGCGTCTCGGCCGGGATATCACCGAAGCCGATCGTCGATACGGTCTCAAAGCTAAACCAGAGGCCGTCGCCAAACGTAAGGGTCGTGGGCTCGGACAGCCAGACGGCCGTCGAGCACAGCAGATAGAAGACGAGAAACAGGCCCGTGATGCGCGCAAAGCCAGCCTGGCGCAACACGTCGGCAAGCGTCCTCAACTTGTTCATCGCGACCCCTTTTCCCAGACGCCCAATCACATTCGCTCGGTATTGTCCCACGCCTCCCCCGCAAACGGAACTAGTCATTGGGGACGTTCTTAAACGACTAGTCAGTTAAGAACGTCCCCAATGACTACCTAACCGTTTAGCGGTGCGGCGGCTGAATGGGCAGGCTGAGCTGGTATCCTTATGCGAAACTGTCTCAACTCGATAGGATTTCATGTGAAACCTTCCGCTGTCTTTCGCTTGGCTCTATATCGCACCCTGGCCGTCGCGCTTGCCGCGCTCGCCATACTGAGCGCCGTCATGCCCGCCCCCGCCTTTGCCGCCGACTCCGACCAGCAGGTCAAGACGGTCCGCGTTGGCTGGCTCGTCAACAACAAAGGCTTCCAGGAAGGCATGCCGGGCGAGCGACTCTCGGGGTGGGGCTACGAGTACCTCCAGACCCTCTCGTATTACACAAAGGGCTGGCAATACGAATACGTTAGCGGCACCTTCTCCGAGCTTATGGACATGCTCGAAGCAGGCGAAATCGACCTCATGCCCAACATCTCGTATTCGGCAGAACGCGAGCAGAAGCTGCTCTTTTCCTCGAACCCCGAGGGCACCGAGCGCTACTACATCTACGCCAGGCCCGACCGCGACGATCTGGCCAAGGGTGACCCCCAGGCGCTCCAAGGCCTCACCATCGGCTGCAACTCTGGCGTTATGCAAACTATCGTCGGCCAGCAGTGGCTCGCCGACGAAGGCGTCACCTGCACCTATAAAGAAATCGACACCGGCAGTGCCCTCTTTGAGGCGCTTGCAGACGGCGAGGTCGACGCCGTCATCATGAACGATACCATTTCGTCGCCCGATGCGTCACCCATGTTCTACGTAGGCTCGAGCGACTACTATTTTGCCGTTCCCAAAAGCCGCCCCGATCTGATGAACGACATCAACGCCGCCATGACGACCATCGCCCGCGATAACCCGCGCTATAACGAGGAAGTCAAATCGAGTTACTCGACCCAAAACAGTGGCTCGTCATCGCTCACCGGCCCCGAGACCACCTGGCTCAAAGCAAACGGCAATACCATCACGCTCGGCTATCTTAAAAACCAACTTCCCTACTGCACGCAAAATGACGACGGCGAGATGGAAGGATCGCTCGCCTCGCTTGCAACGACGTTGCACGACAAGTTTGGTATTACGGTCAAAACAATCGCACTCTCGAACAACAGGCAAATGATCAAAGCCCTTTCCAACGGAACCATCGATGTCGCCCTGCCATTGTTTCGCGACTACTGGCTCGCCGAGCAGACAGGGGTCATCCAGTCAAACTCGATGGGAACGGTTTCGCTGACCGCCATTCACAGTGGCAAAAACCTGAACAGCGACCTTAAGAACATCGCTTGTACAAAGAGCACAATCGTTAACCGTTTTGAGCTCGAAAGTCTCTTCCCGAACGCAACAGTAACCGAGTACTCGAATGACGGCGAGGTGCTCAAAGCCCTCAATGAGGGGAAGGCACGTTGCATCATTGTCCCCAGCACGCGCCTGGAAACTCTCCGCGACACCTACGACATCGAGGATTTCGAAACACAGGAACTCACCAACACGGCGCAGCTATCGTGTTTAATTTCGCGCGGCAAGCCCGAGCTGCTGGGAATCATCAATAAGGGCATCGTCAATGCAGGTGAATCGCTCTCTGCAAACAGCTATTTCCCCACATCGTACTCGGCGCAAGAATCGGACACGTTCCAGTTTTTCTATCGCAACCGCACCGCCATTGCGACTGTTATCATCTGCATCTTGCTCACCAGCATCGCCATCCTTGTCTGGTCGCTTTACCGCGCACAGGAGGAACGGCAGAAAGCTGATGCCGCCAACACCGCCAAAACCGCTTTCCTCACGCGCATGAGCCACGACATCCGCACGCCGCTCAACGGCATCCTGGGCCTTATCGAAATTGAGGAATTGAGAGAAGGCGACATGCAGGTCGCCCGCGAAAGCCGCGCCAAGGCGCGCGTTGCCGCCAATCACCTGCTGTCACTGATTAACGACATCCTCGAGATGGGCAGGATCGAGGAGTGCAAAGTGACGCTCGAGCACGAATCATTCAACCTTAAAGAGCTGTGCGACAATGCGCTCGTACTGTGCAAGCTCCGCGCATCGGACCGCGGCATAACCATGCTCGACACCAGCGAGCCCTACGCTGTCGATCAATATATGATCGGCAGCCCCACCCATATTCGGCAGATCCTTGTCAACCTGCTCGACAACAGCATCAAGTACAACAAGCACGGAGGCACCGTCACGTTCTCATCGACCATCAAACCGGTCGACGACGAGCACGCCGTGTTTTGCTTTAGCGTCTCGGATACCGGCATTGGTATGACGCCCGAGTTTTTGACGCACATTTACGAGCCGTTTGCCCAGGAAGGCGACGATGCGCGCAGCAAGTTCCAAGGAACCGGCATTGGCATGTCTATCGTCAAATCGCTCATCGATATGATGGGCGGCACGATTGAGATTTCGAGTGAGGTTGGCGCGGGAAGCACGTTCAACGTCCAGATACCGCTCGATATCGACAAGAACCCTCAGGCGAAAGAACGTGCGTCCAAGCAAGCATACAGTTGCTCGCTTGCCGGCATGAACGTCCTTTTGGCAGAAGACAACGAGCTCAATGCCGAAATTGCCCAGGCTCTACTCGAAAGCGAAGGCATCGTCGTAACGCGCGCCGCCGACGGCAACAAAGCAGTCGACCTATACGTTAGTCGTCCCGCCGGCAGCTTCGATGCGATCCTGATGGACATCATGATGCCGGGCATGGATGGCTACGAGGCAACCCGCGCGATTCGTCTGAGCGAAAAGGCCGATGCAGCCGACATCCCCATCATCGCGCTCACTGCCAACGCCTTCAACGAGGACGCCAAGGCGGCACACGATGCCGGTATGAACGCCCATCTGCCCAAACCGCTCGACTTTAACAAGCTCAAAAACATACTCGCCCGCATCAAGAAATACGGATCCGTTTCGCTATAGTTTGTGCTCAACCACCATGCACAGCCAGAAAGGAAGCCAACGATGTTTAGGCCCTTACGTCGAAAGAAACGCGCCATCACTGACGAGGAAGCGCGCGAGTTGCTCGCCACCTGTAAGCGCGGCGTCTTTGCCGTCAACGGCGATGATGGCTACCCCTATGCCATTCCCGTCAACTACTTCTTTGACGCCGAGCACGACAAGATTTATTTCCATGGCGCCAAGGCCGGCCACAAGGTCGATTCGCTCAGGCGTGACGATAAAGTCTGCTTTACCGTTTACGGCAACGAGTGGTACAAGGACGGCGACTGGGCTCCTTACGTCATGAGCACCGTGGTCTTTGGCCGTTGCCGCCTGGTAGATGAAGCGCCTGCGTTTATCGAGGACAAAGTCCGCCAGCTCGCGCTTAAGTACTACCCTTCTGCCGAAGAAGTCGAGGAGGAAATCGCCAAAGACATCAAGGGCGTCCAACTCTACGAGATTTCAATTGAGCATCTTTGCGGCAAGCAGATTCAGGAAAAGTAGCGAATGCGAAAAACGCGCTCGCTACCCTCTGCGCCCCATGCGCCCACGCATTTTGACGGCGTGGGCGCATGGGGCAGCACTCGAATCGAGCGCCCCCTATACCCCAAAAACGTAGCGGTCCAGGCGGTCGCACGCCTCCCTTACGCGCGAAAGCGGCAGCGCCAGATTCACGCGAATGTGGCAGGGCCCGTGGAACGGGCGGCCGTCCTGATACCCCACGCCCACGCGCGCCCCCTCGTCGAGCAGCCACTGAATATCGCGGCCATGCTCGCGGCACCACTCGGTGCAGTCCAGAAACACCATGTAGGTGCCCTGCGGACGCGAATAGGACACGCCCGCAAAATGCTTGTCCACGTAATTGCAGAAGTAGTCGACGTTGCCCTCGATGACCTCATTGAGCTCATCGAGCCACTCGTAGCCCTGCTGCTGGTAGGCACCGATAAGCGCATGCATGGAGATGACGTTCATCTCGTTGTAGTGGGTCTTGTCGGACACGGCGCACACGCGGTCGCGCAGCGTCTCGTTATAGATGATGTGGTAGCTGCCGACCAGGCCCGCCAGGTTAAACGTCTTGCTGGGCGCGTAGAGGGCAACCGTGCGCATGTGGGCGTCCTCGCTCACCGACTGCGTCGGGATATGCTTGTGGCCCGGCAGGATGATATCGGACCAAATCTCATCCGAGATCACCACGCAATCGTGCTGACGATAGATGTCCATGGCACGTTCGATCTCGTCGCGCTCCCATACGCGGCCGCAGGGATTGTGCGGCGAGCAGAACACGGCGGCATGGATATGGTTTTGTGCGAGCTTGCGCTCCATGTCCTCAAAGTCCATGCGCCACACGCCCTGGTCGTCGAGTTTAAGCGGGCTGTGGACAATGCGATAGCCCGCGGCCTCGATGGACTTGGTAAAGCCGATGTAGGTGGGACTGTGGACCAGCACCGCATCGCCCGGCTGGACATATGCGCGCAACGTCGACACGACACCGCCCAGTACGCCGTTTTCGTAGCCGATCTGCTCAGGGAGCAGGCCTTCGACGCCATTACGGCGGGTCTGCCATTCGATGATGCGGTCGAAGTACTCGTCACGCGGATTGAAATAGCCAAACATGGGATGCTGGGCGCGCTGAATGATGTGTTCCTGAACCGTGGGCACCGTGGCAAAATTCATATCCGCCACCCACATGGGGATGCGGTCGAAGCCCTCGTCGGGTGCGTTCGGAGCCATGCCGGGGATCTCGCCCCAGGAGTCAACGGCGATGGCGTCCATACCGTGGCGGTCGATAAGCGAGGTAAAGTCGTATTTCATGCTGAGCTCCCGTGCAAAGCGGATTGTTTCGGTAGGCGTTATTGTCCACCAGCGTGGGCGGTTTTGGGGCGGAGTTTGGCGCTTAATTTGACGGGTGCGGACGAATGGCTGGTTAGTCTCGCGCGTCGTTGATGGCGGTTATCGTCAACCTGGTTCCGTCGACCGTAAACGATATGTCAAGCCCAGCGTAAGCCAAATGGTAAACGCGGTTTGGCTCGTGTTTGCTGCCCGCACGGCGCGGATCTTGGCGGAGCACCTCGATCAAGCCGGGGAGCTTTGTGTCCGGGACCATGTCCCGCAGCGCTTGCGGGAGCTCGACATCGAGCTCTTGCCATGGCGCGTCCTCAATCCAGCCGCCCGTCGCATCCGGGTGACAGTCCGCAAACGGAATGTAAGGCTTAATGTCGTAGATGGGCGCACCGTCGCGCAGGTCGGCCCCCAGCACATGGATGATGGGACCATCGTCGGTGAGCTCGACACGATCAAGCTTGACGCAGGTGAGCCCGATGGGATTAGGGCGAAACGGACTGCGCGTGGCAAACACGCCCACGCGTTCGGCTCCACCCAGACGCGGCGGGCGCACGGTTTTCGACCATTTTGCGTTGGTGCCGGACCTGTCCTGCGTTTTGGCATCGGCGGCTATGTCTTTAGCCGTGCCGCCGGGCGTTCCGTTTTCGAAGCACCACAGCAGCCATAGGTGAGAGAAGGAGTCCAGACCCTCAACTGCAGCGTTGGAGGCAAATTCCGGCTCAAAGACGATGCGTCCCTGCAGATGGGGCGCCAAAAAGCTGTTGCGTGGGATGCCGAACTTCTGCGGCAGGTCGGTATGTATGTGTGCAATAGGTTCCATGCCGGTCATTGTACGGCATGGAGGCGTGGGGTGTTGCGCGCAATTCTTCGCCGCGGTCCCCGTCGCGCAACCAACGGTTGCTTGGAAGGGTGCCGGCCGCCGCGTATGCTTAAAGCAACAAACAGCAGAAAGGAGCCGTCATGGCCTTTGCAGAAAAGCTCATCGCCATCCGCCGCGACAACAATCTCACCCAAGAGCAACTCGCCGCCAAGCTCTTCGTCACACGCCAAGCCGTCAGCCGTTGGGAACGCGGCGAAGTCACGCCGGGCATCGACATGATGAAGCTCATTGCCGCCATAACCGGAGAGCCGCTGTCCCACCTGCTCGAAATGCCCGAGCACTATTGCCAGAGCTGCGGCATGATACTCACGCCCGACGACTGCGGCACCGATGCTCACGGCGCAACGACCGATCATTACTGCAAGTGGTGCTACGACCACGGCAAGTACACCTACGAGACCACGATGGAGGCCATGATTGAGGATTGCGCCCCGCGCCTGGCACAAAACACCGGTATGTCGCTCGACGAAGCCGTCTCGCTCATGGGCGCCGTGCTGCCGCAATTGGAGCGCTGGCGCACCGTGCAGGAAAACGAGGAGCGCTACGGTGCCGAGGCGCGGGCGCGCTATGGCGACGAGGCCGTCGATGCAGCAAACGAGGCACTGCTGGACATGGACCCCGAGACATGGAACGACATGAAGGAACTTGAACGCGCTATTCTGGGCCAGCTCTCGATCGCCATGGGCGACGGCGAACCGGATGGAAGCGAGGCGCGCAAGCTTGTCGCAATGCACCGTCGATGGATTGGCCTTAACTGGGGACACGAACCCCAAGACGAAGCATACCTGGGCCTCGCCCACGGCTATCTTGCCGATCAGCGCTTTATCGACTACTACGACAAGCCCTGCGGCACCGGAGCCACGGCGTTTCTGGTTCAGGCGATCGAGTCGTCATCGGCTCACGCATAGACCGCAGCGGCTTTGGGTATTTCAATCGAAACCTCAACCGATTGGAGACTTATGGCTACTGATCATGAACTCGCGCTCTACGTTATGACTGGCTGCCCGTATTGCATAAAGGTCAAGCGCTTCCTGGCCGATAACGGCGTGGCCATCCCCGAGCGCAATATCTCGACCGACCCCGATGCCGAGCAGACGCTCATCGCCGTCGGCGGAAAGCGCCAGGTTCCCTGCCTGTTCATTGACGGCGAGCCACTCTACGAATCGAGCGACATCATCACCTGGGTACAGAAGAACCTGCTCTAGCACTCATTGGGGACGCACTTAAATGAGTAGTTCCACTCATTGGGGACGTACTTAAATGAGTAGTCGTTAAAGAACGTCCCCAATGACTAACTAGCCGTGGAAGCGGGCGGTAGGAGCAAGTGGCTGCTCGCGAAAGACGCGATTGACGGCGGCGCGGTATTCGTCGGCCTTTTTGGTCTTACGTACGAGCTTGTGAACGGTAGTGGGGTCGGCGAAAGCGCACCTGGCGTAGAACCACCACTCCTTCATGCGGAAGACCGCGTTGCCGCCAATCTCGTCCGCATAGGCTGCGAACAGCGTGTCGTGGAAGCGCTGCAGCTCAGCTGCCGTAGCAGCAGGGCCGCCGGCAACCATGCGAGCCAGCGCGGGGTTCGCAAGCAGGCCGCGTCCCAACATTACGTGGCGCGTTCCGGGATAGGCCTCTACCAGCTCATCCATGTCCTCAAGATCAAAGATGTCACCGTTGTAGGCCACGGGAAACGGCGCCCGCTCCAGTGTCTCGCCGTAAAACTCCTTGCGCGGCGAGCCCGTATAGCGGTCCTTTTGCACGCGCGGATGCACGATTAGCTCTGCTAGCGGCATGCGGCAATATAGATCGAGCACACGCTCGTACTCCTCGTCACTCTCCAACCCCAGCCTGGTTTTTACCGACACCGGCAACGGCGAACGTTCGCACACGTCACCCAAGAACACCTCGAGCTCATCCAGGTTGCGCAGAAAGCCCGAACCCTTCCCCTTGGCAACAACCGTGCCCGAGGGGCAGCCAAGGTTGAGATTGACCTCGCGGTAACCCATGTCGGCGAGCACCTGCGCCGCCCACACAAACTCGTCCGCGTTCTTGGACATCAGCTGAGGCACCACGTTGAGCCCCTGGTTATTGGCGGGATCGACCTCTTTAAACGCCTTACCGCCAAAGCGGTTGCCCACGCGCGGCGGCGGCAAAAACGGCGTGTAATAACAATCGAGTGCGCCGAAGCACTCCGCGTGCACGCGACGGAACACATGCCCGGTAATCCCCTCCATAGGGGCAAGCGATAGAATCATCAACATCTACTCTCAAATCAATGTGGCAAAGGGACTGCCCCTTTGTCACATGCATTATGCCTTGTCCTCGAGGCGGCCCACAAGGCGGAGGCGGTTACTTGACGCCAACCAGCCCTCCAACCATCCCTGTGCAACGAAGGTGAACGGTGTCCACGAACAGCAAGTAGGGCCGCCCCGCAGCAGCTCCCCCACTCATCTATACTCAAGAGCGTGTGCGCATCGCCCCCGAAAAACGATGAGAGTCGAGGCCCCCATGCATCAGCTCACCGAACGTGAAAAGAAACGCATTCAGCGGTACTGTGCGTACCCCAAGATCGCAGCGACCGCACTCGTCATGTCGTTCGTAGCATGTCTGCTCATGCTGCCGCTCCAAATGATCAACGATATCGCGTTCCACCAAAAGGAATTCCAACCCGCGGGCATATATACCGCCATCGCACTCACCGTAATCGAACTCGTCGTCTTTTGCTATTGCGCTCTTGCGCCGCGCTTTGGAATGCAGGGCAAACAGTGGAAGGAGCTGCAGAGCAGGCTTGCGGTAGCCCAAACCAACAAAGACCGCTCCGCGGAGGTCGCCGGCGTGCTCGCCACGCAAGCTGCCGGCCGCCTGCTCAAGAACAGTGATAACGATCTCGCGCGCAACCTGGGCGGCGCCGCGGAGGTCGCCGGCGCCGTAGGGGCAGTTGCCACCGCGGCAGACGTGCTAGCCGAGACCTCGAGCAATGCCGAGGCCATGGCAAACGCATACGGCGTGACGATTCCAAGCGTCAAGAAGCAGGCCATAGCTCTCGCAGTGGTGCCCGCCATTGTGCTGCTTGGCGTCTACATCCCGCAGTTTGTCCAGGGAAATAACGAGCTTCAGGCGAGAAAGGCTGCAGTTGCCGAGCAGCTCGCCATCGCGCAAGATGCCCTGGAGCCCGTGTGTGAACGCGTCGCGGCAGACGACCCATACGAGTCGTATCACGACTACGGCTACCGCATTATCGGCTATCTGCGCGACAATGACCTTGGCGCTCAAGCAGCCTATGTCTACCTTTCTTTTGATGCAGACGGCATGCTCACGGACGTCGATTACACCAGTCAGGTCAACCCCGAGGAAAGCCTTGCAGACAACCTCGCTCGCGCCGAGCAGGACATCGCGACGCTCTGCGCCCCGCTCAACGGGCTGGACATTTCCGTTGCCACACCGGGCCTCCTCACGCCATGCAGCCTGTCGGATGATTTTAAACAGACATTTTTAGCCGGATCCCTATATAAAGAAATCAGCATCAAGACGGAGGACGAATCTATCAAGTCGTACTACACCTTTGACACCGAAGCCGCAGAAGATTTCGACGAATACACCCATCCGGAAATTAGGCTCATGCTCTCTGCAAAAAAGAACTAAAGGCTTACGCTCTAATTGCCGCTCGCGAACATCGTCTATATCTCGAGGTCTAATACTTTTCCCGAGAAGTGAACGACTGTTTTTGGACCCCCGAAGCATTGGCATTTTTAGGCATCAAAACCGCAGGATTCGACTGCAAAACCGCAGGAAATTGCTCGCCAAAAGTGTCGATGCTTCGGGGGTCCATTTTGACTCGTTCACTTCTCGGGAAAAGCATTAGACCTCGATTTACAAGCCACTCAATGTGACAAAGGGGCTGTCCCTTTGTCACATTCGATGAAAAAGGGCACCGACGTTTGTCGATGCCCCAAAGCGGCTGCAGGTTAAGCCCTACAGCGTATGTCTAAGACGAATCGGACTATTCGTCCCAGGAGAGGTTCTTACCAGTCTTTTTTGCCAGCAGCAAGAACAGGCCGATAATAACGTTGCATGCGATGCAGAAGATGAAGACGCCCTGGAAGGAGCCGACAAGCTCATAGACCTTCATCATAACGGGCATGCCAAAGGCGCCGACGATATAGCCCACGGAGCAGATCAGCGCGAAGATGCGACCGAAATCGCGGGAGCCAAAGACATCCATAACCAAAACGGTCAGGGCAGTGCCAGCGATGACGTACATTACGTCGTTCACGCCTGCTGCGAAGATGCTGAGCGTCGAGTTGCCGCTGCTCATCATGAGCATGACAAAGGAGAGGATGGAGACAGCGAGCCAGCCCAGAATGGCCTTCGTGCTGCCGAACTTATCGCAAGTGGTGCCGACGATCGGATTGAGGAACAGATCGAAGAGCGATGCAGCGGATACCATGAAGCCGCCCACCATGGGGCTAAAACCAACCTCGGAAGCATACGTCGGGAAGAGCTGGTTCATGCAGCAAGTGAGCTGAACGAGGCAGAGGAAGCCGATGCAGAAGAAGAAGGCAGGCGACTTAATGGCGCGCGCATAGCTAACGCCACGCGTGCTATCCTCGGTCGTCTCCTCGGTCTCGGCGACCGTCTCGCCCTCGACGTAGCCATAGGGCAGCATGCCCTTGTCCTGAGGCTTATAGCGGATAATCAGGACGGAAGCGGGGAGAATGAGCACGGCGGAGACGCCAGCGAGCACCAGATAACCAGTCCTCCAGCCAGCGGCCTCGATGACAGAGGTGATGACGGGGCTCATGATGAGCATGTAAATCGAGTTCACTGCCCAAGCAAGACCAATTGCCAGGCCACCAGATTTTTTGAACCACTGGTCAATAACGTCGGACATGGCGACGCCGGTGGTGAAGGCGAAGCAAATGCCAATCAGGGCGCCAGCGGCGATGAACATCCAAACTTCGGTGTAGAAAGCCATGCCTGCGCCGGCGGCGAGCAGAATAAGCTCGACGACGGGGAGCCAAACCTTGCCAACAACCTTGGGGATGAGTTTTCCGACAAACGGAAGCGCCGCCGCAAGACCGATGAGCGTCGCGGTGAAGTAATACGAGAAGATTGAATAGTCAAACCCGAACTCCTCGCACACGGGCGCGACGAAGGAGCCGGCGATTACGCTATAGGATCCGGTCGTACCAGCAGACATGAGGCCAAGCGCGATTACGAGAACCCATGCGTAGACCTTGCTGCTCTTTAACTTTGCATTTTCCATTGATACAACTCCTAGAGACCTAGAAGGGCACACATAACGGCCTTGATGGTGTGCTGACGGTTCTCTGCCTCACGGAAGATGACCGAAGCGTTGGCCTCAAAGCACTCGTCGGCAATCTCGAAACCCTCGGTGATGATCTCGCGATGGAGGTCGTTCTTGCACTGGTCGAGGAGCATCTTGCCAACACGGTGATCTGCGTTGTGGACAGAAGGAAGCTCATGCATGCAGAAGATGTCGGGATTGTTGGTGCGCTTGCACAGCTCGCTGGTGACGCGATAGGGGTACAGAGACTCGGCATCGCCCAGCCAGGAGTTGTAGTCGTCGGGATCCAGAACCTCTTCGCCGCACTCGGGGTTGATGTAGCGCCACTCCTCGGTAACGATAACGTCAACGCCATCCAAGGCATCGAGGTCAGAGGTGATGGTAAAGGTCCTATTGGGAGCGTACTTGGCGTAGCAGGCCTCCACCTCTTCGACCATTTCCTTGCACATCTGATGACGGAGGTCGTCGGGACCGATGGCGAGGAAGTCCATGTCGAGCATCGCGCACAGACGGCCATACCACACCGGGGCGCCGGCGCAGTTGCCAACGAAAGCCATCTTCTTGCCGCGGCTCGTACGCAGACCGCCCCATTGCTCTTCCATCGTAAGAGCGTCAGCGAGCATCTGAGTCGGGTGATCGCCGAGAGTAAGGGCATTGATGACCGGGATGTCAACCAGGTCGGCGACGTCATAGAGGAACTGCTCGTCCTTCTGTGCGCGGTAGACGATGAGATCATACATGCCGTTGAAGACGCGCATGGCATCCTTGACGGTCTCGCAGTCACCCATGTGGGAGTTGGTCAGATAAGTGAAGCCCATGCCCAAATCGTTGCAGGAGGTCTCGAATGCGCAACGAGTACGGGTCGAGCCCCACTCAAAGTTGGCGAGGACGTTTTTGCCGGGGAAGTAGCGCTGGTCGACACCAGACTTCTTCTGAGCCTTAAGGTTCCAGGCAAGATCGATGAGATAGCGGAAATCCTCGGAGGAGAGATCATGGATGTTGATGTAGTCGCGACCGCGGAGGCTGTTGTTCATGTCTATTTTCCTTTCGAATTATTATCAAAATTATTGCTAAATGTGTCCCCGAAGGAAACACGGATATCCCTCGGGGAGCGGTACATGTGGCGCCTAAGCCAAAGAGCGCAGGCTCTAAGGCTCACTAACGACTGGCCGCCACGTCCTTAGTCCAGCAGTGCACGCCGCCGCCGGACAGGTTAAGCGCGAGGGAATCAATCATGATGACCTTGCGATCGGGGAAGCAGCTCTCAAGAACCGCCTTGGCCTGCTCGTCCTTCTCTTTCACGACCTCGCTCATGCCCTCGTGGTAATAACGCTGGCCAAGAACGACGCCGTTGCAGATCAGGAAGTTGCAGTAGCTCGCTGCAGCGTAGAAGTGGACGGGGCCCTCGGGCCAGGGGGTGCCATCCATAAACTTGCCGCCCATTTCGTCGATGAAGCCTTTATAGAGCTCGTAATCCTCATCGCCAGGGGCGATAACGACTTCAATCGGCTCGGCGGTGGGCATACGAACGATCTCGAAGGGCTTGCCCTCCCAGTCCGTTTCGTTGCTCAGGATCTCGTAGGCCGCCTCAATGCGGCGACGAGACTCTGCGCCAGCCTTGCTCGAGGCTGCCTCTTCATCGGACACCTCGGCAAGAAGAATCTTGTTCGGAGTGATAAAGCGACACATCTCATCGATGTGAGCGGCAAAGCTCATGCCAAAGACGGGGGTTCCGTCTTCCTTCTCGTCGAGGATGCCCAGTCGATAATCGTCGTCCTCAAGCATGGGCTGAGGAAGCCAGATAACCTTGTTGAGGTTGTAGATGCGCTTATACTCGGCCTCTACCTCATCTTTCGTGAACTCGGGATTGCGCTTACGGCATTCCGTGTCCTCGATGGCGATCAGGGTGCCGTGACCGTCAAACTCACGATCGCCGCCCTCCGAAACCATTTCGGAATTGACGATATCGAAGCAACCGAGCGCAACCGCCATGTGAACGGCTGCCTTACGTGCGGACTGGCACTCCGGGGAGTTCTTGTCCCACACGCCGTAATAGGTCCAAGCAGGGTTGACCATATAAGAATGGCCTTTGTCGTCGACCATGATGCTGGGGCCGTTGTCGCGGACATAGAAGTTGGAGTCTTCGAACTGCGTGATCTCGATACGATCGAGATCAACCCCCTCCTCCTTCAGGCGTGAGCAAGCCTCCTCATAGGAGCCGGGGGTGCCGCAATTGAGGTTGACCGTAACGTCGCCATACTCGAGCAGAGCCTTGATCACGTCAACGCAGGGCTGGCGGTTATCGTAGCCCTCTGCACGGATGTAATCGGGAAGCCATGTCACATAGACGTTGGAGCGCTTCTCGAACTCGCCCGGCATACGATAGTTCTCGTACATGGTTGGTCCTTCCGTCGGGTTTCCCGCGATGCTGTCCGGCCGCGACAATAGCGGGGTTTCACCTGCTATAGTACTACTATACCTACCGTTCGGTAGATAGTTTTGAATAATTGCCACTCGCCTACTGATACGTACCGTTCACCGTATATAGTGGTCATGTTTGGACACGAATTGATGTTCCGTTGCCATCCTTAATAATGTTGGTAGTGCGGAAGTGATTTGCAATGGAGAAATGCAGCGTGAGCACAAGAAAAAAAATATTGGACGCAATGTACGATCTTGTGGCAGAAGTCGGTTATGACAAAGCGTCTATCGGAAAGATTTGCGACTTTGTCGGTATATCCAAGCCGTCGGTGTACTACTATTTTCCCTCTAAAGAGGAGATTTTCACTACGCTCTTGGACAGCATGTTTCCGACCATTGACTATCAGCGCGACTACTCGCTAATAGTCGATAGGGACGGGTTCAAGGCCGCGCTTATCGAGCTCGGCAATTCAGTTATAGGTGGCTATCGAAGCGATGAAAAACGCCGGCGCGTGCTGGCCGAGGTTAGCGTTCAAGCAAATCGAATTCCTGCAGTTCAGGAACGTCAAGCGACGGCGACCAAACGAACCATGGATGCGCTTAAAGACATCCTTCTTCATGGTGTAGAGATTGGCGCGTTTTCCGATAGTGCCGACGTGATGCTCTACGTACAAATTCTTTATACCGTTCTGGAGGGAGCGAGCAATACGGTCGCTCAAGGTGAGGATATTGATGAAAAAGCGGTTTGGGCGGGAATAGTCGAGCTTATGTTCAAATAGGCCAGCCAAGCTGAAACGCATGTTGGCACACATGGTGCCTGCGGGCAACCTTTAAACGAAAACAGGGGCCGACTCCAGTCTGGCTTGGAGTCGACCCCTGTTGCGTGGCAATCTATGCCGATGCAATCGGCGCTTATTACTTTTCAGCAGCCTTACTGAGAAAGCCGGAAACGATAGCAAACGCAGCAATCATAAGGTTGCAGGCAATGCAGAAGATAAATACTCCCTGGAATGACCCTGCCATGCCGTAAACCTTCATCATGACCGGCATTCCAAAAGCACCGACGACATAGCCCGCTGAGCAAACGATCGAATAGATCCTTCCAAAATCGCGTGATCCAAAGAGCGAGAGGAGAAGCATCGGCATTGCGGTTCCAACAATGGCGAACATGGCATCGTTTACGCCAGCTGCAATGATTGAAACAGTCTCATTGCTTCCGCCAATGATGAGAAGCAGGAACGAAAAAATGCTGACACCTGTCCACGCGACCGTTGCTTTAATAGAGCCGAGCTTGTCACATGTTTTGCCTACGAAGGGATTTAGGAAGATGTCGGAGAACGAAGCTGCCGAGACCATTAAGCTTCCTACGATGGGATTGAAACCGACCTCGCTTGCATAGGTTGGAAACAACTGGTTCATGCAGCAGGTGAGCTGCGCCACGCAAAGCAGGAGGACACAGAGAATAAAAGACGGCGTTTTCGTGGCATCACGTAGTGCCATGCCCGAAAGGGTATCTTCCCGCTCATCGACGCTGTGTCTCTCATGGGTTTCAGAGGCGGTCTCTCCGTACGGAAGCATGTTGCGATCAGAGGGTTTAAGGCGAATGATAAATGCACTCGCAGGTAAAATCATAGCTGCAGAAACGGCCGCAAGTACGATGTATCCCGTACGCCAGCCTTGTTGCTCGATAACCAGCGTAATGACAGGGCTCAACAACAGCGTACAGAGAGAATTAACGCCCCAAGCAAGGCCGATGGCAAGACCGGACGATTTACTGAACCATTGGTCAATAACATCGGACATGCAGACGCCCGTTGTGAATGAAAAGCAGATGCCGATCACCGCAGCGGAGACGATGAACATCCAGACTTCGGTGTAGAACGCCATTGCGGCGCCGGCGGCAATAAGGACGAGTTCAACGCAAATATGCACCGGTTTGCCTATTACTTTTGGAATGAAACGGCTCAAAAGTGGAAGTCCAAGTGCAAGGCCAAGAAGAATCGCAGTGAAATAGAAAGAGAAAGAGGTGTACTCAAAGCCCAGGTCTTCACATACTGGAGCAACGAATGAGCCGGCAATAATGCTATATGTGCCAGTCGTCCCGGCGGACATTAAGCCGAGCGCAATAACGACAATCCAAGCAAATGCGCCGCTCTCGCGAGGACGGTCTTTTTCGTCTGGTACGGTGAGAGCCATGGTCACTCCATTTCTATCGGCATTACATCCTATATGCCTACCGATAGGTATATAAACCAGGGGACTCTTCGTCAAGCATTAAGCGGGGAAAGGGAGTTCTTAACGTGCCGAACGGTAATTGGGCCCTTGCAAAATCGAGGTCTAATACTTTTCCCGAGAAGTGAACGACCGTTTTTGGACCCCCGAAGCATCGACATTTTTAGACGTCAAGCCCGCAGGATTTGACTGGCAAAACCGCAGGAAATTGCATCTCGAAAGCGCCGATACTTCGGGGGCCCGTTTTCACTCGTTCACTTCTCGGGAAAAGTATTAGACCTCGATTTACAAGCCACTCAATGTGACAAAGGAACTGTCCCTTTGTCACATTATTCGGAGCGTAGGGCTTCTACGGGGTCTTTTTTGGATGCGCTGCGGGCAGGCAGCAGGCCGGCGACGACCGTCAGCAGCACCGAAATCGCAATAAGCACCAGCGCATCCTGCACGGGCAGGCTCATCAGGTTGGGGACCTGTTTGGCCGCAAGCGCCCAGGCATTGACCGGAAAACTCACGAGCACCACAACGACAATGGCAAAGACGCCGGCAATGAGGCCCTCGATAAAGGTCTCGGCATTGAATACGTTGGCCACGTTGCGCTTTGACGCGCCGATCGCGCGCAGGATGCCAATCTCCTTTTTGCGCTCCAGTACGCTGATGTAGGTGATGATGCCGATCATGATGGAGCTCACGACCAGGCTGATGCTCACGAATGCGATGAGCACCAAGCTGATGGTGTTCACGATGTCGGTCACCGAACCCATGATGATACCCATGTAGTCGGTGTACGAGATTGCCTGTTCATCGTGGCCGGCAGCTTTGACCTGCTTGTTGTACGCATCGATGTGATCGAGCACGCGCTCCTTGGCCTCAAAGTCGCGCGGGAAAATCTTAACCGAGATGGGGTCTGCCTCATCCGCATAGCCCAGCGTGGTCAGATTGTTATCGTAGGTGAGCTTCGACGCCTTGGCATAGCTCATCATGAGCGAACTCAGGTCCTCGGCGTCCATGTTGAAGTGGATAGCACGAGCAAAGGCACTCGCATCCACGTGCATGGCGCTCGCCAGGTTGGCAAAACTCGAAGACATCTGCGTCGCCATCTGGTCCATGAGCCCTGCCGCGCCCGCCTTGAGCTGGGACGATACCGTCGACGCTATCTGCTCGCTGATTGCCTTCATCACCTGGTCCATAGCCTGCTGCAGATACGGAGCCAGTTGCTTTTGCACATAGTCGGTCATCGCCTGCTGCAGGCGCTCGGCCAGGGCATCGCCGCCGAGCGCTTTGAGCTGAGCCAGGCATTGCTGGGCTGCGGCATCATTCTCAAGATACGTCGAGAATGCGGCAGCGAGCTTTGACGCGTCTTTAAGATCTTCGGGTGACAGCGCCTTAAACTGATCAGACTGCAAAAAGCCCTCAAACAGCTGGTTGGCTAGTGTTCCCACCTGCTGCATTTGCTCGGGCGTAAGTTCCAGACCGTCAAAGATACCCGAGAAATCTGGGGTTGGCGCTTTGGCCATGATGTCGCTGAAGTCGATGCCCCTTCCAACGCCCGAAAGGTCAATGTCCAGCGCGGATAAGTCGATACCAGAAAGGTCCATACCGCCGGCCGCACCCGAGAGTGCAGACGCATCAAACGAAAACGCGCTCTTGAGCGCCGCCTCGTCCACACTGAACATGCTGCCCAGATCCACTCCTTGTTTGGCCTCGCCTTGCAGTTCGTCGAAAGACTTGCCCGTAAAGACATCCGTCTCGGGGTGGGCAAGCTGCTCTTGCACAATCTGCGAATTGGCAGCGCGTTCCATAAGCTGGCGAGTCAGCGCATGCGTATAGGCAATGCCCGGGGACAACGCGCTCGCGTTGGCCGTCTCGTTCGGTCGCACCACGCCCACAATACGCACGTCAATACCGTCGGCAACCTTGGCCGTCATAAAGTCGGCGTCGCCAGACATGTCAGTCCATATGCCGGTCTCTCCGTTTTTGCGATACGCATCGGCCGGCGACAGCACCTTAAACGTCGTGGACAGCGCATCGTCGTAGGTAAAGTCGGTACCGGTCTCGGGCGCTTCGACGCCACCGTCAGCCGTCATAGCGCTGTTAACCAGGTCGTTGAGCTCATTGATATCCAGCGCACCGATGCTGTAGAGCGTGTAGTCGCCCACCGTACCGCGACTCGAAAGCACCATCACGGCTTCGTTGGCAGACATGGGCCAATGCCCCGCCACGACATCGTACTGGCTGTCGAGCAAGCTCTGGTCGTCAATCATCTCGTTGAAGACCGAGGTTCCCATGGATTCCATGCTCACCGTTGCCGCCGAGCTCGCGCCCCCGCTCATGGCCTCGGTCATGGCGTTGGGCACCAGCCGGACAGGCTTCTCATCGCCCTTCCCGGCACGATAGACAACCGGCGATACACCGTAGCCGTACTGAATGGCGTTGACCTCTTTATCGATACCGTCGCCACCGGCATCGAGCCATGCCTTAAAGCTCGTCATGTCGTTGGACTTAACGCTCGCGAACATATCCTTTACGGCCGTGACCACGGGAATCTTATCGGTTCCCTTAGCCTTGCCGCCGACACTGTCGTCGGACGAATCCACGCTTTCAGGCGAGTCATCATCCGCAGCCCCCTGCCCGCCCATCATGGACGACAGGTCGTAGTCCTGCTTGGAGATGGTAAGCGGGTAGCTCGAGAGCGTGTCCTCCTCGACCTTTTTGATGTAACCGTTTACGCCGTTGGAAAGCGCCAGAATCGCCGCGATGCCGATGATGCCGATGGACCCCGCAAAGGCAGTCATGGCCGTACGGCCCTTTTTGGTCATAAGATTGCGGGCAGAAAGCCCCAGCGCCGTCACAAAGCTCATCGAGGTTTTGCGTGTAGGCTTGGCCTCACGGCGCGTGGCGTCGGCGACATCGAAAGGATCGGAATCGTCGGTGATCTTGCCGTCCGCCAGGTTGACGATACGCGTGGCGTATTGATACGCCAGCTCGGGATTGTGCGTGACCATGATGACCAGACGGTCGCGTGCAACGTCCTTGAGCAGATCCATGACCTGTACGGATGTCGTTGAATCCAAAGCGCCGGTCGGCTCGTCGGCAAGGACGATCTCAGGGTCATTTATCAGGGCGCGGGCGATGGCCACACGCTGCATCTGTCCACCAGAAAGCTGGCTCGGGCGCTTGTTAACGTGCTCGCCCAGGCCGACTTTCTCCAACGCCTCGCGCGCACGCTGGCGGCGCTCGGCATGCCCCACGCCCGTGAGCGTAAGCGCCAGCTCCACGTTTTCCAAAATGGTCTGATGCGGAATGAGGTTATAGCTCTGGAACACAAAGCCGATGCGGTTGTTGCGATAGGCATCCCAATCGCGATCGTGAAAGTCCTTGGTCGAAATACCATCGATCAGCAGGTCGCCAGAATCAAAGTGATCCAGTCCGCCGATAACATTGAGCATCGTGGTTTTACCCGACCCCGAAGGTCCCAAAATGGCCACGAACTCGTTATCGCGAAAAGACAGGCTTACGTTGTCGAGCGCCACCTGCGTAAACGACTGAGTAACGTACCTTTTGCAAATACCTTTGAGCTCCAGCATGGACGGCAACCTCTCCTGCGCGGGCACCCTGCCCGCTCTCCTCCGCCGTTCGTATTCGACGCGTTTGTCCTACTCTATCCCCATTTTTTGCCGACGCCAGTGAGGAATGTAACAAACCGCGCCAAAAAACGAACGGGATGACGCCCAAAAGAAGAGGTCCCGAGCGGGACCTCTATATGGTGAAGCTTGTCTTGAAAGGTAGCGGACTACTTCGCACAGCGGTGCACGGTCCTCGCCATGCCTTACGCGTTTTTTACTGCTCGCTATTCGCAATCGCCTGATCGATAAGTTTGTTGAGTGCTGCGCGCTGCTCGGCGGAGCTGATGGCTCCCACGATTGGATCCCCTACGATATTGCCATTCTGATCGATGACATACGTTGTCGGGAACGAGAACAGATTTGACGTAAACTTACCGGCATCGCTATCCGACTTGAACCAGATGTTCTTATATGTCACGCCCTTCTTGCTCAGCACGTCCTTGGCATCTGCAATCTCGCCCTTGTTGCCATCGAGCGTAAAGGAATTGACGCCCACGACCTGACCGCCCTTCTCGGCAAGCTCCTGATTCAGGTTCTCAAGATCGCCCAGCTCGCCCACGCACGGCTTGCAAGTGGTGAACCAGAAGTTCATGACGGTGACCTTGTTCTTAGAGAACAGCTCGTCGCTGCTCACGTCGTTGCCATCCAGGTCCTTGCCCGTAAAGCTGGGGAACTTCGTCGCCTCGCTCGAAGCATTGGCACCAGCCGTCATGCCAGCGGTCGAAGCGTCGACGCTCTCGCCTGCGCTCGGCGTGCTTCCACAGCCGGGGAACTCCTTCTCCAAGCTCTCGAGCTTGTCCTCGATCTCCTTGATCTGCTGTGCACCGGCCTTGAGCGTCTTAAGCTCATCCGCCGTGAACTCATCCTTGGCACCGTCGATGGTCTTGAGCAGGAAATCGCCGTAATTGCTACCGTCCTCAATCATTGCCGAGTCTTTATTTGCCGCATTGAATACCTTTTCCCACAGCGCGTTATCACTCGAAAAGATCTCGTTCTCCTTCTGCATGAGCTTCGCATACAGCTCGGCGGCCTCGTCGGCATTGGCCGGCTTCTGCGCAGTGAGTTCTGCGATCTTAGGATCGGAGCTCGCAGATTCGCTCGCATTGCCACCAGGTGCCGAGCACGCCACAAGACACAAGGCCAGTACCGGCACCATAAACAGGGCCGCAATCTTAGAAAGCTTCATAGTCATTCCTCCGTTTTGTCGAAGCTTGTTTACTTTTTATCGGCGGTCAAGGGAAGCTTTTCCGCCGACACATCCAGGCCATAGCGATAGCTGATGGCGTCGACGGGACAGGCCCCGATGCACTTTCCGCACCGGATACATTCGGCGTGATTGGGCGAGCGGACAACATCAACGTCCATCTGACAAACCCTTGAACACTTGCCGCACGAGACGCATTTGCACGCGTCAACCTGAATCCCCAACAAGGACACCTTATTCATGAGCGCATAGAATGCGCCGAGTGGACAAATCCATTTGCAGAAGGGGCGGTAGAACAAAACGCTCAGCACTACCACGGCAATGAGAACGGCAAGTTTCCAAGTAAAGAGATGTCCCAACGCAGATCGAATGCCGGCGTTGGCAATGGCCAGCGGAATGGCGCCCTCGAGTACGCCCTGCGGACAGATGTACTTACAAAAGAACGGGTCGCCCATGCCCACGTCGTTAACCACCAAGACGGGCAGCAGCACCACGGCAAACAGCAGCACGACGTACTTGATGTACGTGAGCGGCTTGAGCTTTTTCGTGGAGAACTTTTTGCCGGGAATCTTATGAAGCAGCTCCTGCAGCCAGCCAAACGGGCATAGAAAGCCGCATACAAAGCGTCCCAGCAGCACGCCGAGCAAAATGAGCGTACCGGTGACATAGTAAGAAAAGTTGAACTTGGATGAACCCACCACCGACTGGAACGACCCGATGGGGCACGCACCCGATGCCGCGGGGCACGAATAGCAATTAAGTCCAGGTACGCAGACTGTTTTTCCCGCGCCCTGATAGATGCCGCCTTTGGCAAAGTTTGGCAGGTGAATATTGGTGGCCAGCGTCGCCGCCGCCTGAATGAATCCGCGAAATCGGGCCAAAACATGCGACGCAGTGTTTTCTCTTTTATCCAATTCCGATACACTCCAAGCACAGCCTAATCGCTTTGGCCAGCACGGCATCCGCCTCGCCACGCATAACGCCAAAGCACACCATGGCAATTCCGACGATCAACAAAGCGACCTGTACCACGGGTTTTACCGCTTTGAACAACACGACCACTCCTTTCGTTACGCGACCATTGGACCATATCGACTATAAAATCCGTGTTAAGCGCGATTTGGAATGTGCAAGGAGACTGTTATGCGTATTTTGATCGTCGAAGACGAGCGAGCACTGTGCGACACGATCGCACGCAGCTTGCGAAACCTGGCATACAGCGTCGACTGCTGCCACGATGGACGGGAGGCGCTCGATCTGCTGAGCATCGAAGTCTTTGACCTCGTGGTACTCGACCTCAATCTCCCCCGTATCGACGGCATGACCGTGCTCAGGGAACTTAGGAAAACCGACTGCGAGACCAAGATACTGATTCTGTCCGCGCGTGGCGAAGTATCCGATAAAGTCGCCGGACTCGATGCCGGCGCCAACGATTACCTTACCAAGCCGTTTCATCTGGACGAACTTGCGGCAAGGATCCGCAGCCTTACCCTCAGGCGCTTCGCACAAAGCGACATAGTATTAACCTGCGGAAAGCTCCGCTTTGATACCAAGGCGCGCATCGCTTCCGTGGACAGCGAGGCTCTATCTCTTACACGCAAGGAAACGGGAATCTTGGAATATCTGATGCTTAATCAGGGGCGTCCGGTAAGCCAAGAGGAGCTTATAGAGCACGTTTGGGATAGCACCGTGAACAGCTTTAGCAACGCAACCCGCGTTCACATCTCGTCGCTCCGAAAAAAGTTGCGCGGCGCTTTGGGATACGGCCCGATTCGCAATCGGATTGGAGAGGGCTACGTTATGGAGGATGGAGAATGAAAGGGCTTTCGCTGCAATGGCGCATAACGATTATGACGGCACTGCTCACGTGTGCGGCATGCGTGCTGACGAACTGCCTGGTCGGCTATACGGGCATGCGCTACATGGATGCCATCGGCAGCGACATCTCGGCCTTTAACGCAACCGGCGAAGATTCGCTCCAGGCGTTCGACCCAACGAAAGCGGCCCTCGATGACAAGGTCACAATCGTCGTAAATGACGCACAGGAGTCTTTTGGCACGACAGCCTGGTACATCACGGCTGGAGTCACACTCCTTGGCGGCGCGCTGGCATACTTTGTGAGCGGCCGTGCACTCAAACCGCTACGGGCTTTTGCAGCTCAGGTTGAGCGTGTGCAGCCTGACAACCTAAGCGAAATCAGACTCAATGAAGATGTGCCCACCGAGCTACAACGATGCAGCGCCTCTTTCAACGACATGATCGCTCGTCTTGGCGAAGGGTTCTCTGCACAGCGTCAGTTTACCGGCAACGCCGCACACGAGCTGCGCACCCCGCTCGCCCTTATGCAAGCACAGATTGAACTATTCATCTCCGAGCACTCCGGTTTGCAACCCGAAACAGCCGAGCTGCTCGGCCTGCTACAAGAACAAACTGAGCGGATGTCGCGGATGACCAAGGTGTTGCTCGAGATGAGTGAGCTCCGCAGCGTTCCTTGCGAGGACGATGTTGAACTTGGTCCCTTGTCCGAAGAGGTCCTCACCGACCTTGCGCCACTTGCCGAGAATAAGGACGTAACCCTCGATTGCGCCGGAGACGCTTTGACAATCGGAAGTGATACGCTCCTCTATCGGCTGGTGTTTAACCTGGTCGAAAATGCCATCCGTTACAGCCACCCCGGCTCGACTGTCAACGTCTCCATCAGCGACAACGACAGCCACGTGTTCCTGCGAGTCGAGGACCAGGGCCCGGGAATACCCAAGCAGTACCGTGAGAGCATCTTCCAACCGTTCTTTCGCCTGGATAAATCCCGCAGCAGGGCATACGGCGGCGCAGGACTCGGGCTAGCGCTCGTTTGGGAGATTGCAGCGCTTCACGGTGGCACGGTAGAGGTCGAAACAAGTTCCGAGAACGGGACCACCATGCTCGTAAGCCTTCCAAAACGATCCGCAGCGTTAACCGAACAGTAAAACGAAAGGGGTCCCAAGCAACAGGAGTACAATTGCTGTTATTGTTGCCAGCTGTTGGGAGATGGAAGATGGACTGCGATGGCTACCCATGCGTTCCCATGCCGTTGATGTGCACTGCCTTTGTGCCGGGGCAGATTGACGCTGCGGTTGCAGGCATTTCCGACCCCGATTCACGCACCATCGCCACGGCAGAAGCGCTGTACTTTCGCGGACAGGCCGCCCTCGCTGCCAAGACGGCGCGTCCCTATCTTGACGCCACCGATTCCGCGCTGCGCTATTCCGCATGCTTTATCTGCGGATACGCCAGTCTGTCGCTCAACCGTATCGCCGACGCCCGCCGTTGTCTTGCGGGCATCCTTGATACGCCAACTGACGAGGAATCACCCGCCGTCCACGCCACGCATATCCTGTTCGCCTCGGCCGCAAGCGTCCTGCTGCACCTGCCTTCCCCGTATTCTGCCGAAGAGTTTTATCCGCTTGCAACGCATCTGCCCGAAGGCCTGCGTCTGTTCGCCAGTTACGTGATGGCGCATGCCCTGTACCTACGAGGCGAATATGGCCGTAGCCTGGGCATGGCGGAAAACGCCCTGATCATGAAACAAGGACGCTATCCCATATCGGAGCTGTTCCTGCACCTGTCAGCTTCTATGGCATGTATGAGCCTCAAAAACGTCGACGCCGCAAAGACGCATTTCGAAACTGCTTGGAACATCGCACGCCCCGACGGCCTTATCGAGCTCATCGGCGAGCATCATGGCCTTTTGCAGGGACTTATCGAGGCATGCCTAAAACAGCAATACCCTGACGATTTCGCACGCATCATCGAGATCACGTACCGCTTTAGCTACGGCTGGCGGCGCATCCACAACCCCGATTCGGGCGAGGACGTTGCCGACGATTTAACGACCACAGAGTTCACCATGGCCATGCTCGCCTGCCGAGGATGGACCAACGCTGAAATCGCACGCCATATGGGAGTATCGCCGGGCACCGTCAAAAACCGCCTATCCGGCGTATACGCAAAGCTTGGCATCGGCACACGCGCCGAGCTGGTCGCGCACATGTTGCGTTAGCGACCGGGCTGCCAAGCGCATCGAACGCGTTCCGGAACCCGGCGCTTCGCTCGATCAATTTGGACATTTTGACCCTTGAACGGCACTACCGCCACGAAGCGTCTTCTCGCAAAATTGGATTATTTCCACCGATATTTGCGGGATGGGAGCCCAAGATGCTTGATCGCCGTTCGTTACTTGTTGCTGGAGCGTTCTCGCTGGCGAGCATTATGTTGCCTCGCGTGCCGGGAAGCGAAAATGCCTTCCTGCTGCCGTTCGCGCCCACCGCGGCCTATGCCGACGAAGAAGACCCCTTCAAGGTGCTCGTTCTCTCGCGCACCATGTTTGGTGTGGTCGTGGTCGACGTCGCCAACAAGAATACGCCCATCGCAGGTGCCCAGGTCACGCTCACATCGCGCTATGCCGTAGGCAAGCAGCTAACCGCCACGACCGATGACGAAGGCACGGCCATCTTTGAGGTCGCCCCTCTTTCGGAAGGCTACGTGGACGAGGCAACGCTCCTTGACGCGTACGACTTTAACGGCGGCATCTCCATTAGCATGGCGGGCTACCGTGATGTCGAGATTCCCCTTGCGCGTATCCAGGGCGGCACCGCCATAACCGCGCCCACGCGTCCGCTTTCCGACGGCGAGCCGTACTTCCGCCAGCTCACATTCGACGAATGGGACATCCAGTACGCTGAAGCCACGTTCATGGCATTGCCGAAGGACGACACGGCAAACGACCAACCCGACACGCACGCCTTTACCGTGCAGGCACATCTGCCACAGGGTGGACAGGCAACGCTGTGCATCAACAAGGTAATGCCCGCCACGGGTAGCTCGCCCGAAACCGTCACGCAAATTGGCCAAATCAAGGCCAGCGCATCGAGCGCGGATAATCTGGCGACGTTCACACTCGAAGACAAGTTCCTCGATGCAGCGTCGGGCCTTCTGGAAGAAGGATGCAAGTTGCGCTTTGTCCTCGACTACCAGGGCAAGACCTACACACTCTCCTCCCCCATGGCCGTTGTCACTGCGCCGGCCGCAAAGGCAGAATCGGGCTCGACCACTATCGTCCCCACTACCATGGACCAAGAGATCACTCCGTTTGATTTCCCCGCGGCGTTTCCCGGCATCGGCGGCAATAAGTTCACGTGCTGGATGCCCACATTTCCGATCCTCTTCGATTTCTCGTTTGCTGGATACGTGCTGTTTGGTGGAGGATACAAACCAGCCAGCTATATGAACGATTCGGGCAATCCGGATCCGGAGTACTGGAAGAAATCGCCGCGCGAGTCGGGCGCCAAGCAGGCAAACCGCTACCTCGACGAGATGGAGGGGAAGTGGAATCAGTACAAGAGCATGAGTGCCGGTTCGGGCACCGATCCAAGAAACACCAAGCTCCTTCGCCACCATTGCACGCCGCTGTTCACGATGGATATCGCCACACAGCTGTACGGCTCGCTTGCCTACGATTGGGTGGGCAAAACCTGGGGTAACAACAACGACCCCGCATACGGCAATATTAAGGCCCTCTTCCAGGTAAGAACCGACCTCAATTGGACCGAGCAGTTTACCCTAGGACCGGTGCCATTTTTCCTAAACGTCAACCCTTGGGTGCTGGCGAAGCTGGCGCTCGCTGTGGGTGCCCACACGCACGGCAGCGGCGCGGCGTTTTTTAAAAACATTTCGCTCGACTATTCAAACACGTCGGGCTCGTTCACCATCCAGATCGGGCTTGCTGTCACCTTTGGCGCCGGCGTTGCAGGCGTCGCTTCGTCTGCCGTGCGCGGTGCTGCATCCCTCACGCTGTTCATTGGGTACGAGAAGGCAGATGGACACCAGCTTCCGCGGCTGCGCGTAGGTGCAGACGTCGATGTCGATGTGATACTCCAGTTCGTAATGTTCAAGTGGACCACCAAGGCTTGGTCGGGGTCGTGGCCCACACTCATCGATTCGTGGAATATGTCGGCGAACAATGGCGACCAGTATGTACTCCAGCGCTCTGAGCTGGCATTGGGTGGAAATACGCCTTATACGTTGGATGCCTGCTTCGGTTCGGCCGGCAACGCCGAGGCAGGTGGTGTGCCGCAATTTATCGCATCGGCCACCATCGTCACCAACGCCGAGCTGCTCGCACGCGCCGAGGTTAAGGCTACTGCCGCAAACGTCGCGCCTACCGTACGCGATTGGAACCGGGCGGTCACGCGCATTGAGCTCGAGGCGGATGCAGAAAGCGACGACACGGGACAGATCGAGCATTTCGTCCATGCACTGATAGAGGACGACGACAACGCCGCGCCGATGTATAAGTACGCCTATATCGGGCAGCCGACGAACGCCGTTGCGGACCCCAACGCCAATTCTGCCGGCGTATCGGAGGACGAGCGTGGCGGCATCAAGCCCTCGAGCGACAACGTGCTGTTTACTGGCGTGCTCAGCGAAGCCCACATGAAGCTAACGATGATTGCCGGCGTAGAATGCCTGTTCCGTATCGCCTCGGTGCGCTACGGCGAGAATGGCCGCTCGCGCCTAGTGGTGCACACAAAGGCAAACGGCACGTGGTCCGCTCCCGCGCCCGTGGACTTTCCCCTTGGGTTTGGCGAGGGCGACGTGGAGCGCGACGGCATATACGATTACGACTTCGACGTAGTGGAATATACGGACGGAAGAGGAAACCAAGACGCCTACGTGTTGCTGGTCTCGGGCGAGCGCCGCGACGGCGACAACACCCCTTTCGATGCGGCGAGCACATCCGGCATACTGTCCGTTGTGCGCCTGCACATAAGCAACGACGGAGTTCGCGTGATATCGCACACGTCGTGGCGCAGCATCTCGCGCGGCCGCCTTCAGGAGGATGGCTACCATTGCCTGCAGTGCCCGCGCATCACGGTAGGCAAGACGCTGGTCGACGGACGCCTGTCGGGTGCCTACCTCCACCGCCGCGGAACCACCGCAGAAAAGGCGCTCGGCAGCGAGGCCGAGGTTGCGCTAGAATGCTTTACCCTGTGGTCGGATGATTTGGGCGACAGCCTGACGTTCCGCCAAGTTCTTCGCTTTCCGCAGGCACCGTCGAGTATCGAGCTGAGCGAGCCCGAGAATATCAACGGCAAAATGGTGGTGCCCGTTGCGTACGAGACCGCAGACGGTTGCGGCTGCGCATCGTACGCCGTGATCGGCCAGTCCATTGCGGGCTGGGGCGTTATGCCACCAGACGCCACGGTACCCCATGCGGTGCCGTGGCCGCAACATTCGGGCTTTTTGGCCACCGTCAACGAGCAGCTGCAGCATATTACTTGGACGCGAGGCGCATCGGCATTTACAACGCAGCCCGTGGGTGCCGCAGGCTGTGGCCCGGCATCGTTTAGCGTAAGCAACAACGGCAGGTGCGCGCTCTATGTAGAGAACACCGATGGCAAGGTGGGGCAAACCTACGACGAAGAAGGCAACCCGGTAGCAGTGATGGGCAAGCACTTCCGCATCTTCGCCAGCACCTTGGCGGGCGATCTGTTCACGGAGCCGTTCGTGATGTGCGAGCTGGACCATCCCGTCGATCAGATAACGACATTTTTGACGTCGGGAAGCATGCTCTCCGCGCTCGCCACGCACATTGTGAGCGCGGAGAAGAGCGAGGCAGAGCTGCACGGCATCGAAGTGCCTCTGGTGGCGTGTGCCACTCCGACGGGCGCGGTCGCTACCTCAGGCGCGGTGGTGCCCGGAGCAGCAGGCGAATCCTTCATGGTCACGGTGCGAAACGACGGCAACACTTTGCTGACTGCCGGCACGATCGATCTGTACCGAGAGGGCTCCAGCCAACCGTTCTCCAGCGCATCCATCGGATTCGGAGCGAACGCACGCACGGCATCGATCTACGATCCGGAGCTTGCCGAAGATGCTTCGGCCAACGACACGGCACACGTGAAGTACGCGCTCGAGACGCTGGGCGCACGTTTTGCAACGCACCCGCTGGTTGCCGACAACGGCAACGCTGTGCTGGCACCGGGTTGCACGGCACAGTTCCGCATGAGCTTTGCCATCCCGGAGAGCTGGGGCGACGAAGTGGGCAAACGCGTAACGCTGTATGCGAAGGCGCGTGACCTGGTGGCGCTCGATCCCGTAACGCTCGAGGAAATTCGACCGGGCGCAAACTCGGCGCTGGGTGCCGTACTGCACGAGCTTCATGTGCCCGACGCGGCATGCGAACGCTCAGAAGTTCAGGTCGGCGTATGCGACAGCGCGGATACGACAGGACTTCACGACGCCCCGATGACAGTAGACGGCGATGGTGGCTCGAGTGGAGGTGGTTCCGACGGAAGCAGCTCCGGTGGCGGCAGTGGCTCTGGCAGCGGCAAGGATCACGGCAATAACAAGCGCTCCGGAAAAGCGGGCGCGCTCGACGGCACGGGCGACAGCAACGTCCCCCTAACCGCAGCCGCAGCAGCACTCGCCGCAGCTGGTGCCGGCCTTGTCGCCTACAGCGTCCGCCGCACGGCGCTCGAAAAAGACACCGCCAATGAGGTCAATTCGGATAGGCCTCGCTAGCTCCTAGTTACTTTTGTGTGAAACGCCGACTCGGCTCATCGAGCACCAAAAAGGGCTGGCCCCGATAACTCGGAGCCAGCCCTGAGTCGCCTGGCGTAAGAATCGCGGCGTTACTTGAGCTTCAGCGCCTCCATCATGGGCACGGCGGCATCCCAGTCGATCTTCCAGCCAATCGACACGCGGACGGTCTCGCCCGTCGCGGGAGCCGTCGCAAACAGTGTATGGCCGTTGTCGGGACCGGTAAAGCGCAGCCACGTTATGCCGTTGTACTCAACCTGGTCGGTTGTTGTCTCCTTGCCTTCGTAGACCTGCTCTAGGCTTGCGACCTCTTCCTCCGGCGAGCGCGGGAAGATGCTGATGTTCAGGCGTCCTCCAGTCTCGTCGTGGAAGAAGTTTGCCTTTTCGCGCTCTTCGTCGGACGAATCCAGCGTGTACCCATCGGCGGCCTCGATGCTGTACGATGCGCAGTCGATGCCCGTTAAATCTGCCTTCTCGCCAGAATCGGCCACGCCGCCGGCCGCCTTGAACTCCTTGGTCTCGCATCCCGTGGTGTCAAAGTGCATGGCCTCATGATTCTTGGCGGGGGCGTAAGCGTCTACGAACTCGACAGTGATGGGCCCGTAGTACGCCGTCTTGGGCGCCCAGAAATACACGTACTCAACGGTCTCGCCCGGGCCGATATCTGGCCTCTTGGAAAGGTCGATGCCCTCGTAAAGCTCATCGGGAGCCTCGCTTGCAACGTAGTCGAGCACGGCCGCCTTGCCGGAAGTAAACAACGGGTCGCCTGCCTCAAGATCGCCCTGGGCAGCATGCACGTTAAAGGAGTTAAACGTCCTGTTCTTTGCATTGTTGTTGGTGATCTTGACGTGCAGGTAAAAGCCGTCCTGCAGCTTAGCGTCGCCGCGATAGAACGTACCGTGGGCTACCGACTCATAGGTTATACCAGCCACCTCGACCGTCTGCGACTCATAGGCCTTGGCCTTCTTCTCTACGGGAGCACTGCCACCCGAGCTGCCAGCCGAGCTGCTCGGAGCGCTACCGCCGCAGCCTGCCACCGTACACGCCAGCACGGCCGAAAGCGTCACGGTGGGAATTCCTAACAGCAGCTTTTTCGTCATGGGCTTCATCATCCTCACCGCTCCTTTCGGCTTGCAGCTCATCCGTTGCCCGAGGCTTTCGTCGGCCCTGCGGCATCGGCTTCCACTATGAGCGTATGACGAAACGCGGCACCAGCGAAGTGACCCGTGGCCCAAATAACGGCCTGCCAGCATCCCCTATGGGCCAAAAGGACTCGCACACGCACGTCCGTGGCCCATAAAACGAGACGCTTGTCCCAATGTTCGATTCGTTTCATCCGCAAACAAGATAGGGCGCCTTCAACCGCCTTCAAACTTACTCGGACAGAACCGACTCGGTTTTGCCCGAGCAAGCGCCGTTCCACCAAATTCCGAACGATTGTTCGATGGATTTCGTGTTGGGTGGAATCGCCTACGGGCTGGGCTATGCTACCTTGACTATCTATACGACTTAAATGCACAAGAGGAAGCACCAAGAGAGCGAGCATGGCAAAAAACACCGCAAACTATGGTAACGACAGTATTCGTCAGCTCAAGGACGAGGAGCGCGTACGCCTGCGCCCCGCCGTCATCTTTGGCTCGGACGGACTCGATGGCTGCGCGCACGCCGCCTTCGAGATCCTGTCCAACGCCGTTGACGAGGCGCGCCAGGGCTACGGCAAGCTCATCACCCTCACCGCCTTTCGCGATGGCTCTATTCAGGTAGAGGACAACGGCCGTGGTTGCCCGCTCGACTGGAACCCCTCCGAGAAGCGCTTTAACTGGGAGCTCGTCTTTTGCGAGCTCTACGCCGGCGGCAAGTACAACAACAACCAGGGTGGCGATTACGACTTCTCGCTCGGCACCAACGGCCTGGGCTCCTGCGCGACCCAGTACGCTTCCGAGTACATGGACGTCACCGTCTGGCGCGACGGCAACAAGTACTCCTTGCACTTTAAGAAGGGCAAGGTCGTTGGCGCCAAAAAGAAAGCGCTCGAGATTGAGCCCGGCGACGAGAACCGCACCGGCACCACCATCAAGTGGCGCCCCGATCTTGAGGTCTTTACCTCCATCAGCATTCCACACGATTGGTATCGCGAGACCATGCGCCGCCAGGCTGTGGTCAACGCCAACGTGACCTTCCGTCTGCGCATTGAGGGCGACGATGGCGAGTTTACCGAAGAGGATTTTTGCTACCCCAAGGGCATCGAGGACTACGTGCTCGAGAAGGTCGGCGCCGACTACCTCACCGAGCCTTTCTTTATCGAGGCCGACCGTCGCGGTCGCGATCGCGAGGACCTGCCCGACTACAACGTAAAGATCACCGCTTGCATGTGCTTCTCGCGCACCTTCATGATGCAGGAGTACTACCACAACTCGTCGTGGCTCGAGAACGGCGGCTCGCCCGAAAAGGCGGCCCGTAGCGCTCTGACCAGTGCCATCGATGCCTACATTAAGCAGCAGGGCAAATACAACAAAAACGAGAGCGGCATTAAGTGGCAGGACGTCCAGGACTGCCTGGTGTTGGTGACCAACTGCTTCTCTACCCAGACGTCCTACGAAAACCAGACCAAGAAGGCCATCAACAACCGCTTTATCCAGCAGGCAATGACCGCCTTCTTTAAGGAACGCCTCTCGACCTATCTGATCGAGAACAAGGACGCCGCCAATAAAATCATGGAGCAGGTGCTCATCAACAAGCGCTCGCGCGAGAATGCCGAGAAGACGCGCCAGAGCATCAAGACCAACCTGCAGCAGAAGACCGATATGGCCAACCGCGTGCAGAAGTTCATCGACTGTCGCTCCAAGGACAAGAGCCGGCGCGAGATCTACATCGTAGAGGGCGACTCGGCAGCAGGCGCCATTCGCACCTCGCGCGATGCCGAGTTCCAGGGCGTTATGCCCGTCCGCGGTAAGATTCTTAACTGCCTGAAGGAGGACTACCCGCGCATCTTTAAGTCCGACATCATCATGGACCTCATGCGCGTGCTGGGCTGCGGTGTGGAGATCAAGGACAAGCGCATCAAGAACCTCGGCGCCTTTGACCTGGACAACCTCAACTGGAACAAAGTCATCATCTGTACGGACGCCGACGTCGACGGCTATCACATCCGCACGCTCGTGCTCACCATGCTCTACCGCCTGGTGCCCACGCTTATCGACGAGGGTTACGTGTATATCGCCGAGTCGCCGCTCTACGAGATCAACTGCAAAGAGAAGACTTACTTTGCCTACACCGAGCTCGAGAAGAACGGCATCCTCAAGGAGATCGGCGACAAGAAGTGCTCCATTAACCGCTCCAAGGGTCTTGGTGAGAACGATCCAGACATGATGTGGCTCACCACCATGAACCCCGAGACGCGCCGCCTGATCAAGGTGGAGCCCGAGGACGTCACCAAGATGGAAACCATGTTCAACCTACTGCTGGGCAACGACGAGGCGGGGCGCAAGCGCCACATCTCCGAGCACGGCAAGGAATACCTGGACCAGCTGGACCTGCAGTAGCAGCAAATCGATAACGACGGCCCATAAGAAGTTCAAGAGGAAATCGTGGCAAAGAAGAAGACGAACCAGCCAAAGAAAAAGCAGGTCAACGCCGAGAACGTCATCGGCCTGCACTCCGAGGTCACCGACCAGCCGATCACGCAGACGCTCGAGGTCAACTACATGCCCTACGCCATGAGCGTCAACGTCTCGCGTGCGTTCCCCGAGATCGACGGCTTTAAGCCCTCGCACCGCAAGCTGCTCTATACCATGTACAAGATGGGCCTGCTCAAGGGCGAGCGTCAGAAGAGCGCCAACATCGTGGGCCAGACCATGAAGCTCAACCCACACGGCGATGCCGCAATCTACGAGACGATGGTGCGCCTGGCCACCGGCAACGAGGCGCTGCTCGCCCCCTTCGTGGAATCGAAGGGCAACTTTGGCAAGTACTATTCGGGCGACCTGAGCTACGCCGCCTCGCGTTATACCGAGGCCAAGCTCTCCCCCATCAGCGCCGAGATCTTCAAGGACATCGACAAGGACCCGGTCGACTTCATCGACAGCTACGACGGCGCCATGAAGGAGCCGCGCCTGCTGCCCACCACGTTCCCCAACATCCTCGTCTCGGCCAACAAGGGCATCGGCGTCGCCATGGCGTCCGACATCTGCGGTTTCAACCTCAACGAGGTCTGTACCGCCACCATGCACTATCTGCAGGATCCCGACTGCGACCTGCTCGAATATATGCCCATGCCCGACTTCTCGACCGGCGGCGAGATCATCTACCGCCGCGAGGAGATGGAAAAGATCATCGAGACCGGCCTTGGCAGCTTCCAAATCCGCTCCCGCTGGCGCTGGATTCCCGAAGAGCGCATCATCGAGGTGTACGAAATCCCCTACACCACCAAGACCGATGTCATCATCGAGCGCATCGTCAAGCTCTCCAAGGAGGGCAAGGTCAAGGAAATCGCTGACATCCGCGATGAGACCGACCTCTCGGGTCTGCGCATCGCCATCGACCTTAAGCGCGGTGTCGACCCCGACAAGCTCATGGCCAAGCTCTATCGCTCGACCACACTGCAGGATTCGTTCTCGTGCAACTTCAACGTGCTCGTCGACGGCTATCCCCGTGTTATGGGCGTGCGCCAGATTCTGCACGAGTGGGTCAAGTGGCGTATTGAGTCCACGCGTCGCCGCATTAACTTTGACTTAGGCAAAAAGTCCGAGCGCCTGCACCTGCTGCACGGCCTCGAGGCAATTCTGCTCGACATCGACAAGGCGATTGCCATCATCCGCGGCACCAAGCTCGAGGCCGAGGTCGTGCCCAACCTTATGCGCGGCTTCGACATCGACGAGACCCAGGCCGAGTTTGTTGCCGAGCTCAAGCTCCGCAACATCAACGAGGAGTACATCCTCAACCGCACCAAGGACATTGCCAAGCTTGAGGGCGAGATTGCCGAGCTTGAGGAGATCCTCTCCAGCGAGGAGAACATCAAGAAAGTCATCAGCGACGAGTTGGCAGCGGTCAACAAGAAGTACGTGATGCCGCGCCGCACGGGCAGGATCGAGCCCCATGAGGTTATCGAGGTAAGCTTGGAGCCCGAGGTCGAGGAGTACCCGGTCACCATCATGCTCTCGCGCGATGGCTACCTTAAGAAGATGACGGACCGCGTGCTCAAGAAGGCGACCACGCTCAAGTACAAGGACGGCGACAAACCCTTTATCGAGTTCCCGTCCTCCAACACCCACGAGCTGCTGGTCTTTACCAACAAGAGCCAGGTGTACAAGTGCAAGGTTGCGGCGTTTGAGGACACCAAGTCGGCCCAGCTGGGCTCGTACCTACCGACCGATCTTGAGATGGAACCCGACGAGAGCGTCATCTGGGTCATCGACCCCGAGGACTACAAGGCCGACGTGCTGTTTGTCTTTGAGAACGGCCGCGTGGTGCGCGTCGCGCTTTCTGGATACGTCACCAAGACCAACCGCAAGCGCCTGAAGAACGCCATCTACGGCGGCAGCAAGCTGCTGTATGCCCAGGTGCTCAAGGAAGACCGCGACCTCGCGCTGGTCTCGAGCGACTACCGTTTGATGAACTTCAACACGTCGCTGCTCAAGACCAAGACGACCACCAACACGCAGGGCGTCCAGGCCTTTACGGCCAAGAAGGGCCGCTCGGTCACCACCGTCGGCACAACCGAGGAGATCCTCGGCGCCGGCGTCTCTGCCGAGAAGTTCACCGCGCAGAGCCTGCCCTCCGCCGGCGCCCTCATGAAAGAAAACGACATGCCGAGCTTGTTTGACTAACGAAATTGGTTAAAACCGCGGAAGTCGTACCGCCACGAATCCGTAAAAGAAAGGGCCCCGAGGTGCGATTAACTGCACTCCGGGCCCCTTTCTTTTACCATTTACTCGCAGAAGTGCACTCTCACGCCAGCTTGCGGGCGAGCTCTCGCACCTCTTCCAGCTTGGGCGAGGAGGCCATGCTGTCGCGCTCGGTCATACCGCTGATGGTGACAATGCCCTGGTCCTTCCACTTGCAGTATGCGCAGGCTGACTTGTACATGGCGATCGCCGCGTCATAGACACCCTCGCTGTGACTATCGAGCAAAAGGGCCGTCTTGGTGAACGGGAATCCCGTGGCACCGAAGGCGTACAGGCGGTCGATGGCGGCCTTCTCCTGCGCGGTGATATCAAACCAGTAGATAGGCGAGGCGAAGACGACCATATCTGCGTCTTTCAGCGACTCGATCACGTCGGCCATGTCATCCTTCTGCACGCAGACGCCCTCATGGGCGAAGCAGTACTGGCATCCCAAGCAGCCGGCGATCTTCTTGCCGGCAACGCGGACGACCTCGACCGTATGGCCGGCCTCGCGCGCGGTCTCGGCAAACGCCTCGACCATGGTGTCGGTATTGGCGCCTTTACGCGGGCTACCACTCAATACAACGATTTTCATAAGAATCCCCCCTCCTTCATGCCGCAGGCGCGCGGCACACATTTCGTTGTAACCAAAACGGATGGAGCTATTCAGTCGTCCGCAGACCACATCTCTTGTTCGCGCTCTCTAGACACAATCTCATTGCCTGACAACTCCTCAACTGTCTTGATTCTCTCTCCGAGAATTGAACAGCAAATCGTTGGCCGCAAAGTGTCGACTGTGGGAAAATTAACTAGAGCTTTCTCCTACTCGCGTGAGCGTTCGCGTGTATGAGCCTGGCCGAATCGGGCAGGCGCAATATAGATCCACGGAAACCGGCCTACGAACAAGGAGCGCCTTATGTATGGACAGCATGTTGCACCGCAAACCCATTACAAACGCACTGGCCTGTCTATCCGCAACGTCAAGCTTCATGCAGGCGCCAGAGTCGTTGCCTTCGGAGTAAGCATTCTTATGGCAGGGCAGCTTTTGCTACCCTGCACAGCACTGGCGACCGAAATGCCCGAACCCGATGTCGCAGCACCCATCACCTGCGACGAAGTCAACGCGGAAGGCAGCCTCACAGCAACCACCGTCGTCGATCATTACTACGATTTGGAGCTACCCCCTGCTTTTGAGTTGGTCCAGAACGAGGCTCTTGTACACGATTTTCCCGACAAACCCGAGGACTTCATCTACGGGCTTAACGACACCGTCCATCTCTTCAAGATCGACACCGATACCGAAAGCCTTATAAAAACCGAGAACCCCAAAGAGGCCAGCGTCTCTATTGCCCTGACCATGATCGACAATCACGTTAGAGCAACCGTAGTCTTTACAGGCAGTTACGCCGACGACCAAATCCCTTACAGGCTGGACCTCAACAGCTCAACCTACCTTGGCGCACACGTTGACCGTGACTTCGACAGCGGGCAGGGGATTATGCACGAAACGCGGCACGATTACTACATCCGTTACGTCTTCGACAGTGACGTGCACTTGTTTGCAACCGATACGAGCGGTTCCAAACCCGAACCGGAAACCAAGCCCGAGCCCACACCGCAGCCCAATGCAAAAAAGCCCACGGCAAATCCCGTTTCCACCAAGGCAGTAGCGGCAGTTAAACCAGCCGGGGCCACCCTACCCGCGACGGGCGACAACGGTGCGATGGCAGCCGCCCTGAGTGTTGCCGGTGCTGTAGTTGCGGCAGTTGGCATTTCTGCAACAAGGCGTCGCAACCGCTAGCCAACATTTCGTACCCCGCAGACAAAGCTCTATCCCCGCTCCGATGAGCTTTACTCACCGAGAAGTTTCTTCCCCACGGAAATGAGCTTTTTTCCAACGGTCGCCTTCAGGCCATCAACGCCCCGCGAAACCGACGAAACAGACTGTGCCGAACCGCCATCGAGCTCTGCCCCATCGCAAACAGCGTCGACGGCGTCTTCTGGCAACATTTTTGGTCGCCATAGCTCCGATTCGGCAGGGCCCAGCCTCCGCTCGATCTCGAGCAAGACTTGTAAGGAGTCCACAGTCAAGATCAACTACGGGAATCGTGACGAGCCGATACCGCTCGCATGCCCCCTTCGGAATAGGCGCTGAGCAGCTCCTGAGCGTGGGCGAACTCGGGTCCCCGCCTCCAACCGAGCAGGCGGTTGACCGCGAGATTTCCCTGAACGCTGTGGACAAAGAGCAGTACCGCAAGGTGTCCGACTGGTTCGATGCGCACGCGCATCAGAAGATTCTTTTCCTTGAACTGGGCGTGGGATTGCGCAACGGCGTCATAAAGCACATGCTCGCTCAGATCGCAAACGCCTGCGAACACACCACGTACACCGTGTTCAACTACAACCAGACCATGGCGCCCGATGCTTCGTGCGAGACGATTCTCGTTGATGGCGATATGGCCCCGGCCTTCGCGCGAGAACCTCGAACGATACGAGCGCTTTGTGCGCGAGCGCAGCAATGACCGCGTGCTGTTGCTGGAGCTCGGCGTGGGCGAGATGACCCCGGGCATCATCACGCTCCCGTTCTGGAGCATGACCGCAAAGCTGCCGGATGCGCACCTGCTACGCGTCAACATCTCGAACGGCTCGGCTCCGCTGCAGCTCGGAAGCAAGGCAGAGGCGATTCAGGCAGACTTGAGCATACTGCTCTCGGTGGCGCGGGCGAGCGACGAGTAGCGCGGCGAGGCTTAAGCCTCTTTGTTAGTCGCTTTGAGATATTCCTCGTCGTCCACAGGCTCCAGCCACTCGTTGGAGGTCTCCTCGCCCGGAACCTCCAGCGCGAGATGGGAGAACCAGCTGTCGGGCGCGGCGCCGTGCCAGTGCTTCACCCCCGGGGCGATGTTGACCACGTCGCCGGGGCGCAGCTCCTGTGCCGGCTTGCCCCACTCCTGGTAAAACCCTCGACCAGCCACGCAGACGATGATCTGTCCGCCACCGCTTTTGGCGTGATGGATATGCCAGTTGTTGCGGCAGCCAGGCTCGAACGTCACGTTGTAGACGCCGACCTGCTCGGTGGAAAGGGGCGCGAGGTAGCTTTGACCGATAAAGAACTTCGCGAAGGCGTCGTTGGGGGCACCGATGGGGAAAACCATCTCGTTTTGGTGCTGAGCCTTTGCGTCGACGGCATCGTCGTTCGCCCAGACCTCCTTCGCCATGCGGAAGGCAGCCCACGCCTTGGGCCAACCCGCATAAAACGCTGCATGCGTAAGGATCTCCGCTATCTCCGCCTTGGTCACGCCGTTGTTCTTTGCGGACGTTAGGTGATATTTGAACGAAGAGTCCGTCAGCCCCTGCGCCATTAGGGCCACCACCGTCACCACGCTGCGGTCGCGCAGGGAAAGCTCACTCTCCCGGCTCCACACCTCGCCGAACAGCACGTCGTCGTTGAGCTGTGCGAATTTGGGAGCGAACTCCCCCAGGGCGTCTCTGCCCGCCGTCTGCTTAATTGCCATAATTTACTTCCTCCTGTCGATGGTTTTGACACAAATCTGTTTCCGCGCGGCCATGCGACCCGGCTAGATTCCCATGCCCATTCGTCGCGCCCGCTCCAGAGCGGGATGCCCGGCGATTTCGCCCACGCCGTTCACGCCGCCGGCGAAAACCGTTCCAGCGAGCGTGCAGCGGGAGAAACAGTCAACCCATCCCTGCACTGCCTTTTTCGCGCCGTCGAAGGTCGAGCGCCCGTTCTCCGCCGCCGTCGCCAACAGATATGCCTCGGTGAATGCATAATCGGAGCCAAAAAGCGGGTTAGCGCGGTCCAGCATGGTTTTGAGCTGGCCACAGACGCTGTAGTAGTAAACGGGCGTTGCGAACACCAGGACATCAGCGTCGTGCATCTTGGCGGCAATTTCCACGGCATCGTCTTGGATGACGCAACGCCCCAACTTTAAGCAGGCAAGGCAGCCCCTGCAGAAGCCCATTTGCTTCTCGCGCAGGCGCACGGTCTCAACGCTGTGACCTGCCTCCCGCGCGCCGTTGGCGAAAGCCTCCGCCAGCGTCTCGGAATTGCCATTCTTTCGTGGACTTGAAGAAACTATCAAAACCGTTTTGCCCATTACGGAATACCCCTTGCGCTCCCGATTTGCATTGACAAGAATGAAGGTAATACCTAAACCTGACTTTAGGTCAAGGAATGAATTCGACATTGTTTCGGAGGAGCCATGTACACAATCGGACAGGTGGCTGAGATGTTCGGTTTGCCCGCTTCAACGCTGCGATATTACGACAAGCAGGGATTGTTCCCGGGATTGGAGCGGGCGTCCGGCATTCGCCAATTCGGCGATAGGGAGCTCGAGGCACTTCGGGTCATCGAATGCCTGAAGAAGGCGGGGATGGAGATCAAGAACATCCGGCTGTTCATGGAATGGTGCGCAGAGGGCCCATCTACATACCCCCAGCGCAAGGCCATGTTCGAGGAGCGGAAGGCCCACATGGAGTCGGAGATCGCGGACATGAACCGCGCGCTCGACATGCTGAAGTTCAAATGCTGGTACTACGAGCAGCTAAATCAAGGCGATAACGAGGCTGAGCTGAAGGCGCTGATTCCAGACGGTTTGCCGGCAGAGATTAAAGAGGCCTACGAGAACGCCCACGCCCGATAGTGCCGCCCGATGCTCGGAGGGCTTCGACGAGGAGTCGTTTTCGGGTAGGAATGCAAGGAAAAGGCCCCCGAACCAGAGGGTTCGGAGGCCTTTATTCCCGTTATTTCGCTGGTGGCTTTGCTTTGCGGCGATGTCAAAACAGCATCAGGCGATACTCGGCAGTACTAAAACGCGAGTTCAGAACACAGTTCCCGCTATTCCCACTCGATGGCGTCGGTTCTGCCGTCCCGTCACTCCAGTTACACCCAGTTTTCGGCATCGACACGGAACGCGTGCCGCCGAATGACGCGATGTCGCGTTTCGTCGGCTTCGGGGACAAAAGCTGGGACAACCTCAAAAACTTTTTTCAAACTCAGGGCTTTGAGTTTTTGTTTTTGTCCCAAAGTGCGCGGCGGGTCGCCTTTGGAGGCTCGATGGCGCCGAAAACGCCCGTTTTGAAACTCAACCGCCCTTTTGCCCGCAAGCCGCCAGCTGCAATCGCAAGTGAATTAACGCGGGTGGCTTGCGCGCCATTTGCAAAACCCCAGGTCGCAGGTCTTCGCCATTCGTGAACAAAGTGAGTAGTCTCAGGTGGCTTGCTTATGAGTTGGCGAACGGGCCTTCAGGATTCAGGGCAAACATGCTGGTAGAATAGGATTCTCAAATCAATGACAGGAGACCGAGCATGGCCGAACCCCACGATAGGAAGCCGATCCTCACGATCGAGCAGCAGATAGAGCACCTCAAGCAGAAGGGCGTAGCCTTCGAACTGTGTTCCGAGGAAGAGGCCGCGGACTACCTGCGCGACAAGTGCAACTTCTTCAAGCTCGCATCCTACCGCAAACTCTTCTCGAAATACGAGGGAGGCCCGCGCGACGGCCGCTACGTAGACCTCGACTTCGGCCAGCTGCGCCTGCTCGCGGCGCTCGACCAGGAGCTGCGCCACGCCCTGCTCGGCATGACGCTCGACATCGAGCATTTCCAGAAGGTGACACTGCTTCGCGAGATGGAGGACCGTGGAGAGGACGGCTACGCCATCGTGGCCGACTACATGGCATCGCTTACCACTGCAAACAGGGAGTACCGCCTGCGCGAGCTCAAGATGAGCGGCCGCAGCCCCTACAGCTCGAGCCTCTACGCGAAGTACTCCGGCGACATGCCTGCCTGGGCCTTCCTTGAGCTCACCTCGTTCGGCACCCTCATCGACTTCGTGCGCTTCTGCGCCAGGCGATGGGGCGACAGGCGCCTCGAGGCCTCCCACTACGACCTCAAGCGCGTGAAGTCCGTCCGCAACTGCGCCGCGCACGGCTCGTGCCTGATCAACTGCTTCGCCGAGAGGGGCGCCGCCCGGGGCTCGGCGTCCAGCGGCGTCTCCCGAAGGGTCGCCGCCGTGGGGATTCCCAAGGCGACCAGGAGGAAGTGGATGGGGAATACGGCCATGCAGGAGGTCGCGACCGTGCTCGTGGCGCACTCCGGCTTGGTACCCGAGGGCTCCTCGCGCTCGCGCGCCGCATCCGAGCTCGCCGAGATGTTCGCCAGGGCCGACGGCGAAACCGAGGCGCTGCCCGACAAGGGGCCCGACGCCGCAGCTCGCTCCGCGCTCGAGTTCCTTCGCAGGTTGACAGAATCGCTCGGGTTGGTAGAATAGCCTGCAGATAGCAAAACCTTCACGGTTTTAGGGGCGGACTTGCGCAAGCGACTCTGCCCTATTTTTATATTCACTCGCTATAGGAGACGGATGATACCTGGGTCAATGACAGAACTGAGAAGCCCGGAATAATGGAGCCAGTTAGAAACCCTCGGGTTTGCGGGGCGGGATCGTGAGAGCGATTCTGCCCTATTTTTTTCCTCCGTCTGCCCCAACCAAGTAGTTCGAAGATAGCCTGTAGGTGTCCTCGTGGGCGCCTTTTATTTTCAGGGAATCGGCCGCTTCATGAACGAGCGACCGGCTTGACCTAGACGAACCGCCTTCATCTCCGTCTAGGCGCCGGCAATCAACATCGTGAATCCGCGCGTGCTACAATGCGGGCACCAGAGATGAAAACACAGTCCCCGTCGGGTAGTCGTGGGCGTGCGGGAGTCCGCATCAGTAACCTGCCTCCTTGGTTGTCCCTTCTCTGCATGGTCATCTACATAAAGGAGGAACCAGCCATGCAGATCAGCGTGTCGTCCACCCTGACCGTATATCACGACGGCCAATTCTGGGTCGGGCTGGCGGAGCATGTCGAGGACGGCAGGTACGGCGTCGCCCGCATCGTCTTCGGCGCAGAACCGTCCGATGAGGAGATCCTGCGATTCGTTACAAGCAAATGGGCGAAGCTCGCGTTCTTCGGTGACGATCCGTCCGAGGCGAGCGAGCCCGCGAAGAACCCCAAGAGACGCGCCCGCGAGGCGGCGAAAGCCCTCAAGCAGCCGGCGATGAGCACCAAGGCGCAGCAGGCGCTCGCGAATCAGCGGGAGACGATGAAGCGGGAATCGGCTCAAGCAAGAAGCCAGCGTCGAGCGGATGAGGCGGAGGCGCGCTTCGAGCAGCGAAAACTGAAGCGCAAACAGAAGCATCGCGGTCATTGATACCACCATCAACCCATATATAGCAGCAGGCGTAGCTTCGATTGAAACTACGCCTGCCACCTGGTGCTATAACGTTATACAGAACGTATGTTCTATACCAACTCGATGACTAACCCAGTCCGAGCACTACCGATGCGTGTCGCGTCATACCGCCTAAGAGCTGATTCGTTCAGAAAAGGTTCAGGGGGATCGTCGAGTTTATTGCACCCTCGCGTTTTACAAAAGAGAGTACAAGGCCCTTTAGCTCGAATTATTGCATTTAGAACCCCGCCGCTCATCCATCCTAGCTTGCCCAAACAGCCCTCCCGCGATGTCCATGTTCCAACGGATGGGTACCATTTACCCGGGTGCACCTGGGGCAACGGGCCGGCAGGCCCGCGCAAGGTCGCTCGCATAACACACAACATCAAACACGACAGAAGAGGCGAACGACAGATGCCGGACCCCGGACGACAGCACCGCGGAAGAGAAGCATTCCAACCACAACCGAACGAACATCGCTCCTAGGCAGGCGCCCGCATGGGCGCCTTTTACTTTTCAGGGACTTAGCTGAGAGCTAAGCCACGCGGCTCATGGCCGTTTCGTGGAGGCCCGACCAGCTCGACCCACCTCGACCCGTCTCCGTTCCCGTCATGCGCGCGATGCGCCAGCAGGCGGTTCAATCGTCGCGCAGACGAAAAGGGACACTGTGCCGCGCGGTGTGCCCGCACGGTGCCGCACGGGAAGATTGGAGGAACCATGGCACGCACAGCCGAATGCGCCGCGCCCGAGAACAACCAGGGCCGCGACGAATGGATGACGGTGATCGAGATGCAGCAGTACATGAGGGCGAGCCGAAACAAGGCGTACGACCTCATCTGGTCGGGAGAGATCGACTCGTACAGGCTCGGCAGAAGCTCCTGGTTTCGAGGGCGTCAGTGGACGCCTACATCGAGTCAAGGAGCGGCAGGAAATGACGGCGGCGACCGCCCCGGGAGCCGCCCGCGGCCGGGCACGCGAGGGAGCCTCGAGACGAAAGGAGCTCGAGGACGACCATGACCAAGAGCACTAGCAGGAGCCAGGTGAGGCTCATCGCATCGACAAACGCGATATTCGGCGCCGACGAGGCGTGCGCGATGCTGCGCATCAGCCGCGACGCCATGTACCGGCTCGCCAAGGACCGCGACGACCCGTTCCCGATCCGCTACATCGGCGGCAAGACGCGCGACGGCATCGTGCTGCACGACGAGCTCGTCGCATGGGTCGAGCGCAACAGCGTCGTCGGCTCGCCAAGAAGGGGCTAGCGCCATGGCGGCCGCAGGCCCGAGGGGGCGCGACGGCCCCTCCCCGCGCGAGTTCGCGACGGTACGGCACTTCATGATGGCGGACCTCGGCCTCTCAGGCCTTCCCCTGCTCGTCTACGCGCGCATCTTCGGCTTCTGCGACGCCGGGTGCGGCTACTTCGAGAGCAAGGGCGGCCTGGCCCGATTCCTCAACGTGCAGGAGCGCAGCGTCCACCGCGCCATCCGCAACCTGCTCGACCAGGGCCTCATCGAGGAGTGCGGCGTGCACGCCCCGGCGCGCGGGCATGCCACCAAGCGATACCGCATCGTGCGCGAGAGGCTGCCGCCCGGAGCGTTGGCAACCCCTGACGATTCGTCAGGGTTCCCGGCGCGAAAGGGTGACGAAATGACAGGGTTCGCCGCGAACAAGGATGACGAACCGTCAGGGCTCGCAGCCCGAACCCCTGACGAAATGACAGGGAAACCCCTGACGATATGCCACCCAATAAGCAAAAGGGACAACAAGGACTTCAGAAGATAAGGAAGGGGCGCCCGATGGACCGAGCGGGACTCATCACCCTGGAGCAGGCCCGGGCCGCCCTGGAGGGCCACCTCTCCCAGCTGGCCCAGGCGGGACACGGCATT
>ENA-ORSR01000038-ORSR01000038.1-human-gut-metagenome-genome-assembly--contig:-NODE-38-length-104615-cov-13.469855_pt1 | contig 104615 bp, 118 predicted proteins | sample MGYA00241901_ERZ509166 | MGnify/ENA primary metagenome ERZ509166 (study PRJEB26280, sample SAMEA2338860) | human gut metagenome | biome: human gut; feature: human-associated habitat; material... | reverse complement strand
GTCCGTACGGTTGCCGACACATGATCTCTTTTTATAATATTCAAATAATTTACGTGATTCAAACCACTATACAGTGTGTATGTTATACGGTATTGGCTAATAAGTTTTGTATTCGTTGGCGGAAGACAAAGGAACTCTTAGACACCGATTTGTTGGGATGTTTATGAAGCATAATAAAACATTACTTTCTGTCTGAAAATTTCCTATTTTACACCAATACTGTTCTCCATACACCCCACTTAAATTTTTCAATCTTGTAATTGTCCACACTTTAGACTTCAGGTATATGATAAAAAATAAATAAACAATTGGAAGAGCAGCATTAGAATTTCATTGCTTATAATCTGTGATCGAAATTCCTGCGATTGCAACATTGATCTGTTTATTCTTTCATAAGATCTCAAGTCCAATTATAGTCTGAAGCAATCAAAATTGACCTCTTATTTTAATTTTACTTTTCACGCCATATATAGGCACCATATACTGATTTTTTAGGTTTTATCTTTACGTCAAAAGTTTCATTCTTACTATATGAGTTTCCCCAACTTCCAAGTGCTGATATTATTGCATTTTTATACTCTTTTGGTACAGATGGAGATACTGTCCATGATTGAGAAACACTAAGCTGCATCTTATAGCCTTGAGTTGTAGAAGAAAAATTTGTTAGTTCATTAGTAACTGATCTTTCCAATCCTGTTCTCCTAACATTTTTCGTATGCTTAGATTCAACATAACGATATTTATGGTAAAAATGAACCTCTAGCTTGAACTTCGTCTTCGTTATCAGTTGATTGCATTGATGATTCTTCTTCAGTTTCTTCTTTATCTTCTTCAACAGCTTTATTATACCATTTTTTTGCTTCTTCACCCTTTAATGTAGTAAATGTACCATCTTCGTTAGGAATATCAATTTCTGTAACCTGTCCTCCTTGATTAATAGAATCATCAATTATATTACTTGTTTTTGATTCTGTTGCAAAAATACAACTTTTTAACGATAACATCATTGTAGCTGCTATGGCTATAGCCATGGTTACTACTAATATTTTTCTAATTTGTTTCATAAATAATATATACCTTCCTCTCTTATTGCATCGATTATATATTTTCTGTTTAAAATGCATCTTATCTCATTGCTTCTTATATTGATATTTGTTATCATAATGTTATCCATGTGATACAGCTATCTGTAAATATTACAGATAGGTAGGTTAGCGCCATTTGTATTACATGGATTTTTATTATTTCATAGGGTCTCACTTCCTCATATAAAAAACAGAATCTTTTTATAATTATAGATTTAATTTTCTTACTCTCAGCTTTCATATGTACAGAATACACACTCGCAAATGTTCTTATCCGCAATTACAGATTCTAAAAAAACAACATATTCTTCAAATTGTTTTATTCCTATTTCTGTTATTTGATACTGTGTTACACCTTTCCCATTTATTAGTTTTTTTTCGGACTTAATATACTCCCAACCTTCTAATTTCTTCAGCTGTACACTCAAATTACCATCTGATGCATTCGTTAATTTTTTTAATTCTGTGAAAAGCAGTTTTTTTGAAACTAGGTTACTTATAATCTGTAATCTGAGTTTAGAACAAAAAGCTTCCTGTATTTGATATCCTTTCATTCCTCACTGTGTCCTCTTTCAATTATTAATCATTCTTTTCTTATACACTTTGCCATTACCATATAGCCCAAAACAAGCACAATATAATAATATAAATCTTGATAATGTATTATTATATTTCCTATTGATAATTCTTTATCTATAGCAAGCACTATCAGATAAACAGCTAAATTAGCTAAAGCACATATTGCACATACTTTATTACTGCATACAAAGCTAACAACTAAAAATGATACACTCAATAATACAATTGCTGAAAATACTTGTAAATTCATCAGCATTTCCAACATTTTGCTAACCTGATGACCTTCGTTATTCGAAATAACTAATCTTGTAATTCTGGCAATCCATAAAATTACTGGTATTACAACCACAACGATTCCATAAATATAAAGTATTGCTTGATAATATTGATTTACATTGCTTTTTTCTTCTTTGTACATTCGAATAATACAATATGCCAGATAAACAAAACATATCATTTTGACAATATATATCTCCATTGCCAGCCCTTGATATAAATTAACAATTAAATTTAATGCAACAATTATAATATTAATCATTGCATAGTTTTTAAAAAATTGTCCCAATTTATCAATTGGATTCTTTGCACTATCAATTGCAGTTCGAATGATTTTAAAGTCTTCTTCATATCTTTTACTTTCCATTTTTCCACCTCCATTCTTTTATTTTTAAAGCAACTTTATTTTTTAAAGTTTATATTATTATATTTTATTTATATTTTTTTGTCAATACATTTTATTTACCTATTTCAATAATATTTATTCTTTTCCAACATGGTGTTTTTCTTTATTTTGAGCCATTGACTTTGGTACTGATCGAATTTTTGATGGGGTGGATCTTTCTTTACTGAAAGAAAAAGTTAAGAGGATTTTGGCTAATTATCAGAAGCTTGATTTATTGGATTTAATACCTGTAAACTTTCTGTATCTTAGGAAAACGAAATAAAAGAATAGAAGATCCAGAACCATTGAAATTTTGCCGTTATTTTGACCGGTTCGCAGCAAATTTGGTGCATTGTTTGAACTCGCGTAGCGAGTGAGTTATGCAAGGAAAATTTGCGAATCAGCGACCGGTCAAAATGGCGAGCAAAATTTCTGGTCTGGATCTTCTATTCTTTTATTTCGTTTTCCTAAGATACAGAAAGACTACAGCTATTACACCAACAATTAAAATTTCTCAGGAAGCTGCGCCAGAATAATCGCTATAAACATCAATACACATCCGATCAACTCTCTCTGGCTTAAGTTTTGATGCAGTACCAAAAATCCAGCGATCACAGAGGTCACAGATTCCAGACTAAGGATCAACGATGCTACCGTAGGATTCATATTCTTCTGCCCCACGATCTGTAATGTATAAGCAACTCCACATGACATCACTCCTGCATATAAGATTGGTTTCCATGCAAGTAAGATCATGCTGATCTCTGGATGTTCAAAAAGCATCATTGGAACAAAACAAAGAATCCCACAGACAAAAAACTGAATACATGACATTTTCACTCCATCATTAAATTGTGTAAAATAATCGATCACTAAAATATGAATCGAAAATGCAATTGCACCTAAAAATACATAGATATCCCCTTTTCCAATCGAAAATCCGTCCGTAATGCATAAAAAATAAAGTCCTGCAAGTGCGATCACAACGCTGATCCAGACGGATAATCCGCACTTTTTTCCTAAAAATAATCCCAAAATCGGAACAATGATAATATAAAATGCTGTAATAAATCCTGCTTTTCCTACAGTTGTATACATGATTCCAAATTGCTGCAAGGTGCTTCCTGTAGCTAATGCGACTCCGCAACAGATTCCGCCTAATAGCAATCTCTTTTTCTCCGTGAAGTTTGTTTTCTTCCTTACTTTTCCTCTGTTTAGAAACGCAATACACGGAATCAATACAATGCCTCCGATCAATGTACGAACACAATTAAATGTAAATGGTCCAACATAATCCATTCCAACACTTTGTGCAACAAATGCAGCGCCCCATATGATCGCAGCTAAAAATAATGATAATGATCCTTTGATCTGTTCTTTTTTCATACTTTTCAAACCTTCTCTTTCGTTAGCATATTGAATTTATTTTACTACGGTAGTTTTTTGTCTGCAAGTAAAAAGAAAGAATGCATCTTATGATCTGATATCGATCATAAATACATTCTTTCTTTTTAAGTTTAAGAATTGTATCTATATTTAATTTTATAGTTACCTATTTATAAAGGGTCAGTATTTCTTCCCCTACGTTACACTCTCCAATATGTTTCAATGAAATACTTGCGTATTCCGCATTATTACTGATAACTACCGGAGTCGTCATAACATATCCATCTACTCTCATATCTTCTAAGTCGAACTCACAGATGAGCTCTCCTTTTTTTACTTTCTGACCAGCTTCTACTTTCATATAGAAGCCTTTTCCACCTCGCTTTACTGTATCAAGCCCAAGATGTATCAAAACTTCTGCTCCATCTTTGGATTCCATAGCAAGGGCATGTTTTGTCCTAAACACTGCTGCGATGATCCCATCTACTGGTGCATATAGTTTTCCTTCTTCTGGTTTAACTGCAAAGCCTTCCCCTAACATTCCACCAGAAAATGCCTCATCTCCAACTTCTTCTAGTTCGATCACACATCCTTTGATCGGACAGGCGATACTTTCCTGTTGCATTTCATCTTTGGAATGTGTATTTTCTTTTAGTAATTGTTTGATTTCTTTCTTTGCTCGTCTTGTCCTTAAATAATCTTCCAGTTCTGATTTTAGCACCGTTACATATGGACCATAAATGATCTGAATGCTGTTTCCTCGTTTCAAAATTCCCCTTGATCCTGTTTCTTTGATCATGGCATCATCCACCAGACTTATATCTTTCAGTCCACATCGAAGTCTTGTAACACAACAGTCAATATCACCGATATTCTTTTTGCCTCCAAGTCCCGCTGCGATCTTTGCTAATAATTCTTCTGAAAAATCTTCTCTGTATTCATATTCTGACTCTTCTTCATATTCTTGTGCGTGTTCTTCTTCCCTTCCTGGTGTTTTGATATCAAATTTCAAGATCAGAAAATGGAATAAGAAATAATACACTATGAAATAAACAATTCCCAGTGGAATGACCATCATCCAGTTTGTTTTTTCTTGTCCTTGCATGATTCCAAAAAAGAACAGATCGATAAGTCCTCCAGAAAATGTTAATCCAACTGTAATCTTCAATACATGCATCATCATATATGCAAGTCCTGCAAAAACACAATGTATTCCATATAATCCAGGTGCAATAAATAAAAATGTAAATTCCAACGGTTCCGTAATTCCTGTGAGCATTGATGTTAATGCTGCTGAAATCATAAGTCCACCGACAACTTTTCTATGTTCAGGTCTGGCACAACGGTAAATTGCAAATGCCGCTCCTGGCAATCCAAAGATCATCAATGGGAACTTCCCTGCCATAAATCTTGTTGCTTCCACATTAAAATGTGTTGTTGCTGGATCTGCTAATTGAGCAAAAAAGATATTTTGTGCCCCATCGATCATTTTCCCAGCAACTTCCATCGTTCCACCTAGCGATGTCTGCCAGAACGGGAGATAAAATACATGATGAAGTCCAAATGGGATCAATGCACGTTCCATCACTCCATAAATAAACGTCCCTAAATAGCCTGAAGCTCTCACAATTCCTCCAATGGAATACATCAGATTCTGGATCGGAGGCCAGATAAAGAACATTAATATTCCAACTCCAACATATACAATGGTACAAATAACCGGCACTGCCCTTGTCCCGCCAAAAAACGATAAAACTTCTGGAAGTTTTATTTTATAAAAACGGTTATGAAGATACCCGACACCAAGTCCGACAAGAATTCCTCCAAATACACCTAACTGCAGTGATGTTATTCCAAGAATCTGATCCGTTGCTCCCGCATGCATTGTATATGTATCACCATACAATGATAACATCGATGAAATAGCTTCGTGCATAACGAAAAAAGACAATGCCCCTGATAATGCTGCTACCGCTTTCTCTGCCTTTGCCATCCCAATTGAAACTCCCATTGCAAATATCAACGGAAGATTGTCAAATATAATACTTCCACAATCGCTTCCAACTTTAATTACTCCATACAAAATAGTCCCCGGACCCATGATCTTCATCAGATGATAGGCCCGAAGCATTGTTTCATTTGTCAAAGATCGTCCAATTCCAAGCAAAAGACCTGCAACTGGCAAAACAGCGATCGGAAGCATAAATGCACGTCCGACTCTTTGCAAGACGCCAAATACCTTTCCTGTTTCCTTCATATAAAACTTCCTTATTCTATATATTCTTATAATCCTTCTTTATCTATTATGGTCATGATCATAATGTGGAAATCATGACTTCCATATCTCCATCAAAAGTAACTTCTTTCTGATCGGAACAGATTACAAAATGATCACCTTTCTTTACTTCATTTCCTTCAAAAATTCCTGTTCCCTCTATGATGCTTACCATCATAAATGGTTCGTCATTCTTGATCACATTTTTTCCATTCAACTGATAACGATCCACTTTAAAGAATTCACTGTCAACATATCTTGTCTTTGTACCATTCTCAAGAATTGTCTGCGGAAATTCTTTGTTCTGATCAATATCTGCTGGTACATTTGTCACATCAATAGATTGCTGTACATGAAGCTGCCTTTCATTTCCATCCGCATCTTTTCTATGATAATCATAAACACGATATGTAATATCAGAAGACTGTTGTGCTTCATAGATCAGCGATCCGCTGCAGATCGCATGTAATGTTCCAGATGGAATATAGAAGAAATCTCCTGCTTTGATCTTGAATGAATTTAACAGATTGTCATAATCATCATTCTCGATCGCTTTGACGAATTCATCTTTTGTCTTTGCATGGTGTCCCATGACCATCTTTGTTTCTTCATCCGCTTGAAGAACAAACCAACATTCTGTCTTTCCTAAAGAATTCTCATGTTCCTTCGCATACACATCGTCTGGATGCACCTGTACAGACAGGTCATTTTTCGCGTCAATGATCTTTACAAGTAATGGGAACTGGTCTCCTTCGATATTTCCAAATAATTCTCTGTGGTTTTCAAATAACCAGGATAATGTTTTTCCTTTATATTCTCCATCTGCGATCGTACAATCTCCATTCTTATGTGCAGAAATTGCCCAACACTCTCCTGTGTGATCACTCGGAATCTCATATCCATAAATATCTTTTAATTTTGTTCCACCCCAGATCATTTCTTTAAAAACTGGATTCATTCTTAAAATATGTCCCATAGCCATCTTCTCCTTCTTTACCTTGTAACTCCAAAAATTACATTTATTTTTTAATCTTCGCATTCTTCTTTGATGGCATAAAATTACGTTTCAACACATCAAAAAAGCTTAAAGAACGCACCAGACGTTCGGATGGTATATACTGGTTGATCGCACGCAACACTTTCTTAGGTTCTTTTGATGAAAATGAAAATGTTCCATTTTTCTTTGTCTGGATCGCATAACGTGGGATTTTCTTTCCTTTAAACATCACAGATGCGATCACATAATCAACTTCTTCCCATGGAATCTGAATATAATCATTGACATTTCTTGTATTAAAGAATTCAAATCCTTTGTCTCCAACCATGATCTTTCCATAGTTTGTAAGTCCCTGATACGATGTTGCTTCCACAACAACATCAACTCTTGTATTAATTGATTGTGCCATAAGCTTTCCTCCGATTCTGTAGGTTCTTCTTTATTTATTCTATACAATTTTCTTTGCTTATACAAGATGACTTTTCGTTCATTCTTACCGATATGTTTTTTATATTCTTCTTATATAAGCAAAAAGCCCGGACTTCCGGGCCTTTTGTATATGTGCTAGATCATCTCTTATAATAATCCGATAACGTGTCCACCAATACCAATGATAAATAATGCGATGATGATGATGATTGGAGAAACGTTTTTCTTTAATAACCACATGCATAACAGTGTTAGCAGTAATGGTACAAATCCAGGGATCAATGAGTTTAAGTTATCCTGAAGAGTTGTAACTTTTGTTGGATCAAGTGCCATACCGGATGCCTGCTGTGTTAATGCTGTTTTGATTCCTTCAGCTCCTGCTGGAAGTTTAGCCCAATCGATGTAAGCTCCTTTACTTAATGTAACCTTAGATACTACAGGTGTAAAGTTGATACTTACCCAACGTTCGATCAAGGCACCAAGGACGAACATACCAAGGATAGATGCTCCCTTTGTTACTTTCTGAAGTAATCCACCTGATAAGTCTTCTGTGATCTTTGTTCCTACATTGTAACCAAATTCCTGTGTATACCACATGAATGCCCAACGAATTACATTCCATAATACGAAGAATAAGATTGGTCCAAGGATACTTCCACCCATTGCAAGGGAAGCTCCTAAAGCTCCAAGGATAGGTCTTGCTGTGAACCAGAATACTGGATCACCAACACCAGCTAAAGGTCCCATCATTCCGACTTTAACACCTTGGATCGCACTGTCTTCTACAGGTGCACCATTTGCTTTATCTTCTTCCAGAGCCAGTGTAACACCGATAACTGGAGATGCAACATATGGATGTGTATTGAAGAATTCCAGATGACGTTTTAATGCTGCGATCTGATCTTCTTTTGTTGTATATAATTTCTTGATAGCTGGGATCATTGCGAAACACCAACCACCATTCTGCATACGTTCATAGTTCCAAGAACCCTGAAGGAAAGTAGAACGTAATGCTACAGACAATCTATCTTTTTTACTTAATTGAACTTTTTTCTCTGCCATTTTTCTTACCTCCTTCTTAATCAATAATCATTTAAAATATCGCCTAATGGGTCACCAGTATTGCTTCCACCGTTACCAGATCCTGCATTCTCAGACAGTTTCAGGTAGATCAGTGCCATAGATACAGCGATAACACCTAATGCGATCAGTGTTAAGTCTGAAACAGCAGCCAGACAGAAACCAATTGCGAAGAAAGGCCATACTTCTTTTGTAGCCATCATGTTGATAACCATTGCGTAACCTACGGCTACGACCATACCACCACCGATGGACATACCATCTGTTAACCATGCTGGCATACTATTTAATGCTGCAGCTACGGCAGATGATGGAATTGCAAGTAATGCTGCTGCTGGGATCGCGATACGGATACCCTGTAAACAAACTGCAATGATATGCCATGCTTCTACACCTTTGAAGCTACCTTTTGCAGCAGCTGCATCCATCTGATGAACACAGATAACGGAAAGTGTACGAACGATCATTGTTAAGAATAATCCTGCTACTGCTAATGGGATTGCTACTGCGATGGCAGTATCAACACCAGCTCTTCCCTGTCCACCCTGAACAAGAATGATTGCAGATGCAACGGCTGCTAATGCAGCATCTGGGGCAACGGCTGCACCGATGTTAGCCCATCCTAAAGCGATCATCTGAAGACTACCTCCAAGGATGATGCAAGGAACAAGCTGTCCGGTTACAAGTCCGATTAATGTACAAGCTACTAATGGCTGATGGAACTGGAATTCATCCAAAACACCTTCCATACCAGCCAGGAATGCAACGATAACAACTAATACCATTGAAATAACTGACATGATAATTCCTCCTATATATTTTTCTAAATTGATTATTTAAGTTCTGCTTTCGCTTTCTTAAGCATTTCACCCATGTTTTCTGGAGAATCGCTTGGTACTTTACGTACATTAAATGTAACACCTTTGTCGATCAGTTTCTCGAAAGTTTCTACATCTTCTTTACCCATCGCAACAGCTTTTGTTACTACTACTTTACCTGTTGAATGTGCAAGTGATCCTAAGTTAACCTCTTTGATGTCAACTCCACCTTCGATTGCTTTTAATACATCCTGAGGTGTTTCAAACAGAAGCATTGCTTTTGTCTCACCAAATCTTGGATCTTTTGATACTTCGATCATCTTCCAGATTGGGATAACGTGTGCTTTTACTCCTGGAGGTGCTGCCTCAATGATCATTCTCTTACGAAGATCATCTTTTGATACGGCATCAGATACAACAATGATACGGTCTGGATTTACCATCTTTGTCCATGTTGTAGCCACCTGTCCATGTAATAAACGTGTGTCGATACGAGTAAGACCGATCTTGATGTGACCGTCTCCAAGTACTGTTCCTTCTGGGATCGCTCCCTGAGGTGCTGCCACAGCAGCTGGTGCAGCTTCTTCTTTCTTAGGTTCTAGAGATTCTGGATAGATTCTCACACCTTCTTTTCCACTTCCGGAAATCTGAGCTGCAACTTCATGTGCTGTGTCCATCATCATACGAGATGCGTATGCATCGATCAACATTGGAAGATTTAATCCAGCAACGATTGCCCATTTATCTTCATGTCCGGCAATTAATCCGTTAGCCTGATTAAATGGAGTTCCACCCCATAAATCAACCATAATCAGCACTTCATCCTGGTTTTCGAATCCGGCAATGGCATCTTCCATCTGTTTTTTGATGTCTTCTGGTCCCATACTTGGCTGTAATGTACAAGCCGCAACATTTGGCTGGTCACCAAAAATCATGGACCCGGACTGTAAGATACCCTTGGCGAAATCACCATGTGTAGCAAGAATAATTCCTACCATTTTTTATTCCTCCTTTTCTATATTTTCATAAGCTAATTAATTATATATATTATAAGAAAATTCTTATAAATAAAAAAACCTGATTCAAATCCGTAAATCTCCACCATCCAAATCCCCCTGCAAAAATACTTTCACAAAGAAACCTGGACCCTCTGGAAAATCCATGATTCAAATCAAGTTTAGCCTGCATTACCAGTAACAATCCTGATCAACAATATAAACTTTTATCTTGTCGTAACTCGCTTGATATGTACGGTTAAATACATAAGTTCTTCATCTGTAATATCATGATTGCAAGTCTTCTTCACGTAGTCTTTGATCTCATCTACGCATTCAATACATTCGTGATACTTATTCCTTATGATCTCCTGAAATTCTGTATCATCACTTTTCACTTCTTTGCCAATATAAACTCTTTGTGCAAAGAACTTCAGATGCGTGATAAATCTCTCATAGAAAACAGACTCCTTATCAATCTGCTCTCCAAAATGTTTATCCACGATCTTCAAAATATCATTCACAAGCTTCGTCATAGAAACCATCTCTGTCATGTCCAGATCAAGTTCCGCATTCACAATATGCAATGCAATGAACGCCGCTTCATCCTGTGGAAGCGTAACCTTCAGTTCTTTCTCTATCATACCGATCGCTACTTTCCCGATCAGATATTCCTGATAATAAAACTTCTTGATCTCCCATAAAAATGGATTCTGGAATGGTACTCCCATCTCAACTCTCTCAATCGCAAAATTGATGTGGTCTGTAAGTGAAACATATATATTATCATTAATATTCTTCTGTAATGTATCCTTCGCATACTGAATGATCTTATTACAAATCTTCACTCTCTCGATCGGAATATCAGTTAACATCTCCTGAAAACGCTGTGTCATACCATGATCTTTCATGACATAAGTCTTCTCAATCTGACTCAACTTAATCTCATCTCCCTTGTGCTTTTGAAAGCCAAGGCCCTTTCCCATCAGTACAACTTCTTTATGATTCTTGTCCTCTGAAATTACAATGTTATTATTTACAATTTTTGTAATCTGCACAACTTTACCTCATACTTCTCTAACGAAAAGACTTCCTGTTGTGCATTCACAAAAAAAATAAACCTCACTTATAAACTTCCCTTCTGTGAAATTCAATAAGTTGGTTTAGCCTGCACTACCAGTAACAATCCTCCTCGTAATCTCCTGTTAACTTATGTCTACATTTTAACAAGGTATCTTCACTTTGTCAATAGAATATTTAAGAATTATTTTATAATTTATTTATTTTTTTTAAATAATTATAATTCTTTTTTGACTCCGTTAGGAACTATATCACAATTTTCTTTACTATGCAATAGGTCTTTTTGTCTGTTTTAGATATTTTTTCTCTTTTGGCGCAATTCCTTTGCTTTTAGAATGCTTGTATAATCAATCAAATTATGATATTATGAGGTATCAATTAAGAGGTATGATATTATGTTAAAATTAATTTCTATGATTGGATCCGTCATCGATAAAGCTCAGAAAGACCACGTTACAGCGTTTTCTGCGCAGGCTGCATTCTTTACGATCCTATCATTTTTTCCATTTATGATCGTATTGCTTAGTCTTACAAGATATTTTCCGATCACACCGAATGATATGATCGAACTGGTTCGCACCTATCTTCCACCAAAGTACAGTGGTATGGTAGTCCCGATCATCCGATCTTTAAACGGAAAACTTACTACTACGTATATGTCGATCACAATTCTTACATTATTGTGGTCTGCATCCAAAGGGATCTTATCCTTGATGACTGGACTTAATACGATTCATGAAATTTCTGAAAAGAGAAACTATTTTGTTTTGCGTTTTATCTCAAGTATTTATATTGGACTTTTCGCGATCGCAGTATTATTCGGTCTGATTCTTTTATTATTTGGTAATTCCCTGCTCATTCAGTTATATCGCTTTGAACCAGTCCTCGAGAATAAACATGTATTTTTTGCAACGATCCGTTTTTTCCTTGCATTTTTTACATTTATGGTCGTTTTTATCATTATGTATCGTTTTTTACCGAGTGAAAATTTCAAAACAAAGCAGATCCTTCCTGGAGCATTTTTTAGTTCTGCTGCATGGTTTGTATTATCATTTTTCTTTTCAATGTATTTTGATAATTTTTCTTTCTTTAGTACTATGTACGGAGGATTGACCAGTATCTTGTTAACTTTGTTCTGGTTGTATTTTTGTATGATGATGCTTTTTATCGGTGCAGAGATCAATCATTATTTCATCTCACAATCGTCAAAAAAGCCTGTAAAACCAAGAAACAAAAGACCTGACATTCCATATGAACTTAAATAGAAAGAATCCTGTACAGCAGGATTCTTTCTTGTCTTTTATAAAATAAATCGTTTTGGAATTCCATTTTCATATGGAATCTGTACTTCACCTTGGATCAACGGTTTTAAATATGTCAGTAATTCGTCTTTAATATCATTCCCTTCTTCATTGATCCATTCCATCGGAACTTTCTTTTCATAATTCGCAATCTTTGACAGATCAGAAAGTACGATTTCTACCTGATATGGATCATCTGAAATTCTTCGCACTGCAGACATTTTTCCACTCTTTCCGCGAATCGCACTGACAGCTGCAAATGCTCCAAGATTTCTTGATTCCATGATATCAGTCTCACTTAACATATATCCAGCACATCTCTGAAGGATGTTTAATTCTACAGATCTGACTTTACATCCGATCTTCTCTCCTACCAGTCCTTCCAGATATTTACCGACACCAGAAAGATATTTATGTCCAAATGCATCTTCTTTTCCTGATTTTGTTTCTTCTCCAACGTAATTTCCGTCAGCAGTTTTTACACCTTCACTTACCGCAATAATGATGTTATTTTCTTTTTTTAATGCTTCATTTACATCTTCAATAAATCGATCTTCATCGAATGCTTTCTCACAAAGATAGATCAACTGAGGAACTTTTCGCCCTTCGATCCTTGCAAGTGCAGATGCGGCAGTCAACCATCCTGCATTTCTTCCCATAACTTCTACGATCGTTACGGATGGGACATCATAAACAAAGCAATCACACGCAATCTCGGTAAACGCAGTCGCGATAAATTTGGCTGCAGAACCAAATCCAGGGCAATGGTCAGTCTCTCCAAGATCATTATCGATCGTCTTTGGAGCTCCCATTACCTTAATGTCATCAATATTATGTTCTTCACAGTAAACAGACAGTTTATATACGGTGTCCATAGAATCATTTCCACCAGTATATATAAAATATCCTATGTCATTCTTTCTTAAAATACGGATGATCTCTTCAAATTCTTCTGCATTTTCTTTGGGATTCCCCAGTTTCCATCGACAGGAACCAAGTGCCGCTGCCGGTGTGATCGCTAATAGATCTCTTTTTTCTTTTGTGTCACATACTTCATCGAGATTTACAAAATTCTCGTTCAGCACACCTTTAATTCCATTCAGAGCACCATAAACATGACCCACACGTCCACTCTCAATTCCAGCATCGATCACTCCTGTGATCGTCGCATTGATTGCTGCAGATGGTCCTCCTGACTGAGCAACTAGTAAATTCTTCATAAGTTTCTCCTTTATACTTTTATATTTGTTCAATCCCGATTATACCGTATTTCTTTTATTTTTTTCAACTTTTTTGACAAAATACCATATATTTTTACATTTGCTTTTTCTTTACGAATCCCTATTCATCTACTATAATTAACATAAACCGATCCTGAAATCTCATATAAAACATATATTTTCAGGATTTTAATATGACAAAATGGAGGTTTTTGGACATGAATCTAAATTTTATGAAACTTCGTGAACAAATGGAAAATCAAAAGGTTTCTTATTATCTTGTTCCAAGTGAAGATCCACATCAATCCGAATACGTAGATGATTACTTTAAATGCAGACAATACATCTCTGGTTTTACTGGTTCTGCCGGTACCTTTCTTGCTGGATGCGAAGAAGGATGGCTTTGGACTGATGGACGTTATTTTACGCAGGCCGAAGGACAGATCTCTTCTGATATCACATTGATGAAACAAGGGGTTTCCGGTGTTCCTACGATTCTTGAATTTTTGAAAGAACACCTGCAGGAAGGTGATACACTTGGGGTAAACGGCTTTACGATCTCAGCTTCTTACGGAAAAAAAATCGCAAAACTAGTGAAGCAGCATGGTGCATCTTTTCGTTTTGATCTTCGTTTTGTAGAAGAACTCTGGGCCAAAGATGATCGCCCCGCGATCACAAAATCCACAATTTACCGTCATGATATCAAATACAGTGGAGAACATACTGATTCAAAACTGGCACGTGTCAGAGAAAAAATGAAAGAACTTGATGCCAATGCATTTTTCTTATCCTCTCTTCCTGATATTGCATGGCTTTTCAACTTGCGTGGAGATGACATTGCATGCACTCCATTATTTTATAGTTATGCATGGATCACGATAGACAAATGTTTTCTTTTTCTTCGAAAAGATTGTATTTCAGCAGTTGCTTTTCAACGGTTTAAGGAACACGGCATTTCCATCCTCGATTACACAGAAGTTAGTGCTTTCTTAAAAGACCAACATGAAACTGTTTTGTTAAATCCAGATCTTACAAACTATCTGCATTATAATCTCTTATTCAAATGCAAGATCATTGAAGATAAGAATCCAACAGAACTAATGAAAGCTATAAAAAATGACATTCAGATCGATCATTTGAAAGCATGCCATATCAATGATGGGATCGCTATGACAAAATTTATGTACTGGCTTAAGAAAAACGTCGGAAAAATCCCTATGACAGAACGTATGATCTCTGACCATCTCGAGGAAGAAAGAAAAAAACTACCCGATTACATGGGCCCTAGTTTCGAAACGATCTGTGCTTATAAAGATCATGCTGCAATGATGCATTATCAATCCACTGAAGAATCCGATGTCGATGTCAAAGCTGAAGGTATGCTTCTCATTGATTCCGGTGGACAATATTATGGTGGTACAACCGATGTCACAAGAACTTTTATTCTTGGACCAATTTCAGAGGAAGAAAGGAAATACTTTACACTGGTATTAAAATCTATGCTGACTCTTGCCAATGCAAAATTCCTGTTTGGCTGCAGAGGAAGTAATCTTGATATTCTTGCAAGAGAACCTCTCTGGGAAGATGGCGTTGATTATCGTTGTGGAACCGGACATGGTGTTGGATATTTTCTTGGTGTTCATGAAGGTCCAAACGCTTTTCGTTGGAGATCGAATCCCGAAAATCTTGACGCAGTACTACAGCCAGGTATGGTCATCACAGATGAACCAGGTGTTTATGTTCCTGGAAAATACGGAATCCGTACAGAAAATATGCTGATCTGTAAAAAATGGCAGCAAAATGAATACGGTGCTTTCCTTCATTTCGAACCCCTGACACTTGTACCGATCGATCTTGACGGTGTTGACCTTTCTTTATTTAACGAAAAAGAAAAACAATTGTTAACTGATTACCAGCAGTTCGTATATGATACACTTTCTCCACACCTTAACGAGGAAGAATCTGCATGGCTTCATACACTCACACTTTGAATCTTACAAGAGCCTTTCTTAACAAACAAAATGGCAGGAACTTTTCATCTTACATATAGTTCCTGCCATTTTCTTATCTTTTATTCTTTTGTCTTGATCCACTGCTCCTTAAGCTTCTGATACGTCCCATCATTATTGAGAACCTGAAGTGCTACATTAAACTGATCCAGATATTTGTATCCCTTCACAAACATAATCCCATAATTACTTTCCTCAGAATTAAGTTGTTCATTCAACACACTAAGATTCGTATTATCTGCGTGTTCTTGCATATAATTCTGGATTCCTGTTGTATCATAAATCGTTGCATCGATCGTTCCTTTTTCAAGATCGTTCCATACTTTTGTAATGTTTTTATAATATGTGATCTTGTTATCCTCTGACAAATAATCCTCCGCATATTGTGCACTGGATGTTCCTTCTACAACACCGACCTTCTTCTCTGTAATCTCCTTACGATCTGTGATCTGGCTGTCTTTTCTGACCACGATCTGAAGATATGTTTCATAATAAGTGTCTGTAAATGAAAACTCTCTCTGTCTTTCATCTGTGATTGAAATTCCTGCGATTGCAAGATCTAATTCTTTGTTCTTGATCTTTTGCTCTAATTTCTTCATATTCATTGGATATAATTCATATTCAAAGCCCAGATATTCACTAAGTTTATCAAGAAGATCAATATCAAACCCTGTGATCTTCTTCTGCTCACTATCATAATATGAAAATGGTGCCATATCATTCGATACACCAACCTTTAATTTCATTCCTTTCATTGTCCCTTCAACTTTATCTGCCTGAATAACTTTCGCAGCCTTCGTTTTCTCTGTCTTTTGTTTCATCCATGGAACGTTGCATCCACCAAGACAAAAAATAAGTCCAACCATCATAAGCGATGCTAATATCTTCTTCATCTTTACTCTCCTTTGATCGTATTTATCCTCATCATAGCACCTGAAAAAATATAAGTCAATTTCCTCTTCCATTTTTTTCAACGTATAAATTCCACCAGATCTGTACATGATTTTATTATACGAATCACAAACGGAGGAACTTATTATGGCACGAAAAAAAGTAGAAATCTGTGGCGTTAACACTTCTTCTCTCCCTTTACTTTCTGAAGAAGAAAAAGAAGATTTATTTGAGCGGATCGAGCAAGGTGATCTTCTTGCCAGAGAACATTATATCAAAGGAAATCTACGACTTGTTCTCAGTATCATCCAACGATTTTCAGGAAGTAATGAAAATGCAGATGATCTTTTTCAAGTTGGCTGCATCGGTCTTATGAAAGCTATTGATAATTTTGACCGGAATCTAAATGTGAAATTCTCTACTTATGCTGTTCCCATGATCATTGGTGAAGTCAAACGCTATCTTCGTGATAATCATAGTATGCGTGTAAGTCGTTCTCTTCGTGATACCGCATATAAAGCGATCAATGCAAGAGAAGTTCTTACCAAAAAATTAAATCATGAGCCTACGATCGACGTCATTGCAAAAGAAATCGATATGAAAAAAGAAGATGTCTTATTTGCACTTGATGCAATCGCAACCCCTCTTTCTCTTTATGAACCTGTTTATCAGGATGGAGGTGATACTCTTTACCTTATGGATCAGGTAAAAGATAAAAAAAACAAAGAAGATAGCTGGGTGGAATCCATTGCCTTAAAAGAAGCAATGGAACATCTTCCAGATCGAGAATATGATATTATCAAAATGCGATTCTTTGAAGGAAAAACACAAACAGAAGTTGCAGACGAAATCGCCATTTCTCAGGCACAAGTCAGCCGTCTGGAAAAAAACGCCCTAAAACACATGAAGAACCACTTAGTGTGATTCTTCAATATCTTATAGTATATGTTTCTTCTTCAAAATATACACCGCGATCAAACAGACGATCAAAGAAAAAATCGAGATTGCTGCAAACCCATATGCTTTCGTCGCAAACGGCATTCCAACACCATTGACGTTCATACCATACAATCCCGAGATCATCGTTGGCAATTCCAAAATAATCGTGATCGCTGCCAAGAATTTCATAACCTGATTCAGGTTATTATCAATGATCGATCCAAACAAAGACATCGTACTTCGCAGGATATTATGATAAATATCCGTCATCTCCATCGCCTGTTTATTCTCAATGATGACATCTTCCAACAGTTCTTCATCTTCTTCATAATGTCTAAGGCCAATATGTTTTCTTAATTTCTCCAACACTACTTCATTTGATTTTAATGCTGTTGTAAAATAAACTAGGCATTTCTCTAAATCATACAATTGGATCAAGTCTTTGTTCTCATATGTCTCATGCAACAGATCTTCCACTTGATTTGCTCTCTGGTCGATCACACGCAGATAATACAGGAACAACGCTGCATTATTGTAAAGAATCTGATATACAAATCTTGTCTTCATAAATGTATAAAAATTTGATACCAGTCCATCAACAAATTGTTTTAAGATATTCGTCTGCTCCAAACAAACAGTAAAGACGATCTTATTAGTAATAAAAATCCCAAGCGGTATCGTCTCATACCATTTCTTTCCTTCCTCTTCCTCTACAACCGGAATATTCACAAGGATCATTGTATAATCATCTTCATTCTCCAGTCGGGAACGTTCTTCCGTATCCAGTGCTGCCTTAAGATCATCCATATCAATCTTATAATCTCTCGAAATATTCATGAGTTCCTCCATCGTTGGATCTGTGATCATCACCCATGATTCCAATTCGATATGATCTAATTCTTCTAACTCTTTATGTCCTTCATAATTCTTATAAATCTGGATCATCTTACCGCTCCTTCCTGCTTCATTCTTATTAAGTATAACTGATAGCAAAAGCTTCGTCCAGTAAAAAAAGAAATGTGTGTTTGGCACATTTCTTTTTGATAAATTCTTATATGATCATCTCAGATCCTTATTCAAATGGGTATTTCATTCCCCACTGTGTCTTAATACTTGTTAAAATTCGCATCGTATCTTTTGTAATGATCTGGCAATCATCCTCCAAGTTTCCTTCGATCGCTGCTTCCATTGCTTCTACCTCATATTTTAAAGCATCTTCTGTCTTTCCTGCTTCAACTGTCTCAACTTCTCCAGTTGCCGTATTGGTGATCGTTGCTTTGCATGCTCTTGGATATTCATATACTTCAATATATCCCTTATCACCTGTCACAACTCCTCGTTTTGGCTGTTTTGCACGAAGTGTCAGACACATAACAACCATCTCCCCTTTTGTATTCTTCATAATGATCCCAGATTGTTCATCTGCACCTGTCTCTAAATATTCTACAGTCGTAAGAATCGTATTTGGCATCTCACTTAAAAATGTTCTCGCAAATGCTGTTGCATATACTCCAATATCCAATAAAGCTCCGCCAGCTGCTTCTAATGCAAAAAATCTCTGTGTAGAATCATAACCTTTGTTACTTCCAAAGTTTACCTGTACCATCTTTGTATTACCGATCGCACCTTCTTTGATTCGTTCTTTTAATTTCTTATATAAAGGCATATGTGAAATTGTCATTGCTTCTCTGACTACCACACCTTTTTCTTCGGCAAGTTCCAGCACTTCTTCTAACTGTGCTACATTCACTGTGATCGCTTTTTCACATAAGATATGCTTTCCTGCATTGACTGCCTGCTTCATATTTTCATAATGCATACTATGTGGTGTTGCAACATAAATGATATCGATATTTTCATCTGCCAGCATCTCTTCGTATGTTTCAAAAACATGTTTTACTCCATATTTGTCTGCAAACTTTTCTGCTTTCTCTGGTGTACGATTGGCTACTCCGTAAATTTCATGTCCCATCTTCTGAAATGTTGCTGCCATCTCATTCGCAATTGTTCCACAACCTAAAATTCCCCATGTACTCATCTTATCTTTCCTTCTTTCTTACTTGATCACTCTGATTCCTTCTTCACCTGCAACCAATGCTTTTGTTGCAACCTGATAAAATAATGATGTCTCGATTACCCCTGTGATCATCTTTAAGTTTTTGTCAATCTCTTCTAGTTCTGGTAAAGTGTCATAATAAACTTCCAGTAAATGTTCATCACGTTTCTTCACTGTTGCACCCATTGCTTCCACCTGACTTGTCACATAGTTCACTGCTTCTGGAATAATATCTAATACAACTGGTACTTTATTATTTAACTTATCTGTTACTTTCGTTTCATCGACCAGTAATACATATTCTTTTGCCATCTTTGCAATAATCTTCTCTAATGTGTGAATTCCGCCTCCACTTTTATATGCATCAAGATCAGAATCAACCTGATCACACCCGTCAAATGCAATTTCGATCTCTTTTACTTCTTTGGTATCAACAATTTCTAATCCAAGCTTTTTACATACTTGTGCTGTATGATCTGATGGTGTCACAACTTTGACACCTTTCCTTGCTTCTTTGATATCTTCTGCAAGATAACTGATCGTCTCTCCACCACCAAGTCCGATAATCCCATGATCTGGCACAAGATCAAGTGCCGCTTTTGCACATAAACGTTTCACTCTATTCCTCCTCTATGTTTTGCAAAGTTTTATTTTATAAATTTATTTTATCATGAAATTTTATTTTGTCAATCCTGCATTGCATTTTTTTTTGATTCATTATAAAATAATAATAATAAAAAAGAAAGGAGTTTTTCGTTATGAAGAAAACCATAAAAGACCTTTTTAAACTGATCACTGCCATCGCTACCGTTGCTGGTATTTTATATGTTGCCCGTGATCAGATCAAAGCGATCATTGCAAAGATTAAAGAAGTATCCGATGATGATTTTGACGATGATTTCGATGACGAATCTTTTGATGATGATTCTTTTGATGATGATGAGATTTTCCCTGAACCATCAAAAGATGACAGAGATTATGTTTCTATCAACATCACAGATACTGATGATGATCCATCCGTAGCTGAAGAAGAAACACAAGAAACAGAAACTCCATCCGAAGAATCTGACGAAAAAGAATAATTCGTAAATCGAAAAAGACAGATGAGAAGAATCACCTCATCTGTCTTTTTTCTCACATCATCACTTCTTTGAAATTTTGACTTTTTTCGTTTTTGAATATTTTCCAAAGTATTTCTTGGATTGATATGTTTTATATGCACGTACTTTCACATAATACATCTTTTTTCTTTTTAACTTTCGACTCTTATACGTACGGGTCCGATTGCCTTTATATGTTTTAACAACTTTATACCGGCCTTTCTTTCCCTTCCTTAAATATACTTTATATCCACTGGCTCCGCTTACTTTTTTAATCTTTACTTTTATTCTTCTTCCCAATCTCTTTGCCTTTATCACTGGTTTCCCCGGTTTTGTGATACATTTTGCGATATTGGAAGATGAACCATTCACAACCTTGCATAAATTTCCAGCATTTGTATATGTAATGGAACGATATGGCACAATTTTATAATAATATGTCTTCCCAGATTTTAACTTAGAATCTGTATAGGAAGTCTCCTGTGTTGAAACTGTTTTTATCTTTTCATATCGCTGTTTCCCAGAATCATAACGATAGATCGCATAACCACTGACACGATCAAGTTTCTTCCACTGAAGAAAAATCTTTGATGTAGATTTTATATTTGCCTTTAATGTCATCTTATCTAACGGCTTGATCGTTGCCTGATGTCCTAGTCTCACAAAATCTGTGACTTCTCCGATGATACATCCGTCTTCATATTCAATCATCAGATCATCGAACACACACTGCTTTGTATCTAAACTGTATTGATACAGGTCATTGACCAGTTCTTCTTTTAACTGCTTGATATAAGTTGGTTTCAGACGGATATTCACTGTATTATAAGCCTTGATACCTTGATTCTGAGCCTTGATATCGTATGATCCATCCGAAAATGTATAATTCCCACTTTGGTATAAATGAAATGCTTTCACTCCCTGATTTCCTTGTGACTGATAGGTAAAAGAAATCTGTGCATTATCCTGATACACATCAATAATCCCAGAGGAGCGATATTGCTCTCCATCTAAAACGCCCCATGTACCAGACCATGAACTTAACGTTTGAAATCCTGTATCATGCACATCTCTTATGTATGGTGTCATATAAGCGATCGCAATCTCCCTGATCACGTCATTGCCTTTTTTTACAAGAATCTTCCCATCCCAGTTTAAATCAGTCGAAACATACCGATTCGAAAAATTCACACAAATCTTTGCGGTATTCTTAGACGCAGATATAAGCTCAACCTCAAGATCCTTTTTGGCCTGTTCATTTGAATCGTCGATCAAAACTTCGATATCACTTAGATCAACCGTCTCCGAAGTAAGACATAAAATACGGTCTTTCGGCATCATGATCGCACCTTCTCTGTCCCTTGTAGTTGCAGACAATGTATATACTGTCTCTCCTTTACTATTCGTAAACGGCACATCTTTATCATTCTCAGATTCCTGTGTTACCTTGACCGGATTTTCTGTCTTCTCTCCATTCTCCTGTGCATGTACTGTTACATTCAAACTTATGATCAGTATGAAGACAAACAAAAGTATATTCTTCGCTGTTCTCATCAGTTTTCCTCCATTATTCAAAAAGAATCCTGCAAAGCAGGATTCTCCACATTTAAAACGGCTTATCTTGTTGCCTCATTTAACATTCTCTTAAGATCATCCACACTGTAATGATAATGTGTATTACAGAAATGGCAGTTTACTTCAATTGGCTCTCCATCATCGATCATGTTCTGAATCTCTTTTTTTCCAACAGAAATCACTGCTTTTTCTACTCTCTCTTTGGAACAGTTACAATGAAATTGTGTTGGAACTTTCTCATAGATCTTCATATCCATATCACCTAAGAGATCCTCCATCATCTTCTCTGGTGTATGTTCATGCTCTAATGCATAAGTTACGGATTTGAATTCTGCGATCTTCTTCTCTAACTTACTGATCGTCTCTTCCTCTGCATATGGCATCATCTGAATGATAAATCCACCTGCCTGACGAACCGTGTTATCTTTGTTCATTAAAACTCCAAGTGCTACAGATGTTGGAATCTGCTCACTTGCCGCAAAATAATATGTTAAATCTTCTGCGATCTCTCCAGATACTAAATGTGTCTGTCCTGAATAAGGCTCTTTTAATCCAATATCCTTAATCACTGTCAAAACACCTAGATCTAATGCTTTCCCAACATCTAATTTTCCTTCTTTACTTGGAGGAAGCATCACATCTGGATTATTTACATATCCTTTCACATTTGCCTTAGAATCAGCTGTTACTGTCAACCCACCGATCGGTCCACTGCACTGAATCTGTAATGTGATCACATCACTGTCATTCTTACACATACTTCCCATCATAGCTCCGGCTGTTAATAATCTTCCAAGTGCTGCCGTTGCTACCGGACTTGTATTATGTTTCTGTCTTGCTGTCTCCACGACATCTTTTGTATATGCAGCAAAAAAACGAACCTGGTCATTTGCTGCTGTTCCTCTGATAATATAATCGTTCATCTTTTTTCCTTTCAATTTGCAATATAATATAATCTTTGTGTATCTTCTTTAACTTCATCCATTGTCTCTGCATCCAGAACACGCACGGATGAAAATCCCGCTTCATAAAGAAAGCTTACAACCTCTTCTTGTTCGTAAGCTTTCTGTAAATGTAATTCTTCGTACTTGTTATATGTACCTTGCTCATTCTGAATAAACAGGCTCAACTGATATTCATTGATACGTTCTTCTTCATCATAAAAATTATCCCAGATAAAGCTCGCATCCTCACGGTCTTCTGCAAATGTATTGCACGCAAGGATCTCTTTATACTTATAATGACTGTTCATATCAAATACAAACACACCATCTTCTTTTAAAAATTCTCTGACTCTTCTGAATGCTTCTTTTAAATCTTCTTCCTCTAGAATATAATTCATACAATCGCAGATACTAACCGCTGCATCTACCTGCTGCGGAAGCTCTAATGACACCATGTCCTGCAATACATATAAAATATGATCATCCTCTTCACTAGCCGCGATCTCCAGCATATCCATAGAATTATCAACAGCCGTAACCTGATAACCTTCTCTTGCAAGCTTTCGTGCCATCTTTCCTGTCCCACATCCAAGATCTAATACCTGTGCATCTTTATCAATCTTATATTCTTTGAATATATTTAAAATATTTAAAAGCCATTCATCATATGGGGTCTGATCCATAAATTCATCATACACCCTTGCAAAATCTCTGTAACTTTCCATCTCATCCTCTTATAGTAATGGTGCCAGTAATCGTAAGACACTCTGCGTCAATGTTTTTCTTAAATTTCCTTGACACATCTCTTTTGTAATCCTCTGGCTGATCTCAAATGTTTTCTCCATATCATGTTTTAACTGCATAACTGCATCATTCTTATACATAAAAACACCATTTTCAAAATGCAGATAAAGGCTTCGATAATCCATGTTGATCGTTCCAACTGTTGCCACCTTATCATCACTTGCAAAACACTTTGCATGAATAAACCCAGGAGTATATTCATAAATATGAATTCCAGCTTCCACCAACTGCTTATAATAAGATTGTGTCAATAAGAATACTAACTTCTTATCTGGAATTCCAGGAGTTACGATCTTTATATCAACTCCTCTTTTGGCAGCAAGGCAAAGAGCTGTTGTCATCTCGTTGTCAATGATCAGATATGGGGTGTAAATATAAACATAATGATTTGCAGTATTAATGATATTTAAATATACATTTTCTCCAACAATCTCATGATCTAATGGATTATCGGCATAAGGTTGTATAAATCCCTTTCCTTTAAAGGCATCTTCATAATGCTTATGTGGCAGAAAGGCTCCATATCCTTCATCTGTCTTACGGATCGCATTCCATACCTGCAAAAACATAACAGTGAAATTCCACACTGCATCTCCCGTCACCTTAAGTCCGGCATCTTTCCAATATCCAAAACGTTCAACCTTATTAATATATTCATCAGATAAATTCAATCCACCAGTATATGCTGTATGCCCATCGATCACAACTACTTTTCTATGATCTCTGTTGTTCCATGCTGTTGAAACAAATGGTTTGATCGGATTAAATGGCATCGCCATGATCCCAAACCGCTCAAGCTCTTTGTAATATTTATAAGGGAGCAGATCCACACATCCTACATCATCGTACATAAAACGTACTTCAACACCATCATTGACTCTGTCTTTCAGAACTTCCAAGATCGTATCCCACATATATCCTCTTGAAACAATAAAAAATTCCATAAAGATATAATGCTTTGCCTTCTTAAGGTCCTCTATCAGTTCTTCAAACATTGCCTCTCCCGATGGATAATACTTCGCATCGGAATTCTCGTAAATCGGATATCCACCATACTGATCTATATACTTTGCCTGTCCTGCGACCTGATAATCTTCCTGTTCCAATCTTTCCATCACTCCATAATCCTGTCCAAGCAGAAATTCTGTATCCTCGATCGACTGTTCAAGTTCCATACGGAGCTTCTTCGCTGGCTGCTTATCTCCCAGGACCAGATATAAAAATCCGCCAAAAATCGGAAACAAAAGGATTGGTATCGTCCATGCAAGTTTATACGCCGGATTATCATCTTTATTCGCAATATAGATCACAACAGTAATGCTGAATATGCGAAATACCCATTCGATCGCTTTGGAATATTCTCCGATCACCACAACCATATAGGTCATCCAGATCATCTGTAAAATGATCGCAACGGTCACGAATACCAGTCTTCGAAGTAAAAATTTAAGAATTTTTGAAATTGGTTTTGTTAAATGTTCTGCTATCTTCATCTTACGTCCTTACCTTCTTCAAAAGCTACTTCTTTTCATCTTAACATAGATACCATTCAATTTCAATTTTTATTTCATGAATCCTGACATCATGCAGCCTCCCGCTGCCCCGCATTCCATGATCTTTGTAATATTTTCTTCATTAATTCCACCAATTCCATACACCGGAATCTTGACCGCATTTACTACATCCGCCAAAAATTCAAGTCCTCTTGGCGGCAGACCTTTTTTACAATCTGTCACAAAGACATGTCCTGCAAACACAAAATCCACCCCCAGTTTCTGTGCTTTTATCGCCTCTTCTGGCTTATGGATCGATGTGCTGACAGATTCAAAATCAGACAGATTCCCCGCTTCTTTTAAAAATACCGGATATGGAAGATGAATCTTCTTGATTCCAAGTCTTCTTGCCACATCGATAAAATTATGAATGGTTAAGGAAGCACCGTTTCTGTCACAGATTTCCTTACATTTCTCTGCAATCTCATAGTACTCTTCTTCTGACAGATCCTTTTCTCTTAATACGATTGTTTTCACATCTTTCTTTGACAGATCCTCGATCACATCAAAAAATGGTCGTTTACATAGATTTCTATTTGTCACTGCGATAAAACATGGTTTGTTCATTTTAACTTCCTTTCGTATTTTCCTGACTTTCCTTCTGCTTTCTTATCTTACGGTTCATGATCCCGCCTAATCTTCCTGTTTCACTGGCTGATAATGACTTCCATCCACTCTTCTTTAGTTGATCAAGCAGACCAAGTTCTGCAGCAGTTTCATATTTTAACCGTTCCATCTCATTCATTTCTTCGAATGTCTTTTCTATAAAATCCTTTTCCTTTGGCATAATCTTCTTCCTTTCTGATTTGTCATTTTCTATTCTTAGAATATGACAAATCAGAAATTTCATACATGCACGGGAATTGTTTTTTGCAGGGTTACAGAATAAATGTAAATTTCTTTTACACACTTTCCTGTAATCTTTTCCAATGCTTGTTGGTAAGATTCCATCTGTGCACGATAACGTCTGATCAAAATATCCTCTCCCCCTTCTCTGACCCGGTCTGTTTTATAATCTACCAAAATAATTTTATCTTCTTCCTCAAAATATACATCAATAATTCCCTGAACAACAACAAAATCATCCGTTTTTGCTTCTTTGTCCATGTCAGAAAATGGAATTCCCGTCACGAACTGCCGTTCTTTATACAGCAGTTTCTTCTGTGCTGCCTCTTTCATCCTCTTCCCAAGTTCTGATCTCGTCAGAGCGAGGATTTCTTTTCGATAGATTACTTTTTCATATTCTTTTTTTAATTTTCCAAGAGAGATCCATCTTTCGATATCTTCGTTTAAACTTTTCATTGTATAGTCTTTGGAAAAATCTAGTAATTCAAAAACTTTGTGAATGATCGTACCTTTGGATGCCGCTGAAATCTTTTCAGTTTTCTTGACAAATGATGGTATCCTTTTTTCTTTCTCCATAGAAACAGATGAATACATCACTTCCTCAGTATCTGCTGCCTGACTCATACGTTTGATCTCTGATACAGAATATTTTAAACGACCTTTTGTCTCTGCCTCATTGCGGTAATGATATGCAAAACTCTCTTTCAGTGCTTTTACATTTTCGTTTGGAATCTGATCATTTAGACGTTCATAGAAGATCTGGCGGTTCATCTCATGAAGAAGTTCATTTCCTTCCTGCTGCCACAAAAGATCTTCCAGAGTATAGATTTTCAATCGATAATCCTGTTTTGGAATCATCGGAAGTGCCTTTTTGATCCAGTCAAAATAACTCCTTCCGCTCAAACGATCAATTGCTGTGACCTCTCCTTTTGCATTCCAGTCAATATCATCTTTCTTGATCCCAGTCAAGATCAGTTTTTCTTTTGCTCTTGTCATTGCAACATAAAGAACTCTTAATTCTTCTCCTAAAGACTCTCTTGTCATCTGATTTTTGATCAGATTCTTTAAGATCGTCTTCTTTCTTGTACGATAAACGGGATCAACATGATCTGCTCCGATAAAATAATCTCCGTGGAAGATCATACTTCCATTCCCATCCCTTAAATTAAATTTCTGATGGATCTTTGATACAAAAACAATCGGATATTCCAATCCCTTACTTTTATGGATACTGGAAATACGGACCAGATCCTGATCTTCGCTCATCGTATTTGCCTCTCCATAATCCATATCGTATTCCCTGCACTGTTCGATAAACCGCACAAAATGAAACAATCCCTTGATCTGGCTGCTTTCAAAAGCTTTTGCATGTTCAACGAGCATCAGGATATTTCCTTGTCGTTTTTTTCCTTGCGGCATGGCTCCTGCATAATGATAATACCCACTTTTTTCTAGAGCCAGCCAGATCAACTGTGTTAATGGCAGATATGTCTTGGCATCCCGTAACAGATCAAGCAATTCCAGTGCTTTCTTTGATTTTTCCATCTTATCTTTCGTCTCACAAAGACATTCATAGAGAGAATCTTTTTCTCCATCTACCTTTAATCGTCCTAGTTCTTCCTCCGACATCCCGATCATTGGAGACCTTAAGACAGCTGCAAGATCAATATCCATATATATATTATCAACTACAGACAATAAACTTAATAACGTGCGGATCTCCACCGTATCAAAATACCCTTTCTGATTATTTGCAAATGCTGGGATTCCCGCATTCATCAATTCTTTCTGGATCACTTCCGCATTTGTCTTCATAGAACGAAGCAAAATAACGATATCACTGTATTTGGCTTTTCTTAAAATCATATTGCCTTCTTCATCTTTTCCAGTGACCATCATTGGATCTTCTCCATCAATCATCTCATGAATCCTTGTTGCGATCATTCTAGCTTCCAAAACAACTGCATCTTCTTCCGAGTCTTTGACTTCATTAGATTCTAACAGTAACAGTTCTGTCTGTGCATCACATCCCTGTTCAAATTCCATCGTTGGAACAAGAGCAACATTTTGAGTATATTCGATATTTCCAAGATCTTCATGCATGATCTGGTAAAACACGTCATTGACAAATGTAAGGACCTCACTGCGGCTTCGGAAATTATTACGGAGCTCAATGAGCTGATATTCTTCCCCCTTTTGCTGATATCCATGATATTTTTCAAGAAACAGCTCTGGCCTTGCCAGTCGGAAACTATAAATACTCTGCTTAACATCCCCTACCATAAACATATTATGACCGCCTTCGGATTCTTTGGATACACTCCTTAAGATCGCATCCTGAATATAGTTACTGTCTTGATATTCATCGATATAGATTTCTTCGTATCCATCGGACTTTTCTCTTGCGATCTTACTTGGCACTGGATTGCCTTCCTCATCATAATGATCGATCAAAAGTTCCAGCGCAAAATGTTCCATATCATCGAAATCCATGATATTTTCATTCTTCTTTTTCTCATCATAACGGATCATAAATTCTCTCGTCAGATCGATCAATCCTTTTAATGGACTTTTGATCCTTCTTAATTCATGAAAAATTTCTGACTCATTTTCATAAAAATATGCTGCTTTCAGATCATCAAGCAGATTGTACGCCTGATTTCTTTCATACTTACACTGATCCTGAAGCATTTCATCAATCTCATCTGTTTTTTTCTTACGTCCAGAAAGTCGTGGTTTCTCCATCTTTACAAAGCTTTCACATAATTCAGAAAATGTCTGTGCTTCTTTGATCTTTATGATGATCTCTAAATCTTTTCGCAGTGTTTTTTCATAAAAATATGGTCCACCAGGAGAAAGTGCCAGTTCTAATGCTTCCTGAATCGTATCATATGCACCCTCTATCGAAAATCTTGCATCTCTTAAGATAATCTTCATAAATGGTGCCTGATCAAACTGTTCTTTTGTCTCTACTGAAATATTTTCTTCTGCCTGATCAAGCCATTTTTCTGGTTCTCTGTGGCTTCTTGCATTTTCATATAACTTTAAAATATATTCACTGATGATATTATCATTTTTTCCTGGAGAATAAGATTCGATCAGATTGATAAAATCTTCTTCTTTTTTCTCATAAGCTTCTTCCAACAGATCATCCAATATTTCTTTTCTTATTGCAGATAATCTTCCTTCATCCCCCGGTGCTGTATTCGGATCAATACCAAGCACATAAAAATAATCACGGATCAGATTCATACAAAAACTATGGATCGTTGTGATCTGTGCCTTGTGGATCAATGACAGCTGCTTAACAAAATGCTGATTTCCTGGAAATTCCCGCACCTTTTCATCAAGTGCCGCCATAATCCTTTCTTTCATCTCCCCTGCTGCTGCTTTCGTAAATGTCACGACAAGCAGATGATCCACATCGATCGGATGTTTTTCGTCCGTGATCTTTTGTATAATACGTTCTACCAGTACCGCCGTCTTTCCAGAACCTGCCGCAGCAGATACTAAGATGTCGGCATCTCTTTGATCAATGACTTTCTGCTGTTGTTTGGTCCAAGGCATGTTTTCCCTCCTCTAGTGATACTTTCTTAATCTTCTCTACCTGATCAACACCATCTTCATAGGCGCAGATATTCTTAAACTCACAATACTCACAAGGTTTTCTTCCTTCATATTCATATGGCTTTATAGAAATATCTCCATGCATCAATGAATTTCCAAGCTCTGTCATTTTCTTTTCCACAATTCTTCCCAGATTGAACAACTGTGTTGTATTTAAAACAGAAGATCTCTTGTCATATCCATTCTTCGTTGCACGAACCGGCAGTGTCAGATATCCTTCTGATCCCGTATGTTCCATATGATCGATCAACTGAAAATCTTCATTGACGACGCCACTCATCTTAAGATCTTTTAAAATCTTATCTTCCGCCTCATTCTCGTGTTCTACATTGACGATCGGATCATCCAAATGAAAATAAAACATTCCTGCCGGATATACCCGCTTTCCTGTTTTCTTTTCGTATAATTCCATCATTGCGTTCATATAAATGATCAGCTGCATCTGCAATCCATGAAAAATCTTGGCAAAATCAAACTTCTGTTTACCTGATTTGTAATCGATGATCTTTAAATATTTATTTTCATCATCTTCTATACTGTCCATACGGTCAACCACTCCAGAAAAGAACATTTTCTCTCCATCTTCTAAAGCAAACGTCATGGAATCTAAATGATTTTCCTCTCCAAAGGCAATCTCATATTCTTCTGGTGTAAAATCACCCCTCTTGATATGTTGTTCCATCGCCCATACCGCTCGTTTAGAGATTCGTTTCATCCGCTCCAGGACATATTCATTTCTGTGGCTGCTCTCAAACAATTCTTTTTGGATATCCGTAACTGCCTGCTCGACCATCAGTTCTACAAATTCATCTCTTGATGCATCATCCGCAAACTTCCAATCACTGCGCTTTCCAACTAATTCCATCGTCTTATGAAAAACTTTTCCCATATCGGTCGGCAGGATTTCATGCACCAGACGTTTTCGAAGCCTTAATCCATACTGCATAAAATGAGAAAATGCACAACCAGCAAATTTCTCCATTCTCGTTACACTTCCTGAAATCGTATCTCCATACAGATCATGGATCAGTTCCTTGCTCAATGGCAATGCCTGATTGGTGTAAAATCTTGCATCTACATAATCACCCACAGGTTCCAACTCTTTTAAAGCATGATATAACGTCTGCATCCATTTCATTTTCTCCGGATCATCGTCTCTTTCATCAAATTCCATCTCCTGCAGACAAAGAATCATCTGATCTAACGCCTCTTCCTTTGTATAGCCCGTCTGCACCTCTTCTTCCTGCATCGTAACCTTTAATTTTGGAAAAATGCGTTGAATTCTTTCAATAAAATAGGACGGACGGTTATTATTTCCTGCTGCATCCATCATGCGATAGGATAAATACAAACGATCGGTTGGTTTTGACACCGTAAGATACAAATAAAACTGTTCCATATAGGCAGACTGTTTGATGCCAGGCGCCAGATTTATTCCATAGGTTTCAAGCACTTCTCTTTGATGGTCATTAACAACCCCTCCACCGCCATTGGCTGCAGGAATCACACCTTCATTGATACCTAGGAAAAATAAGATTTTTACTTCTTCGGTTCTCGTTCGTTTCATATCACCGATCATGACCTGATCAAGACTTGGCGGGATCACACCAATCTGCATCTCTTCCAGTCCACTTTCCAAAACACTTAAAAAGTCATCATAAGAAAGCTTTTCTTCTCCCAAAATCTCTGCCATCTGTTCTAACAGGTCAATGACCTGTTCATAAACCTTTGCATAGGTTGCTGCCGCAATGAGATCTCCTGACGCCTCAAACATCTCCTGTTTCTTTACCATCTTTCCTTCAACATCCAATGTTTCCAGAAATTCATATAGATAGATAAGTTTTCTCTTGACCGTACTGCCTCTTCGCTTTAATCCAGTTTTTAATGTTCCAACTTCCTCAATAAAACGAATCCTTAAGGCTTCCGCTCTTCCAACATCTTCATCGGAAAATAACTTCGATGCAAATGGGCGGTTCCATCTGGCAAATCCACGAATTCCACAAGCCAGCACATAATTTTCCAGAAAATCTGCTTCTTCCATTGTAAAATTCGAGAAACCTGATTTTAAATAACGAAATACCATATCATATGAAAAATCTTTCTGGATCATCTTCAGAACAGAAAGGAGTGTTTCTATACATGGATTATTTAACAGTTTTCGATTCACATCTACGAAATATGGAATATGCAGATCATCAAAACTTTTTTCCAATTCATTTTGATAGCTATCAAGATCTGCTGTTAATACAACAATATCTTTATATCGATATCCTTCTTCCCTCACAAATCGTTCAATCTCATTTGCCACTGTTCTACTTTCCTGCCTTGGATTCATAAAACAACGGATTTTAATATCTTCTGGTTCATCCTTGTATATCTCATATGGATAACGCTCGATATTCTGCTCCAGATGGCGTAATTCCTTAGAATCTCTCTCATCCGGCCAACAGATGATATCTGGCATCACCGGGGTTCCTGCATCCTGCGCAAGTTTGATCAGTTCATATTTTTCTTTCTTTGACATGGCAAATAATTCATATTCACGGTACTGACTTCTCACGTAACGCCCATCTAAAGTCAGTCCAACATATACATTTTTCCCAATCTTTAATAGCTTTTCCAGTACTTTTCTCTGGATCGGCGTAAATCCTGTAAATCCATCCAGATAGAATGTTGCATTCTTTAATTTCTCTGATCGTTCCACTTTCTGTGCCAGAACATCTAATAATTGTTCAGAGATCAAGTACCGTTCCTTGATATAATCTTCAAAATTCTCCATCACAAGAAGAATATCTTCCATCTTTGAGCGTAATCCTTCTTCTTTCATCCCATCTGTAATCTTCTTTAAATCTTCCATGGACACGTCATACTGATAGACCTCTGCAAAAAAAGATTTTAATTCATCAATAAATCCCTGTTTTTTCATGCTGGACGCAAATACTTTTAATTCTTCTTTATGCTGCTCCATGATCTTTCGGATCACCATAGATTTTCCTTCATCTTCCAAAAGGTCTTTCGGAATATATGATAATTCTTCGAATACACGATAAGTTAATCTGAAAAATCCCACCACATCAATGTTAAACGTTCCATGACGTGGATGTCTTGTGACCAGTTGTTTTTGTGCATTTAGCGTTGACTGGTCCGGCACAATAAAAAAGAACTCCTCATCTTCATGTTCCATGGAGTCTTTGATCATCTGATCATAAATAAAATCTGTTTTTCCAGATCTCGCAGACCCTAGTATAAACTGTAATGCCATATCATTTCCTCCATTTTCTATCATTATATCTTATCCTTTATTTTCCGTAAAGATGTTCTAAATATCTCATTCCATTCATAAACTATAGATAGAATCTTTTAGGAGGATAACTATGTCATCAAAAACGAAAATTGTCGTATTGAAAGCACGGGAACTTATTTACACCGGAATCTTTATCTTACTTGGAATACTTTTGATCTTACTTTTGATCTTTATGTTTGTTCCTTCCCATAAATCAAAGAAAACAAAAGAAACTTCCGGTTACACACAAGGTGTCTATTCTTCTCCATTAAAACTTGGAGAAAACGAATTAGAACTTTCGGTCACGGTAAAGGACGGCAAAGCAAGATCGGTTTCTTTAAAACATTTAAATAAATCGATCAAAACAATGTATCCTCTGATCGAACCTTCTCTAAATGAGATCAATAAACAACTTCCCAAAGTTCAAAATATTGATGATATCAAATTTGACGGGCAAAGCCAGTATACGTATACATTATTAAAACAAGCGATCAAAAATGCATTAAAGAAGGCACAGGATTAACACCCCTGTGCCTTCTTTTTATTTCTTATATTCTTCTAATTTCTCTGTTTTTGTATTTCGTTTGTAGATCTTTCCTGTATCTTTATCTACATAGAAATCTCCGTATTTCTTCCCAGAATCATCGGATGTATCATAGATTTCAAAATGATATCCACTGGCTCCATCCCTGTATTCCTGTTCGTCTTTTGTCTCATTTCGAACTTCATACTTACCATCTTTATCGTCATTTTGCAGACGGTTTAATAAATAATCATGTGCATCGTCATAGTTATCAAAACCATTTGCGATATCATCTACCGCATCTCCAACTCCATCTGCCACATCATCAACGGCATCCTCAGCATCGTCTACCAGATTATCTTCCGTTGTAGCTGATGCATTATTATTTTCTGTTGTTCCTTTTGTCGTAGAATCCTTTCTGCCGTTGCCACATCCAGTAAATACAACGGATACTGCAAGGATCAGTGTAAACAAAAGACTCGTAAGTTTTAACGTCTTTTTCATCTTGTATCTCCTTTTCTCTTTAACATCTTGATACTTATATTCTGTCCAGAAGAAAAGAAAATATTTATTTTGATATGAAAAATTCTTATTTTTGTTCTATATTTTGGCTGATCTTATTTTCTTGTAAGCTTCAGTGCGATCTTATCTCCGATCCATTGTCCAACCTGAACGATGATGACAAGTGCAACAACTGTTACTAATAATACTCCTGTCTGATAACGGTTATATCCATACATGATCGCAAGATTACCAATTCCACCGCCTCCAACAGCTCCAGCCATTGCTGAATATCCGATCACACTAACAAAAGTTACAGTTAAAGCACGAACCAGTGCTGGTGTTGCTTCTACAAATAAAACCTTACGAATAATAAGAGGCATACTTGCTCCTGTTGCAACCGCTGCTTCGATCACACCCTTATCAACCTCACTAAATGCACCTTCCACAAGTCTTGCATAGAATGCGATTGCTGCGATTGCCAAAGATACAGATGCTGCGATTGGTCCGATACTTGTTCCTACAACCAGTCTTGCCAACGGCTGTAATACAATGATCAAAATGATAAATGGCAAAGACCTGATCACATTGATGATCGTTCCTGTAATGCCATTAACTACCCTGTTTTTATAAAAAATCGGATTCGATGCCAGATGTAATACTAGTCCTAAGATCGTTCCAAGGATTGCTGCTGCGATCATGGAGATCAATACCATCTCAAAGGTCTCAAAAGATGCCTGGGCAAATTCTGACTGGATGATCTCTAATGTTTCATTCATATTATCTTCCTCCTAACCTCTCTAATTTATATACATTCTTACTAATGTATTCTAATGCTTTCTTACGTTCTGCATCTTCTCCTCTAAGGATCACGATCAACATACCAAATGGTTTATTCCTGATGTAATCGACTTTCCCATTGATGATATCCATTGTAATATCATAGTTCTTAGAAGCAACACTGATCACAGGATCATAAGAATCATCTCCTGTATAACTTAAACGAAGGATCTCTTCATTTGTTTTTGCTTTTAATCCCTCTGGAACCTCTACATTTAATACGCGTTGTACCAGACTCTTTGCAATATCTGACTTAGGATTTGCAAAGGCAGAATAGATATCTGTAACTTCTTTCAGCTTTCCATCTTCCATAAACGCAATACGATCAAATAATTTCTTTGCTACATCCATCTCATGTGTGATAAATACGATCGTGATATGTGTTTTTTCATTGATCTCTCGTAATAATTCCACAATTTCTTCTGTATTCTCAATATCCAATGCGGAGGTTGCTTCATCGCATAACAAGATATCTGGATTGTTCGCCAATGCTCTTGCAATCGCAACTCTTTGTTTCTGTCCTCCACTTAAGTTTGCTGGATATGCATCTGCTTTTTCTGGAAGATGTACGATCTCTAAGAGTTCTTTCACTCTGTCTTTGATCTTATCCTTTGGATAGTTATTGGCATACAATGAAAATGCAACATTTTCAGCGATCGTTGATCCACTGATCAGATTAAAATGCTGGAAGATCATTCCAATATTCAATCTTGTTTTTCTTAATTGCTTTCGGTTAAACTTCGTAATATCTGATCCTTCAATGATCACTTCTCCATTCGTTGGTCTCTGTAACAAATTGATCACACGTACCAGAGTACTCTTTCCAGCACCACTTGGTCCTACGATTCCAAAAATCTCTCCTTTGTTGATCTTTAAGCTTACATTATCAACTGCTTTGAATTCATGACTGCCATTTTGGAAGGTAACATCTATATTTTTTAATTCAATCATGACTTTATCCTTTCTTATTTTTCATTGTCCTTTGATCACTTCATCGGACTTTCTTCTTATCCTGTAAAATCAGATAAGCTATCGCCTATCAGTTTTCCTGACAGACAATAGCTTAATCATAACAATTTCAGTTGATTTTTTCAATAATTTCTTGTTACTTCCATAAATTATTTATGGTTTATAGCAATCTTCTGCTCTTAGAACAGAGGTACAACAGCTCCATCATATTTGTCATTGATATATTTTTTCACTGTATCACTCTTTAGAGCTTTGATCAGTGCTTTTGTTGCATCTGTTTTTTCATTTCCCTTTTTCACTGCTACAACATTTCCATATGTTTTAGCTCCGATAGAATCAGCATCTTCTGTTGCTAATGCATCTTTGTTGACTTTTAATCCTGCTTCTAAAGCATAGTTTCCATTCACAACTGCGATATCAACATCTTTTAATGATCTTGGAATCTGAGCCGCTTCGATTTCTTTGATTGCTAAATCTTTTTTATTCTCTACGATATCTTTCTTTGTTGCTGTTAATCCTGCTCCGTCTTTTAATTTGATAAGTCCCTGATCCTGTAACAATAATAACGCTCTTGCTTCATTTGTTGTATCGTTAGGAACTGCAACTGTTGCACCGTTCTTTAATGCTTTTAATGTCTTTGTCTTTCCTGGGAAAATTCCAAATGGTTCATAATGGATTGTTCCAGCGGATACTAAATGTGTCTTCTTTTGTTTGTTGAAGTCATCTAAATATGGTTTGTGCTGGAAATAGTTTGCATCTAAATCTCCAGATTCGAGTGCTGTATTTGGCTGTACGTAATCAGAGTATTCTTTAATTTCTAATTCGTATCCTTCTTTCTTTAATTCTTTCTTCGCTACTTTTAAGATATCAGCATGTGGAGATGGACTTGCTCCAATAACGATCTTCTTTGTTTCTTTTTTATCACCGCTATCTTTCTTTGCTCCGCATCCTGCGAATGCTCCGACTAAAACTGCTCCTGTCAGTGCTAATGCTAATGCTTTTTTCAATGTTCCTTTTCTCATACTTTTCACCTCGTACTCTTTCTATTATTTTGTTATTTATATTGTATTGTTTCAACTGATTGAGTCTAGTATAACAGTGTATTAGGATTTTGTAAAATATGTATTTCTTTTAGTTTGATATAGTTTTTGGCTATAGCAGATTGTTTGTATATGAATGATGCAGCTTTCTTTTAAAACTGATATCTCACCCAATATGGTGTAAGTTTTCTTGTATATAGCTGGTTACTAAATGAGGTCATTTCATCTGGAACCCAGAGAGCTTCGTACATTTTACTGCTTGCTCCTGTATATAAGTTCAGATTTGTTGGTATCATTGCTTCATAACCTTCTGATAAATAGAAACTTTCTATATTCTTTATATTTTTCGAGCATGTTCCATCATATAGTGTATAAGAATTGATGATATCCAGACCATTTAATGGATAAGCTGCAAACCCATTCACGGCCTGCACATCATAGACAAACAGTACTAAGGTTGTTCCTGTATGTTCATATTCTCCTTGTTTGATTTCTTCTAATGATTGATTCATCTGTAATAATCGGTTTTCTGCTTCTTGTCCCTTTAAAGTTTCTGTCAGTTTGAAGTAAACAGTTCCTCCTGTTGTATCTAATGTGATTCCTATTCTTGGATCAGCCGGATTGACTCTTGTCCCTATCGGATTCGACTCTGTATTAGTCTTTGTCGGTTTCTTTGTTGTTTTCTGCCATACTTTTACTTTACATTTGTATTTCTTCTTTCCGATCTTGGCTGTGATCACTGCTGTTCCTTGCTTTTTGGCTGTAACTTTTCCTTTTCTTGTTACAGTAGCGATCGTTTTCTTGTTGCTTGACCACTTTACTTTTTTCTTTGTTCCTTTTACTTTCAAGGTGTAGGTTTTCCCTCTTTGTAAAGAAATCTTTGTTTTGTTCAATTTGATCTTTGCCTTTGCCTGAGTGTTCATTGTTGGAGTAAATGTCAATATCAGCATTGCAATGAACAGCCTTGTGAGTAATTTTTTCATACGTGTTTCCTCCCTTCAATTGATCCTATGTGATATGTTTAGTATATTCGTTTCTTTTTGTATATTCAATATGTTTTTTACTTTTTTGGTAAATTTTGTTTTTATTTCCATTGATGTCTTTTTATATCATAGGGGATTTCATCGAAATTTCCTATGAAAATAAAAAAAGACAGAGTTCTAAATGATCTAAAACTCTGTCTCTTCTTATCTAATAGTGAGCGTGCGGGGATTCGAACCCCGGACAACTTGATTAAAAGTCAAGGGGTCAAAATGCTCTCAAACCGCATAAACTCATGTTTTCTCAATTTTGGTTGGAACAAAAATGGAACATTCTCGCTTCAACGTTGTTTATAATATCACATCATTTTCGACAATGCAACTACTTTTTTCGATTTTTTTTCAAAGCCGTGCAAGTTTTCTTTCCTGCATATGTTCCAGACGTGTTCCATCCTAACTGTTTCCAGTATTTCTTCAAAGCCTGTGTTGTCTTTGCTCCCCAGATTCCGTCAACCGCTAATGGATGTTCGTTTGCATATGTACAATTTGCGTTCAGCTTCTTCTGTAACCACTTGATCGCATTCTTGGAAGAGTTCTTTTTTACAACGCTGTATGATACTTTTACGTTATCATATTTAGGTCGTCCATATCCTGCGATACGGCTGTTACTCTTTGCGTAGGATTTCTTGCATACAGCACCACCGTTTGGTACAACGGCTGTTCCATTAGAGGTGTTACCCTCAATCGTGAACACCATCTCATCCGTTACTGCATACACAATTCCAGTATGGCAGATTCGTGTTGAGTTCTTGAAGAAAATCTGGTCCCCAACCTTTGGTGTTTTATGCCACTGGTCATTGTCTTTGAATTTTTGTGCTGATGTTGGAGTGTATGCACTAAATCCATGTAAGAGTTTTTTTGCTACATCCTTGCCGTACGCCTGCACCATGCACCAGTCAACAAACATGTCGCACCAGTAGGCATCTGGACCGTTAATACCAAAGTATGCTCCGTACTTAGTGTAGTTGTTGCTACCTGCGTTCTTTGTCTTACTGTTCAGATTCTTATTGCTTTTCTTCTCTAAGTATCCAACTTCTCCTTTGGCTACTGTAAGAAGCTTGTCTACTGTATTCGCCATATTAGTTCTCCTTTTTGTACTCGATTACCTCTGCAATATCTGTCTTATTCTTTGTAAGCTCGCTGTCTCCGATACCGCTTGTTGTTGGGTCTACCAATACACCCACCGCTACTAAAATATTAAGGATGATACCTACAAGCTGTGATACGGCATCCTGTGCGATTGGCGCTGTGATACCTAAGATTCCTAGAATCTGATAGATAAATGCAATTAAGGCAGAAGCCAATGCTACTAATGTTGCTTTATTTTTGAAACGTAATTTAAGATTCATAGTTTCTCCTTTCATTTATTAAGTGTTTGTGTTAATATGTGAATGGAGATTTTCTTCTTTCTTAATCTCCATTTGTAATTTATTTACACCTTGCTTCATGCAGGGTGTTTTTTTATTTATACGTTAAATAGTGATTTTTCAAGTTTACAGTATAAAACCTATGGCATTGATGGATTTGCTATTAAAAAAAATAGTCAGTTAGCAATGATTTATATATGGTATGGCAAAAGTTTGACAGGCGGTAATACAAATCAAACTTTATTAACATTGCCCAACGGTATTACATTTAACAATGAAGTTTTCGCTCCTTGTGAAATCATTGACGGAAGTTGGACTCCACGTGGAAATACTGGGTACATAACTATACATAACAATACAGTGGACATAAGATGCAAAGATACAACATCTTACGGTGTCGTAATAGCAAATGTGATTGTTCCTGCATCATACATTAATATTTCATAGTTCTATTAACTAAATAATGATTTTTCTTTCGATTTTACATTAGTTCCAAACGGCAACTTAAAAACCTATTTGAATGTCTTTAAAGTCAAAAATAAGCTTATTATAATTGGTGGCATTGACGTTCCGTTTCGATGGGAAAAAACATATTCTTTTTTGACAATAAACGGATTGACTGCCGTAAAATCTGAAAGCTGTATGTTAGTACATGTTCAAGCGAGTGGACAGGAAATCACATTGTTAAACATTCCTAAAGGTGGCAATCGAGATTTAATGCATACACTAATTAGTGATTTAACTTATAAAAAGATTGCGTCAAATATTCCAAGTTCAACAAAATATACAATTCCAAGTGAATATAAAATGGCAATTCTTGTTGCAACAATTAATTATCCTAATGCAATAAGTCCGCAATTCACGTTTATGTTTCCAAATTTAACAGAAACAAATCGTATATCTGATGGTTACTGGTATGACAACACTTATCACGCAAGTTTTATGGCATGCAACGATGGAAATGTTGTTTATTTTGCTTCAAATTGGCAAGCAGTATCTCCAACAGGTACAGTTACTTATGATGTTTATGCAAGGTAAGTTAATTATCAAATACGATTCCACCTTGGTCTATATATACTCTAGGTGGAGCAATTACCGTATAATATCCCCATTGTGGGAGATTACAAATTTGTATAGACGTACCGCTTGCAAGGCAATACACGTTACTAGGTATAATGTTCGATGTGCCGTCAATTTTAACACTTGAACCGCTCGCATTTACTGTAATTAGAGAGCATATTGGACTTCCATTCCCGTTTCCATAAAGAAGCAAAGCAAACTTATCACATGTTTTTTGAACTGTAGTATAGTTTTCTATTGATATATAGAAATCTGTACCAGAACCACTTGTTTTTAGCACAATATTCCTAGAACTATTGGTTAAATCACTATTTAACGTAGAAATATCTGATTGTATTTTACTTATACTATCTTCTATATTTCCAATCCCTAATTTAGTTTTTATCAGAGACACGATCGTTGACCACTTAACCTTACTGGCGGTACTCCCACCAGTAAGCATGTAATCATCATCTGATATTGTCTTTTTCTCTGTTAAATCCGATATATGTACTAAAGGTATATTGATTGCCATAACATCACTCCTTAATTCAACTTGTTTTCTCTGACGTAGCTTCTGATAGCATCAATGTGCTTTTTAAGTTCTTTATCTACTACCCAGAAATTTTCTTTTTTATTCTGTGACAATGGTTCTCCTGTGTTATCGTCAATCTCATTGTATGTGTATGATACTCTGTCTCCACCGTCAATATTTAATACCATAAAGCTACTCAACTGTTTCATTTAACATTTCCTCCTGTTCTTTAATCAAATCGTTGATTTCTTCCATATATTCTTTCTCATAGTCAATCACTTCTTCTTTTTCTGAGTTATCGAATTTTTCAAGTCGTTCAAATTCGTAATCTTTCTGAATTGCTTTGATTTCCCACGAAAATTTAAGGTTTTCAGTGCCTCGAACGACAAAGTAACTATCGGTCTTTTCTTCTACCCATATATCGCCTTGCCCCTCTTTCTGCAAGAATACTTGGTACTCAACACCTGTGTTTACTGTCTCTGAAAATATATCGTTAATGTCTATGTAACATTTTCCTGTATTATCAGTACATCCAGAACCTATATCCCCAAAATATGGGGTTGCTGTTTCATAACAATACTGCTTTCTTGTATCGTAATTTTCTGTATCTATGATTCTGTTTTTTGTTCCTGCAACAGACAAACTTCCGCCAATAGTAACTGGCTGATAAAAACTTGATTTTTCTTTTCCAAAATGAAATTTATAATTACTTACCGACCCAAGATAAAGTGATTCATCCGTCATATGCATTGTTATGTCTGTTTGTACTGTAATTGGTCCACTGCTGTTATTTTTTAATACAATCTCATCTGGGGACAAAATCGCACATGCACCAGTTCCATCCTTGTTTTCAGATAAATATATACCACCGAACACGTCTGGTGTTATACACACATATGATATTGGCTTTTCTCCCATGCCTGATATATAATGCGTTACGACTATCCCTTTCGTGTTTATGTCAACAATTTCATTGTCATTTGCATCATAAACGTGCATTTGTCCATTACCGTACGTGTTTGCTTTTCCACCAAGATTTAATGTTCCACCTCTAGCATAAGTAAAGTTGATATACAACTTACCGTCAGACCCACGATAAATACCTTGCCATGCTCCGTCGTTGGTCAGCAGATTGAATATATCTTCGTGAGTCAGTGCATCTACGTCAATGGCTACTGGAATTGTCTCAATATCCAACACCTGTGAAAATCCACCTGCGGCATACATCGTACACCTTAACGCTGTAAGATTTCTTGAGATACCGATACCACTTGAACCGCTTGCAGTAACACCGCTTGAACCACTTGCTAGCACAGAGTACAGTGCATGGGTAATGTCAGTTTCATCTGAGGATGAAGTATAAACGGTCGTGTATGTATCTCCGTCCGTTGTTTCCTCAATCTTGAATCGACACTTATAAGCTGTACGTGCTGTTGCTGTACCGTCACGGTAGTAACCAGATAATGTAATGTAGTTCGGCACAATCGTGTTGTCCGCAGACATTTTCACGATACTTGACGATGTTTCCATGAAGTACGTTCTTCCTGCACTTCCTTGCGGACCAGTTGCTCCCGTATTCCCTTTTTCTCCCTGTGGTCCTGTTGCCCCTGTCTCTCCCTTGATTCTTGCCCAAGTGTAAGAACCAACCGTTGTAGGGTCTGCTTGGTTATAGTCGGTGCAAGTTCCGATATATGTTCCAACGTCCTCTCCCGAATTAGAAGTGAACGTCTTACCGCCATCGTTACTATACTTAACATGGAAATATGGTGTTTTACCGTCCGCACCTGCCTTACCTGCCGTTCCATTCGTTCCGTCATTGACAGTCTGTGTATGTGTTCCATTTTTATCTGTAATTGTGATGGTTGTTACTGTACCGCTTTTTGAAATTGATACTGTCGGAGATACACCGTCATTTCCTTTAGCTCCCTGCGGTCCAGTCGCTCCAACTTGTCCATTAAGAACTATTCCAGATGCAGTATAATATGCGGTAATACTTTTTGTAGCATCACTTCCTTTTGCAATAATTTCATATGCATTGCCCTTTTCTAATCCTTTCATACCGATAAAAAGATGAGTAACACGAGAACTTCCCCAAGTGTCGGTCATTGCAGAACCACATTCTATTAATGTGTTTCTGGCGGTTCGGGTTAATCCGCTTGCATCCGCAGTAAACAAACATATTATTTTTCCAGATGCTACTGCACTCAATGGGCTGTCTAATGCACTTGCTGTCGTATATGTATCATAACTTTTTATACTTTCTATAGCACCACTGGATGGATTGATAACTACTAATGTATGTCCTCTAGTTGGCATAAAATCATATTTAATTCCATTTATAAGAACATATGATGCATTTTTACTAATTCCTTGAACCGTATCATAATTAGTACCAGATACAGTAATATACGTTGCATTTTTACCGTCAGTTCCGTCTTTACCTGCAACACCCTGTTCTCCTTTATCCCCTTTAGCTCCTTGAATACCCTGTTCGCCTTTAATCTTCGCCCAAGTATAAGAAGCTACTGTCGTTGGATCGTTTAGGTTGTAATCTGTGCAAGTACCAATGTAATCTCCTACCGTTTCGCCAGAATTGGAAGTAAAGGTTTTTCCACCGTCATTTGAGTATTTGATGTGAAGATAAGATGTTTTTCCATCAATACCGTTAGTACCTGCGATACCCTGTGTACCTTTTTCTCCCTGCAATCCTTGGAATCTTGCCCATGTATATTTAGATGGGTCGCTTGAGTCGGCTTCTGTAAAGTCCACGTATGTTCCAATATAGGTAGATGGGGTTTCAGTCATTTGAGAAGCTGTTGTGGGTTTTGCCACAGAACTATACTTAATGTGAAAATATGTTGTATCTCCACTAGCACCCTTAGGTCCTTGGATTCCTTGTTCTCCTTTTGGGCCTTGAATACCTTGTAGACCCTGTGGTCCTTGGTCGCCTTTTTCGCCCTTTTCTCCTTGCGGACCTTGGATTCCCTGTTCGCCCTGTGGCCCTTGAGGTCCAGTGGCACCCTTTTCCCCTTGCGGTCCAGTAGCACCAGTTTCTCCCTTTGCACCCTGTTCTCCTTTAGCTCCCATCTTACCGATGGAATATGTTGTGCTTGTGGTTTTGTCAGAGTAAGTATATATGGTTCTTGTCCATAAATACTGATTTTCTGCAACGTTTGGTGGTGTTTTGCTCCATGTTCCTGTTGGTGCTACCGTTCCGCTGTTGGATGCTTGATAAGTCGTTTCTGAGCCTGTGATACTTCTACCGCTTGCACCTGTCTCTCCCTTATCTCCTTTAGCACCTGTTTCTCCGGGGATACCGCCTTTTAATTTAGCAATGTCAAATCTTTTCGTAACAGAATATGTATTAAGGTAATTTGCTGTAATATCCACCCATCCAACATCTGTTGTTAATGCTGTAACAGTGTAGGTGTGAGTTGAATTGTTCCAAGAACCTACGACACCGCTTGACTTCTGCACATTGTAAGTACAGTCGTTGGATATGTCGGTATGTCCATACAATACCTGTGCTGTCGTGTGACACTCTGGAAATGATGTGTACTCTCCCTTATAATCTGTCGTGATCGCTTGATAATCGTTGTCCAGATTGATAATCATTGCACGAGATTTTCTTGCTTCTTCTAATGCCTTATTGGCTGTCTCATCGTCCGTGTACTTGTTAAGCTTCTGCCAGTCGGTTTCCACATAGCTTGCACCGTCCGCTCTTGCTACAACGCATGTAAGAATGTCTCCGTTTTGACCTTGATTCCACATATCCCCTGTGTCATAAGGTGGTGTAGGTTGTGTCAGAAATACACGGCATTTGCTGTTTGCTGTAGACTGTGCAAAAGATGCTGTCTGCAATGCTTTTGTAACGTCTGTATCTTGTACTAACTGCCACTTCCATGTATCTCCGTCCTTGAAAAATCTGTAGGCATAACCTTTAGATTTCCAATAAAACAAGTCTCCCTCATGCTTCTTTTTATCATCTTCTGTTGTCCAGTCAGAAGCAGGGATGTTTTTTAGAGTTGGCTCATAGTCGTAGTAGAACGTCTCGATCTGTCCGTCAATCTGGTTCTGTAGATCAGCTACACTTTTTGTAACTGTTTCTGCAAAGTCTGATACTTTACCGTCTGCATAGTTCTTAGATTCTTTCACTGCATCACTGATCGCATCGGGTGCTGATTTACCACCGATTGTGACGTTATCCCCAGAAATCTTTACAGTACCAGTCTCCATGTCTGCATAGAAGATGATATTTCCAGATTTATCTTTGACAGTTAATGCACCAGTGTTGATATAATCTGCATTAATACCCTCTGTATAAAGCAATCTTGCTACCATTTCCCCAGTGATCGTAAATCCGTAAGGATATGTCTTACCACCATCAATAGAGAATCCGATAACTTCCGATGTCAATTTAATAACATTCTTTGATTCTACTAATGTTGGTTTGTCATGCAAGTAATATATAGTCGAACCATCTAACAGTATTTCCTGCGTTGCATACATTCCATTACTGTTTTTTAATGCTTCTTGCATCTTATCTAAAGCATTTTGACGGTTGTTTCTTTCCTGTTCAATTAACTGTTTTCCTTGTATAATTGCTTTCTGATTACTTGATGTGTAGTTGCTCTGATTACGCAATGGAGATTCTGCACTATTCTTTAATGTTGTATACCCAAAGAATACAAAGTTTACATCTGTTAATACAGAATAAAAACTATTTTCTCGCCAGTCCGTAACTTTAATCTTATCCATAAACTCTGCTATTGGATAAGATATATAATCCATCGAAAATCCTCTGAAAGTCACATTTTCAAATTTTTCATAGATCCATGAAATAAGTGTTTCTTCATGCCCTTTTACTAATGGGTTTTCAATAGATAATACATAGCTATCTCCACCGACTTTTACAATTTCTTCTACATCTTCTTCATTTTCGTTACCATCTTCATCGGTTGTTGTCTTAGTAACAGTCTTTGTCATTTGTACACCTGTTACCTGCACATCATTTGTATCACTTGTCAAAGAATCATAAGCTTCAATATCATGGATACTACCGTTTTCGTAGTCAAAATCATAGGTCATTATCTGCAAACGTCCTGTACGGTCAATTCTTGCGTTTCCGCAAGCAATCATAGCGATAAATCCTATAACCTGTCGGTGTGTGTAATCGCTTGAGGGCATAGTCTGTATCTGAAAATCATTATGTAAAAAGTTACTATCTCCTATTAAAATACCGCATGTATCACAACTATCTATTAATACATTTTTTGCTGTCGCAGGGAATGTCAATGATGTGCTATATGACTTATCAGCCTTATACATATCATCATGTCCGACAATCGTAACTACATTTCCATATGTTTCTGGCTGTGTGACAGTAAATGTACCGTATTCAATTTTTTCTGTTGTCTCTGATAATTCAAATGTTAGATACAGTCTGATTTTTGCTCCGAAGAAGTCATAATTGGATAAGTGATCATCGTCATTCATGATTTCTAACTGTACATTACGGCTGAGTGCAACACCTAAAGGAATGGTGTTAGCTCCTGCCGCATCGACTAAACTGTTATTGTCAATTGAAAAATCATCTTCTCCCAATGGCAGTACAGTACCATTCGCAAGCGTTACTTCCGCATTACATTTAAAATCTTGTCGTTCTGCCATTAGCTGTTTAAATTCATCACTTACATTTATCATATCGGGTTAACCCCCTGCATATTGAAAGATATACTTGATACTTTTTCGTGGTTATTTTTAAGTGTTTTTATCTTAATGTCCGATACCTGTCCGACATAAAACTTTGCTGTTCTCCACTCTCCGTAAAATACAGAAAAATAATGTAAATCAAAAGATTTACCACGTGCCACCATTTCTAATATTTCCGTAACCTTAGACATTGGCACATCCGATGCACTGTATGTAAATCGCTCTACTGTGAACATCGGGGTAAACTTTCCTTTACCAGACTGTGCCCTCGTGCTACCTTGCGTATAGGTAGTTTCAAAAGCTACGGCTGTGTCTGAATCTGGTTGCCAGACTTTTTTATTATTGATTTTTATATAATCCTGTGCCATTTTTTACTCCTTTCTACGCAAGGCTGAATGGATTTCTACCATTACTCATTTGTCTTAGTTTTGCTTCTTCGATAAATTCATCAAACAACGTCCTGCGGTTAATCTGTGCTGTGAAGTGATAATCTCCACCGTTGTTACCGCTGTTGTCTGATTCTAAGGACTTCATAACAGATAATAGCTGTTCTAGTAGATTAAGTACGTCATTGTTGTTGCTATCTGTACTGTGTTGCTTTTGTGCGATCACTGCGGATGCTTTCGCAGGTATTACCGCTCCACTTGCTACATACGGTGCTGTAAATGGTACATTCGCCAACTGCTTTGACTGATCTAGTAATGTATCAATCGTATCTGGAAAAGCTTTTTCCAAACCTACTGTGATACCCGCAGGAATCATCTTACCTACTGTATCTCTCATAAGTCGTGATGGAGAATGGATTCCAAAGAAATCTTTCACACCCTCCCACGCCTTTTGTGCAAGACCTGTCATTTTATCAACAAGAATCCATGCAAAGTCTCCAACGCCTTTTGCTATACCTTTTACTACATTCATACCGACACTTCCCCAATCAACATTTTTAAATGTAGTTTTCATATCCCTAATAGCAGATGTCGCTTTTTTTGCCAACTCTCTAGGTAGATTTTTAACCGCTTCTATGATATTGGTCAATATTTTCCCTGCCGTTGTTTTTAATCCGGATAATTTTCCAGTAATTCCGTTCCCCATCTCCTTAAGTCCATTCTCTCCAAGTCCTTTAAGTTTAGATGGCAAATTCTTTATCGCATTAAGCAACCCATTATATGTATTTGTCATAGCTTCAACTGCTGTACTTTTTGCAGCTACAATACCGTTTTTAATACCTGTAATTAAACTTTTACCAAGTGATAACCAGTTATACGCTGTAAATACATTAACCATAGCTACTATAATTTGTGGAATACTCGCAATAAGAGTAGGGATTGCTTGAATCAATCCTTTAATCAATATCCCAATAAGTTGTATGCCTGCCATCAATATTTTAGGTGCATTGTCATTGATTGTATTTGCAATATTGCTAACAATCTGTGGAACATTTTTGATTATGTCTGGAAGTGAATTAGCAATACCTTTTGCAAGATTCAACATAAGATTTAGACCAGAATCTACTAATTTTCCTGCATTTCTTCTTAAGTTTGCAGTAAAACTCGTCAATGCTGATAATCCCTTACTAATAAACTGCTGTGTCCCATTTGTAATACCTTTTGCCAAGTTATCCATAAAAGACACACCAAGCTGTGTTAATGCCGTGATTGCTTTTCCTGCAACAGATATTGCACTAACAAATATTCCAACCCAATCAATAGATGTTAATAATGTTGCTAATTTTGTGCCAAGCTGTGACCAGTTTGTTGTAGTAAGTGCATTATCTAATGTTGTTAATATTCCTAATGCTAATCCAGATAAGCTTGTACCAATAGACTTAACATCTATCTGGTTGATCGCACCATTCAAAAATCCACCTATTGACGTTCCTATTTTTGCCCAGTTAAGAGTATTTACAGCTCCCTCTAACATTTGAAACGGAACATTTATTTTATTCGCAAACAACCGCCCAACATTATTCCAATTCACTTCATTGAATAAGCCGTTGATACCTGTTGCAATTTTTGAACCAAGATTTTTCCAATTGATTCCCTCTATCAACAGATTCAGTGTGTTGACAATTGTATTAATACCTGCACCTACAGTACGTCCCATTAAATTCCAGTCTATGTGATCAACAAGACTATTGAATGTCCGTGTAAATGCGTTCACAAAATATGTAATCTTCGGACCTACATTATTCCAATTGATAGCATCATAGATTTTTTGCAATCCTTTATTGATGCCAGATGCAATGTAAGTCCCAAGTCCCTCCCAGTCCTCTTTCTTTATGAGGTTCTTAATCTTCTTAGCAATGTCTGCAATAGAAGATTCAATAGGAACTTTCTCAAACATATCTCCAATGGATGGTCCCGTGTATCCGCCACCACCTCCGCCACCTGTTGATGGCGTTGAGTTTGAACTAGGTGTATTGTCTTTTTCTTTCTGATACTGTCTGATTTCGTCCAGACCAGAAAGATATGTCTGCATCTCTTTATTTGCTTTTTTTGTTGCATTTGCGTTTTTCTTTGTAGACTTCGCTGCACTATTAGAACTCTTAGAAGTCTTTTGCAACGATGCAGCATAATCTTCTTGTACAGCTTTTGCTTTTGTAAAAGATTTCTGTCCTGTCAGTGCTGCTATGAACATACCTACATAAGTAATCGCTCTTGACAGCATATTTATAAATGCCGTTAATATAGGTGCTACTACAGACAGTATTGGTGCAAATGCTGTTGCTAAACTGTTCTGTAGCTGTGTTAATGCCGACATCATAGAAGATATCGAAGCATTAGTAGCAGACGAATATTGAGCAAGGTTATTTATACCTGTCATGATTCCACTATTTACTTTAGAAATCATACCAAAAACAGTAGAATATAAGATACTCATTCCAACCATTCGACCGATTGAAAATCTTGCATTGTTAGCACTGTTTGTAGTGCTTGTGAAGTTCTGTGCCAGTCCTGCAAGACGTTTTCCAAGTCCAGATACTACTCCACCCATTCTGCTAAAAATAGATGAAATACCGCCTGTTTTAGTCTTAGCACTGTCGGCTGACTGACTGACATTCTTGAACGATGAACCAAGCTTGCTATTTGTATTAACAAGTCCTTTTTCTTTTGCATCTGTCTGTGTTATTTCTTTGTTTAAGGCATCCAAAGCTTTTTGACTTGCACTAGATGCCGTGGCAGAATATGCACCAGTCATAGGGGCTGTCTTGATCGCAGGTGTTTGTACTGCCCCACCACCGCTTTCTAACTGCCGTTTCTTAGCGATCAGTGAATCGTACTGCCTGCCTAACTTCTCTGCCGCACTCTCCAATGCCATAAAGGCAGGAGAACTTGTAACACTTTGATTTCTTGCAAACAACTCTTGCTGAGTCTGTGCCACTTGATTAAACTGTGCTTCTACCTGCTGTAGTGTCTGTTCAAGAATCTGATAAGCTGTAGTATTGATAGGGCTGTCACTTATCTTTTGTTGTGCCTGTACTGTCTGCTCCAAGCTGTTATTTAACAGTTCTACCTTTGTTTCTGTGCCTGTGATCTCTGCATTAAGTTTAGCTAATGCGTTAGCACTTTCATCACTTGCCAGACCTGTTCCACCTGTCAGCTTTCCAGTCTTAGGCAGTCCAGTCTTTCCTGTTGTAGATGTTTCCAACTGCTTCTTTTTTGCAATCAACTGTTCATATTGCTGATCTAATTTAGAAGCGGCACTCTCCATTGCTTGAAACGCAGGAGAAGATGTTGCACTCTGATTTCTGTTGAATACATCCATCTGTGCTTTTTCCAACTCTGCAAGCTTCTGTCCTGTGGTTTCTATCGCTTTATCTAACGTATCAAGTGCATTAGATTTAATATCTATGCTTTCTAGCTTCTTTTCTGCCTGTGCGGTCTTTTCGATCTGATCTGCCACAGACTTTGCTTTCTCTTCTACGGTATCTAATCCCTTTGTATCTGGGGTTTTGATACCGCCTTTTATTGCATCCTTAATGGATTTTCCGATGCTGTCAACCTGTCGGGACAGACGTTTTAAAAGGGATGTGATCTCTTTTACGCTTGCTTTAGCATCCGTTGTGTCAATCTCTGTTTTGATATATATACTTCCGTCTGCTTTTTGTGTAGCCATTTAATCACACCCCTTTCTGTCCATTAAGAAGTGCATTAAGTCTGTCTCTTTCTGCTTGTTCTTCTTCGGTGTATTTAACGTCTAAATCAATAAGATTCTTATTCTCTTTGTAGAAATCACGTTCCCAGTCATCAAGTTTCTTTCCTTTCGCTTTCTTTATGCGAACATTAAGAATCTGTGAAAACAAGGATTCTCCGATTTCCATATAAGCTCCCAAAAAAGTCCACCAATGAAGATATTGCATAGCTCTGATTTCTCTTCCTAAGACCCTATTAACCGATGGAATAATAACCGCACCGTCCTGTTCCCAGTCCATTGTGTGCGGTTTTTTCTTCCCATCGTCTTTTATACCCATGTCAATAAATTCGATGGCTTTTTCTCTTGCTTCTTCATAGTCATGCGGTGGCATTTCGTCAAAATCAATGTATAAAATGGTAAGAGCAACAATCCACTTTTCATCGTTCTCAAACTCTGGATCATTAAAAGTCTTTAATATATCCAAAATTGCTCGAAAATCTGTACGAATATCGTACTTAATGCCACCAACTACTATGGATGTTGGAAGTTCCCAGACTTCCATTTATTTATGATATTTAGAAGTTGCTCTTTTGATCTTCGCCTGTTTCTTCTTAATTCGCTGATCTGTTACCTGCTCAATAATATCTGCGATTTCCACGATGATGTTCTCGATGAAGAAATCTCCGCTTTCTGTAAGAGTTAGCGGATTGCAAATAGCAAATACAGACTTAGAAGCTTTAGAGTTAAGCAAGTAATCAATCTGCCCCTCTAATTTGTCAGACAGTTCTAAGATATCCTGCTCTGTAGCATCCTCTGGAAGTTCCATCTTTTCCAAATTAGCAACAACTTCTTCGTATCTTCTTACGATATTTAAATCAACTGGGTTGAATGGGAATCTTCCGATTTCCTCATCATCTTCGTTTGTTAAAATTACATTTAATGCCCCAGTTTTGACTTTTCGTCTAAGTTCTTCCATATCCTGCACTCCTTGTTATGATAAAACTGCTTTGCTGTTGTCTTTTAAGTCCTGTGTAGCACTTTCTGAAAATGTCCCGGATGTTACGTTGTAAGTACCTTTTCTGCGGTTTCCTGCGTAGTTAACTGTAAATGGAATCTGGTAACCACTTGTGTCTCCACCGTAGGATGTTGGAACAATATAACAATCTTCTGCGTATGCTTCATAAGCTCCGCTTGATGCTTCTTTCCATAGGTGTACTTCTACTGCGGTAGTTTTCAGATTATCGTCTTTGTAACGATTATCAATGATCTCCTGCAACTTCTGGCTTAATGTACTGTCAGCTTCTGCATAATAAGGGTCTGCTTCTGAGGAAACCTCATATCCGTTGTGTTTGAATGTAGATTCTCCGATAATATTTTTACTTGTTTCTGTATCGGGATTAAGTTCGACATTGTACTCTTCTAAGTCTTTTCCAAGACGTTCATAGGATGGTGTTTTACCACCGCACAAAGAGCCTGCATCTAAGAAATGAGCCATATACTTACGGTCAATTTTACCTGTTGTAACTGCCATTATGATTCTCCTTTATCTTTTCAAGGTCAGTGATCTACATCCTGTCGTAGACCAGTTAATAGTTAATTTATCTATCAAAGTCGTTTTGATATCGGGCAGAAATATTGATAGCCCAATTCTCAGACTTGTTTTCGTTTATACTGTCCAAATATGCAGGTGTTTGTCTGTCAATCGTCAAAAACTTTCGATTGCCTGTCAGCACTGGATATTCTTCTAGTTTATATGTGTTGTTTTTAATTGTGATTGTTTGCTTTTCCAGCCATTTACCAAGGTTATCCAACCACTCCTTAATGTATGCTTTCCTATTTGGTTTTGTACCGCTTGCACGATATATCACGCAAAACGGATACAGACATACCTGTGTGACGTGACCAGTGATACTCTCTTTTTCTGATTCAATCACTGCACCGCTTACTGGGAACATTGCTTTTCCGCTTGCATCATCTAATGTAGAAAATGCAATTTCGTCTCCCTCTCTTAGTTCTGGGAATTGATTTACCAGTTCTTGCAATGCTGTTGTGATCACGTCAAAACCATCAATGTCATACTTGACTAGTTTCTTTTCTTCTGCCATCAACTTCCTCCTGCCTGCTTTTTAACATGAGTAACCCATGCTTTACCGTGATTCTTCTTTGCTGTTTCAAACCATTTTGGAGTTGCTTTTGGATTCTGGTAGCTTAAGTCAACTTTTGCATTTGTATGTCCTGCAAATTCAGTGACTAATACTTTCTTAGCACCTTTTCTCGCCCACGGAGACCCTGTTAATTCGTCAACCATACCTTTACCATAGTATAAGAAACGTCCCATCGGTCCAGTACCTGCACACACCATTCCAGTACCTGCAAGAGAAGCACTTTTTGCTCTCGTTACGTTAATGAATGTACCTGTTTCATGTGGCATATATGGAACCATATCAGTCATAACTTGACTATCTAACCAATATTGAGCACTTTGTATTTGTTCATCGAATCTCGCCAGACTGATATTAGCTCTCATGTTCTGTGTATTCACATTAACATTTCCTAATTTCTTTTTAGCCATATATAACCACCTACTTAGCCATTACCTCAAAGTGCGGGATTATGTCGTAAAAGGCACTTCCAGTTATTGCAAAGACATAATCATACTTAAGTTTCATTTCTTCATAGAATCCGTCAATATAATCATCCTCTGCAATCGGTTCTTCATTCTTCCATTCGCCAACGATAAAGAAATCAAAACCGTTTGCCTTAGAACTAAACGTAAGTGCTTCTGACAACTTATCATTCGTCTGTTTACACCATTCTTTAGGCGGTAGCCATAATTTACTCCCTACCATCTTTTGACCGCTTTTTAGGCTATACTGCACGTTTAATACAGCATTGTCCTGTGAGTCAGAACCGTACTTTGCAACGATGCTTGCTTTATCCATGTTTAGGTTCGTATTATGCAAAATAGAGGGATACCATGTATCTCCCAATTTACTTTCATACCTATTAAAAAGTGTGATTGTATCGTTATACATCGTATCCCTCCGTTTTTTTATCTTGGATATATTCCCATGTACAGCAAGTTAACTCCGTTAGCATCAGTGATGCCAGACAGATAATCTCTTATCTTATCATCGTATAGTTGCTTTTGTGCTTCCTTATCCGCTAGACACTTATCTATCAATGTAGCCGTGCCTGTGTTACTGGAAGTCACATAACTTATACTCTCGTTTCCTGCACTCTTAGATGCTACCTGCTTACTCATCACAGTTCCATCTTCTAATGTGATATAACCCTGTGATGCTTCAACTCTCGTTTCTGCCTGTTCAATCTTATATGTGATTGACAGAAGTTCGCAAACACATCTTTTAACTGCTTCTGCATCATCTTCATCTGTTGGAAAAGCAATCTTAAGCTTTTTGACATTGTCCACGCCTGTTGTGGCATTATCTATCTTCTTGCAAGAATCCCAGACCAGACGATTAAAGTCTGCTTCTGGGATTGCTTTCTCTCCAAAAAGGGTTTTGTAATATTCATAGTCAACATAATTTGCCATGAAATCACTCCTTTTTATCCGTTGGATTTAATAACACCCATGCGGATATTCTTCTGGTTAAATGCTAAAGACCAGTTTGCTTTAGCTCCTAACTCTGCATTTGTAGGAGACTCTTTTGCGATCTTGTTAGAATTAATAGAAAATCCGTTAGGATGTAATACATAACCCTGTTTTGTATACAGCTTTTCGATACCGGCAGATGTTTCTGGGTCATAGTCTGTATAATAAGGATTTTCATAGTTTGTCTTATCACAAGTCAATACTGAGCCTGTACCAAGCATATAAGTTTTGTATACTGGGTTTGTTCCTGCTGTATCAACTGTAAATCTGTCTGTTACCAGTGGGATAAATCCACCGATTGTAGGAAGATTTACTTCTCTTTCTACTGCGTTAGCAATAGTGTATTTGTTGTAGTCAACAAGTCCCATTGCTTTGTACTTTGCATAAATGTAAGAGTTTAATACAAGTAATCCCATCTTGTCAGCGGAATCTCCTAAAGCTTTCTGCTGTGCAAAGATAAGTGTTGTATCGTCAATTTTGTTTACATCTCCAACAGTGCCCTCGCCAGTTAAAGATAAGTCTGTAATGTGGTTTTCCATCCCAGACAGACTTAAAACTGCATCAACTGTAGTCATTAAGTCACGTGTTCTTACCTGCTTATAAAAGTCTGCAACAGAGTTTGCAACATGAGTCATAGGGTCTGCACCTGTTAACTCTTTTGTAAAGTCTTTTGATTTCCAAGCTTTCATTCTCTGGATTAACATACAAGTCTGTTTCTTTCCTGTAATTTCAGCAGGTGTGTTGTCTGTTTCTCCATCGTTGTTTAAAGCCTGTGAGTCCTGTTCATCAATCGGTGTATAGAATGGAATTGTTGCGATATTTCCTTTTTCTCCGATTAAATCCATGATTGTATTGTCCTGTGCTAACACACCAGATGCAATAATTGCATCGTTCCATGTTGGGTTTTCTGACATAAACTCAGAAAAAACCTCTGGGTCAAAATCAAAACCGCCAAATCTTCCTGTTCTTGGCATAAAAAAAGTCCTTTCTACCCTAAATAAGAATAGATAAGGACTTATCTTTGTCCCATCTACCTACAACTATTAAGGGATTTTAGGTTAGCGGCTCACTTCCATACTGTGAGTCGGTATTATCTATCTGTCATTTAATAAGGTTGCATAGTAGTCTGGGTCCTCTGCCTTAAGCTTCATTCTGTCGTCTAAAGACATTTCCCTTAACTTCTGTGTTCCCTTTTTCTGCTCTCCGCTGTTGAACTTAGTTGTAAAGCTTGGGATCTTAACATCTGGTACTTTCTTTTCATCAACCAAGATGTTCTCGATCGGTTTTCCATCTTTAGTAGTAAGTTCTTTAAATACATCTTCTGCATTTTTCCCATTCTCTTCTTCTAATTTCTGAATCATCTGGGAACGGATAGAGTCTTCTGTGATTGCATTTACAAATTTTTTATCAGATAAGAAATCTTTTACTTTGTCTCTTAACTCTGTCTGTTTAGCTTCTTTTGCTCTTGCTTCTTTTTCGTCTGCAAGCTCCTGTGTTAATGTTGTAATCTTAGCCTTAAGACCGTCAACATCTTCTTTCTCTAATTCGGCTAATCTGGTCTGTACATCGTCTAAAGATATTTTGTAGTCATCTTTTTTCTTTACCTGTTTATCGTAATCAGCTACAGTCTTGTAATTTTCAGACATCTTCTTTTTCAGATCGGACTTTTTGTCCTCTGGTACTTCGATTCCTAATTCTGCTAAAATCTGTTCGTAATTCTGCATTGTATATCCTCCTATACGATATTTGTATACCGCTCGTATGCGGTAATGGATTAAGGCTTATAAACCTAAGCCAAGGTAAAAGAGAAGAGTGGACTTGACCCACTCTTGAGCCTCTAACTCTCTCTTAAAACTTGTGGAAGGAGTTCAGTTGATTGAATCACATGAGCATCAAACAATCTACTTTTTTATTGTAAAATATGGAGACTCTTTTTTTCTACTCATTTTTCTAATTTTTTTCACGAAAAAAGCACCATGCAACAACATGATGCTTCAACGTTTTTTGGAGGAGTATGAAAAAATTACAGCTCTACCAATAAAGGGTCAGAAAATAAATGCTATTGATCGCCACTTTTGTGGCTAATGGAAACAACAGGACTCGAACCTGTGACTGTCCACTTATGAGGTGGATGCTCTAACCAACTGAACTATGTTTCCACGGACCTCGTGAGAAGTCCTGCCGTATTATACTTTATAAAATCAATAAGAAAAAGGGTTGTAACATGAAAAATCTTCGAAACAAATCACATACTAGCAAGTAAAAAATGATTTATTCAACAACAACTATTATTTGTTACAAGTATTATTGTAAATGCTATACTATGGATTTTTCAATACACTTTTCATAAGTTTTTTCAAAAATTTCTTTCTTGCATGGATAGATTTCTCCATTTACGCCAGTGATAAGCATATCATCTTTTGTCATGAGAAAATCCCCCTCTAGTGTTGGGATAGTGTAAGAATTGCTGTCATATTGTCTAATGACGTAACCATTGTACATAAACTTAACAGGCATACCGTTAACCACAGTATCAGCGTTCTCTGCTCCGATTCTCATAAACTCATCAAACGTGATCGCTTCTATCTCAACAGGTTTCTTTACGTATTTAGCCATACTTTTACTCCTTATTCTGCAATCAACCATTCATTAGATAAGATATTGTTTAGTGTGTATTCCACCATTTTTGTATCTCTAATATCTAATAAGTCTCCCTTTTCTCCGTTGTCTTTATCTCTGCACTGCATCATGATAGTTTCTTTTTCTGTATCCCAGTACCAGAAACCACCCCATGATGGAAGTTTTACTTTGTGTCCTGCTTTCATTCTTTTAAATGCTTCTGCAAACGACATGCCGACATCTTCCACTACAAGTTGTACTCTATAGCCGTCCTTGTGTACGATTCCATCTTTTCCATCTGTAATTGATGCAATCAGTTCTCCATCTTTTGTGATATTTAACTCTTTAAAATTTATACCGTCAATTATCATTCTTATTCTCCTTTACATCTCAAACTTGACATTTTCCCACTTCTTGTAAGCGTCCATGTACAGCTCGCTTTCATCTCCGTTGAATGTCATTTCATAATACATGCCATCAGATAATGTCGTGCTTAACAGTGCTTTGTGGTTCTGTAATGTTTTGGAATACCAAACAACATACACGTCATTCATTGTAATATGATTGTTGTCTGTCTTGTCCATATGTCCGTTCACATAATCAACAATCTTTGCTTTGCATACCGCTAAATATTCTCTACTTCCCATTTTGGTTCTCCTTTATTTCTCGTGCGTTGTCAGTGCGTTTATTAACTCGTCTCTGGTTTTTTTTAGACCCTCGATGTTGTTCCCTGTGATTTTGTTCTCAATCAAATTAAACATACTTTTCATGACTAAATTAACATCGTTCTGTTGACTGTTAATTGTGTTGTAGTCACTGTTAAGCTTCCGTTTAATATCTTTGATGTCTGTCTCTATTGACGTTATACGTTGCTCTAAATCGTCCGTAGGCTTCTTGTAATGCTTATAGGCTTTATACAATACGCCTACAGCTCCACCAATGGTTATAATCCACCCACACGCAACCATGAATTGATTAATAGTTTCCAAATTATTTACCTCGTGCGTTATTATACCTAGTCGCTGCACCTCTAGCGGATGATGCTTGACTTCTGTCCCATCCTGCGGTGTTGAGTCTTTCATTTTGGGTTTTCAAATTGTTCTGTCTGCAATAGTCTTTATAGGCTTGATTCTGTTTCTGCAACAGTGCCGCTTTTTTCTGATACTCCATGTCAAGCTCATGCTTTAAGGCTTCGTCCTTTGTATTATCCACAGCCGTTTTCATGCCGATTAACTGCCGTTTCGTCTTTCTGATACGTCTTTCAAGCTCTCTCTGGCGTTTTCTCTTCTCGTATTCCTTGCGGTTCTCTTCGCTGTCATAGTCCTCGAACGGATTGTTTATTCCATCCCCCGGTCCGTGTGAGTGTCGGCAGTTTGCCCCATGGATTCCCTGCACGTTTCCCATACCGCAGACCGAAAAAGGCGGAAATCTTGGGTCATTACCGCTTTTGCTGTAAAACTTGCCTTGCCACCAGAAATGATTGGTTAAATTGTCCCCACCGTTCCCAATTCTGGCTCCCAGATGGGCAGATGTTAGGATGATATCCCAATCCATCTCGTCCATACGTGCGTCTGTAATATCTGCTGCCATCTGGCTTACACCAGTACGGACTGCTCTCGCTGTAGCTGTCTCTATGCTGTCTCTACGTCCGCTAGGGTATGTTACGTCTGCACCCTTGTCTATAATGTCGTTAACAGCTTCTTTGACCGCTTCTGTGTAGCTTGTTGTGCCGCTTGCAGTTTGGTTGTACGCCTTGTCCACTGCATCTATGTAGTTATCGTGACAGGCGTTTGGCATCGTACCGGTGTAGTTATGCATTTCTCCCTTGGTCTTTTCATAATTCCTCTGCAATAATCGTTGTAGATAAGGACTTTCCCCGAGTGGTTTTGGTTCAAGACCTGCCTTTTTATACACCGCATCATCCCATTCTATAGCCTTTATACCTGCTTCTTTCATGGTTTGAGCGATTGTATCAATGCCTATCTTTGTTGTTTGTGCAATCTCTTTCTGTACCGCCTGCAAGATGTACCCTGCATCCTGCAATACATCCATTTGCCACTTGTCAATAGGAGTAAAAAGGTAATCCTCGCCACGTCCTAGTCTTATCATCATTCGTTCAATCATGACCGATACAATCTTATTATGCAGTTCTTCCGCCTGCTTCTCTGCCTTTTCTGGCACGTACCATAAGTAATCTGGCGTTAGCATTATTCTTCATCTCCTGCACCGAATAAGTCTGGCTCTTTCGGTTGTGCTTCTTCTTCAAGTGCTTTTGCTTCTTCTTCACTGAATCCCTCAAATTTTGTTAAATAGTACCAGAAAGGAATCTTGCCGCTTACAACATAGCTATACCAACGAGAACGGTCCTCGTCCTCATTGTATGTTATGTCTCCAAAGTCATAGTAAGTCTCATACGGTCCACTTGGTGCTAATTGGTACAGATCAGCAAAGATATTAAGTGCTGCAATCAAATCATCCATGCAGAACTGTAGCTTGTCCCTAACGTCCTTGATAAACTGTATTGTTCTCTGCTGCTCTGCTTCTACGCCTGTAGCTGTTTGGATGCCTGTAGTCTCATTAAACACAAAGTATCCATTGGAGAATCCGCATTTATACCCAATCTGTGACAGCAGGGCATTGATTCCTGTCAGTCGTGTATCCGTGTTGAGACTTGGGTTTACCTCTTGATAAAATCCTTTAATGTCTGAGCTATTTACATTCTTGACGTACTCTGGCAGTCTTAACCGCTTCTTGCTTCTCTCAAATCCATCCTGTGTATTATTTACCCTTGTACCAGTCTCTAACAGCTTGTCGGAGTCTAGCAACAACATTCTTCGGCTGTCGAATATCTCTGTTGCGTTCCTGCTGTATGCAGTGTCTAAATCTTTTAGCTCTTCTATTGCTTCGTAAAAGATAGGCAATCCTAAACTGCAATGCAGGTCTACGTTATTCGCCTGCGGTGTCCTAAGAACTGCATACAGACGTTGTCCGTTTAGGTTTGCAAGTCCTACATCCTCTAGTTCTCCACGCCATGGTGTCTCGTCTATGTCAATTGGCTTTCCTGTATCGTTGGCATCCTTAGAAGCATAGCAACGATTTGTGATCTGATACACGTCCTCGATGTACCTATGATATTCTAGTTTGGTGTAGTATGTCTTGCCATCACTTGAGATTTCACGATGCACAAACACAATGCCTTGAATCTCTCCATTGCTTTCGTCTGTTACAATAAAGTTTTCTGGCGTGATCAAGTCCACACTTGCACCGTTAGGTTTTAATACAATTGTACCGTATGCACAGCCGTATTCTACATGGTGTCGCACCTGCTCCAATTCCTTGTCAATCTGTTCCTGCAACCAATTAGCTCTTGCACTGCCATCTATCTCTATACCTATTGCAAGGGTAGCAAGGCGTGCTGTCTCCGAGCATACCGCTTTTGCAAAGTTGATAGTCTTTATATGCTCGTCCTTGTCTAACCAGTACGGACTGCCCTTATAGATGTACGCACATTTTTCTATAACTCTCTGCATCTCTGGACTAGTCGCAGTGTCTATCTTAAATTCTTCTCTTGCCCTTTGTCTAAAAAGGGCACTTAATATCTCTTTCATTCTGCTAAATATACCCATCTATTCCACCGCTATCAGTTTAACGTTTCCGATTTTTGTTTCTATATCTCCTTGTATCAAATCTCCATTAATCGTAAGCCAAACCCCACCATCATGGATAGATATTTTTTCTATATCCTTGATGTCTAACATTACATTTCCAATTTGTATACAAGTTACATCTTTTAGATTTATCATCATTATGCGTTCTCTCCTCTCCTCATGATCACTCTGTTGTATGCGTATCTCAACGAATCAATAGCATGATTGTCTCTGTCTGGGTATCCGCTTATTATGTTACCGTCCTTGTCTCTGTCATACTCATACGTTGTAATTTCTTTGTATGCGTATGGTGTTCTCCGTGGGTCAATCACAATCTTCCTACGTTGTAGCCATTTCATGCCGTATTCAACTGACCCCGGGCCTTTAACTGCTGCCTGTGCTACAAGTCCTAAGTTTCTGTAGTCCTCTACTGATTTAGGCTCTGCACTATCGCAAATGATCGCATAATCGTTATAGCCTTTTTTCTTTATCCAGTCGGCTGTTTGCTCGTTTGACCGTTTGTTTACGCAATGCTCATCTATAAAATAGATCGTTTCTCTTGCCGCATCGTAGTATGTCCTCGTAAATGCGTACTTATCTGGATACCAACCCCAGTCGACACCTTGGTATATGCGGTCCATCTGTGCTATTTCTTCGTCTGTAATCTCTCTTACTTCTACATACTCAAACACTGCCCCACCATTACCGTTAGCAATACCCATGTATTCATGCTCGTACGCTTCGGGTCTAATTTCTTTTAGGTGCTCCGCTTCTTCGATAAACGGTTTACCTAACCATTCTTTAGGTACGTCTAGATATGTGCTTCTTACAATCATTCTGTTGTCTTTTGGTTCTTGCAAATATTGATTTGCCCAATTGTTAGCACTTTTCGGTGGGTTGAAGCTCTTAAATATATATGCCTTATCTCCACCACGAATAGCGGACTGTTCAATATTTCTCACTGCTTCGGGTCCTGCGAACTGGTCCAGTTCTTCAAACCACAGTATGCCGATATATCCGAACTCTGGGGAAATTGATTTAATCTTGTCTGGGTCATCAGCACCACGAAAATATACTTTTTGCCCTGTGTCTTTCATGGTAATTTCATAAGGCGAGCTTGTGTACTTATATTCTTTTTCCGTGAACTCCTGCTTTGTTATTGCCCACTTAGTTTTAGCATACACAGAATCCTTTACAGTGTTGTACACCTGTCTTACAACAAGTGCGTGCATGTTATGATCATTCCTCATAAGCTCCGTTATAATGTTAGGTATCGTAGAAGATTTACTCGAACCACGTCCCCCCGGTAATACATATTCTGTATGACCATGATTCCTTATATCTCTAACCATTGGATGGAACACATCAGGGATTATATCAAGGTCCATGTGATATGTCTTATTCTTTAATGCTTCTTCTCTTGCTTTCTTTTCTTCCTCTTCCTTTGCCTGCACTGTCAAAGCCTTTTCTAAGTCGTTCATGGCTTTTAACTGGTCTGGGAAATCTGGGGTAAATCCAAAAGAATCTTGCAACGCACCAGTGGCGATCATTGACCGTCTCCACTGTATGTCTGCAAGACTCATAATATCATAGCCATTTTCTTTGTCTGTTTTGGCTTGTAGTTCTGCTATATATTCTTTCACTCCATGCTTTTCAATGATGTTCTTTTTTGCGTTCTTCGCTGTTGCAGGGGAGTATCCTGCTTCGATAGCGGCTTGATAATCATTTCCGCCGTTTTTAATCCATGCATGAGCAAATGTTCTTTGCTTCTGTGTAAGTTCATTCCGCATTTATTTGCCCATTCCTTTCTCGTATGCTTGCCCATATGTCAGACAAGCATTTAATTATATCGACCTGCGAAGCGGTTCTTAGTATCTCATACCGTGTATCTTTCCAACCTTTTCTTGTATTCTCATATACTTTTATAGACAGGATGTACATTGTTATCATTCGCTTCTGGTCCTCTGAATAGAATTGTGTTGTATCTAAACTTATTACAAATCCGTTTGATACTATTGCTCTTTGTAGTTTTCGCATAATTCTATTTAGATTCATCTTCTCACATCCTTTCTAGGTTTATATATATTTAAACAGACCGTTAGGCAAGCGTCACATCTCTTGCATCTCTTTTAACCCATAGGGTGCGTGGTTGCAACGAAATTTGCCACCTCTAACGATCTGTTATTATCTCTTATATTCTTTTGTGCTTGGATTCCTGCTTTTATATTTGTCGCAGGTGCATAGATATGCGTTGTATATTCTGTCATACTTGCCTACGTCACACATATAGTAGTTCTTTGTATCACTTCCTAGTAGATACATACATTCAGCACAGCATATACTTCTATCTTCCATTCTGCACCTCTTTCTGGTATCTACTGCATACGCACATATGACTACACTTTATGTTTACCAGTACCACTTCTGTTTTGTTTTCTGGGATTGCTCTTCTCTTTGTCTCTGTCACGATCTCGCAGTACACGCAATCGTTACAGCAATTCTTTAGTTTGTTATTAATCAAAAAAAGACACCTCCCGACTATGTTTATATCTTGTAGATATATCATATCATAATCGGCAGGTGCCATGTGTACACTCTTTTTATTTAATTCTTTTACCATCTTTCCATATTTTTTATTAGCTTTCAGTTTTTCTTATCCTTTTTATCCTTTACATACTCTTTATGCTCTTCTAAAAATTTCCCGAACATTTCTTTTTCAGCTTTCTCTCTTGCTTCTCTTGCATCTTCTTTATTGTTATATCTCCCAAGATTGTAATTTTTACCTTTAAATGTTATTTGTGCAACCCACTTATTTCTGTTTTTGTCCCAAGATACACCTTTTATACCAGATTTGTTCGCTTTAGATATTTTCATTGTTAGATTTCTAATACTAGTCCCATCTATGCACTGTTTCTTTGTCTCTGCGGCTATCCTTTTTCCCTGTTCTATTTCATGCGGTTTTCTTAGACATCCGCAACTTTGTACTCTTCCTTTTGTAAGACTTCCGCTGTCAACAAAATTTACATTTCCGCAATCGCAAATGCACTTCCAAATAATAGCACCGTTAGATGCTTTTTTTCCTGTAGGCTCTATTGCTGTTAGCCTACCAAATTTTTTACCAGTTAGGTCATTCATCTTTATTCTGGTAGTGCATCCACAGTTTTTCCCATTTTTTATGTGTTCTGCTCGTGTTATGAATGTTTTCCCACATGCAGGGCAGACAACTTTTGCCATTGTTCTTTTGTTTTCTCTGTAAACTTCCAATATTTTGAATCCGTTTACTGTCTTGCCCTGCATTTCTAACCATTTTGTTCTCATATTAGAACTCCTGCACATCTGTCACTTTTAAGTAGAAAGCTTCTTCCGCTTCGTCCTCTCCATTATCTATTGTGATCTCGAAGAAAATCTGTACTTCGCACTCGTTAGAGTCTGTAGCTGTATACACCACATTCCCATCCTGTTTGATGTTTTCTGTAGCTCCATCATCGAATACACTGTAGTATCCAGATTCCATCATGAAGTTATCTAAATCTGTGAAGCTCATTTCCTCGTTTACAAGTTCTTTTTTGATTTCTTCTACTAATTTTTTCATGACTCATATCTCCTTTTCTTTTTGCTTATCTCCTTTAACTGTCTTTATTATACATAATATTTATGTATAAGTCAACACTTTTTTCAAATAAAATATTTTATTTTTTCATCATCTGTTATTTCTACTTCTATTACATCATTTACATTTTTTCTAAGCATACAGCAAATAGCATTAAGACTTTTCATATTTATTGGTTCTCCTCGCTTTATCTTTGCAAGTGTTCCCTCGCTTAAATACTTGTTTTTTCTTATTATATAAGAAGTATACCCTTTTTTCTTTAATTCTTCCTGTACATCTAATTTATATTTTATCATCGTTTTCCCTCCTTTTACATTATTATAGCATACTGTTTATTTTACTTCAAGAATTTTATACATAAATTTTATGCACTTTTCTATTGACGTATGCATAATTTTTATGTATAATAAAAGCAAGTTAAAGGTGAACGATAAATCAGAAAGAGGTGTTATCATGAAATATTTTACAGCCAAAAACTTACAAGAACTTAGAAAAGAATACAAAAAATTAATGGTAGCCAACCACCCAGACAATGGTGGAGACGTTGCTACATGTCAAGAGATCACGGCAGAGTATAAGAAGCTGTTTGACATGCTTAAGGCAGGACAGACACCAGAAGAAGAAAAGAAAAATACATTTGATTACAAGGCAGACGAAGCCTTAAGAAATGTTATCAATAATATAGTTTCTTTCGATGGTCTTAACATTGAAGTTGTCGGTTCTTGGATATGGGTAGACGGCAATACATACCCATATAGAGAACAGTTAAAGAAGTTAGGCTTTAAGTGGTCTAAGAATCGCAAAAAGTGGCACTTCTCAACCGAACCATCTGGAAAGTGGCATAAAAAGAAAATGTCTTTCGAGGACATTCAGAAAAAATATGGAAGTGAAAAAGTAAAGACTTCCAACATTTCAAGAATTGCATAGATTGAAAGAGATCCGGAAGAACTCACACGCTCCCAGATCTCTTTTTTATTACTATCTCGTAATCATATCCCATTATACTTAAAAAATCTTTTAAATCACTTAGGGATACTTTTTTATTGTTAAATTTGTTGTTTAGCTGCTGCGGTGTTGACAATCCTAAAAGCTGTGAAGCTTCTGTCATTGTCATGCCGTTTCTTTTTAGTAGTTCTTTGTAGATTTCTTTTAGTTGTTTATTGTCTTCATAAGTAAAATTTATGTTGTACTCCATCAATCACACCTCTTTTCTATTTTTAAATCATTATAGTTTAAAATATGCCATATGTCAAACGGAAAAAGTTTATTTTTACTATTGACTTTTAAACTAAAATCATTTATACTCTAGTTAAAGATAAACGAAAAGCATTTAAAAAGGAGTTTGAAATATGAAATATTTAAGAAAAGAAATTGAAAAGTTAGTCGAAAATGAGGACTTCGTTTCTTATGAAGAATTTATTTACGAACTAAGAGAAGAAAAAGAAGAAGTTAAAAAATATCTTGATTGGAGAGTAAGCGGTGGAAAGATGAACACCGAAACACTTCCAGATGGGTATGTAGAAGCTTGTAAAAAGATTTTAGGAGGGATTGAAAATGAATAAAACAATCGCAAGACACAAATTTTGGTTACATCAAACAGAGTGTATTATTTCCACAGTTTATGTGGAAGTATTACACGAATACCAAACTGTTGTAATGTATATGGATGATTTCGAAGAAATTGATTCTTATACAACCTGCAGCAAGCAAGAAGCCTTAAAGCTCCATGAATCACTTGTTGAACAGTGGAAAGATAAGCTTAACAAAAACAGACTTGTCAAGGCTGATCGTGACAGTCTTGTAATACCTGCATAACATACACCGCCCACCCCGGAGGTTACGAGGGTAGAAAAGGAGAACTAGCATGATTAAAATTGTACAGTGGTTAATGAGTTGCGGTTATACCGAAAAAGAAGCCGTTAAAGAAGCAAATTCAATGATTGAACAAAATCGTTGGGATGGTGCTGAAATGTGTTCACGAGAATATGCAATAGAAATGATTTTGGAAGATTTGGGGTGTTTATATGAATAAAATATTATTATCAATCATACTTACAGCGATCATTACCGCAGGTATCACAGCAAACTACATTATCACGCATCAACAGGTAAGCGGTGCAACTGGTAACTATAACGTGCGGATTTTAGATCACAACTTTTTATACAAATAACATTGAGGACCAGAGTTTTTCTGGTCCTTTTCTGAATTTTTCTTGTGCATTAGTAATATAGTATGTATAATTCATTGCAGAAAGAGGTGTTTATTATGGCTTTAAGAGAATGTGTTGTATGTGGAAAGACTTTTGATGGGGCACCAAGTGCAAAATATTGCTCCGAAGAATGTAAAAACGCACCACGATATACAAATGAATTTAATGGAGAAAAGTGGGGAAAATTAACTATCATAGATGCTTATAGAAAAAAAGGAAGAGTTTATGCCATTTGCAAATGTGAATGTGGAAATACAAAAACTATAAGATACGATGCTTTAACATCTGGTCGAACTCAATCTTGCGGATGTTTTGCCGAAGCTAATTACTATAAACCATTTGACCTCACTGGTAAAGTTAACGATTATGGTTGCAAAGCAATTAAGCAAATAAGAGTTGGAAATCGGTATAAATGGGAATGTGAATGTTCTTGCGGAAAGCACTACCTAGTTCCTGCCGGACTATTTTACAAACAAATGTCTTGTGGTTGCTCACATCAAAGAAGTGCCAGAGAAAACCTCAAAAAGGCTGCGGAAACATGTGAACAAGGATATATAGAAAATACATCCATTATATCAATCAAACCTAGAAAAATGTTGCGGAATAACACATCTGGAGTTCGTGGTGTTAGTTGGGACAAAAATCGGCGAAAATGGGCTGCTACAATAGTATTTAAAGGCAAAACATACCATTTAGGAAGATACAACAACATAGAAGATGCAGCCGCAGTTAGAAAAGAAGCAGAAAACGCTCTGTTTGGAGATTTTCTTAAATGGTTTCAAGAAGTGTATCCAGAACGATGGGAAAAATTCAATAAAAAGGCAAAAAAAGAAGAAGCAGATTAAACCCCTGCTTCTTCTTTTACATTCTCTAAATTTTCTTTTAACATCTGTACACACTCATTGAATCCATCCCTTTTACCGCATAGATACATATTATAACCTCTGTAATCGTCCATAGGCGGTATTAATGTACATAGGGTATATAAGTCTTGCTTGTCCATTTTAAACTCCTTAAAATCCTGCAATTATCGCACAAAATACAGTTGATAACACACATACATAAGCTGATAACATTGCATATTTTAAAACATTTCTTGCATTTTTATCATTTTTAAATTCCTGCAATTTACTATTTACCAGACAAATACCAAAAACTCCTAAATATATAACCGTCACATCTTGTGTGACAATCCCAACTCCTGCCGGTTGCTTCTGTGCATCCCATACAAACACATTTCATAACATCACACTCCTTTTGTATGCTTATCGAGTGGAAACGCATTAAAACTCGTTAAAAACGCATTAATAACGCATTAAAACTTGATTTCAATTCCTGTTTCATTCTTGATCATGGATTGCAGGTCCTGCACACTGACAAGACCTTTTTCGTAACATACCTTTATAACTTGATAACCCTTTGTCCTCTGTCGTATTGATTAAGTATCTTGTCTAATGCATCTTCTGCTTTTTTATGTGTTTTGAATGATTGTATTATGTAAATATATCCATTCATTAGCTCACATTCTACATTTTCTTCGCTTGCCCGAATTTCAAGAACATTATCAAGATTTAGAATCTCTCTATCTTTTGTCATTATTAACATGTAAATCCTCACTTTCTCCCCAGTCCAACCGGTTCCCACACTCACAAACTTCTGTCCATTCCGCTACATAACTTTTACATTTTGGACATCTGTACAGTGCAACGTCTTTACCTTTTAGGGTTGCGTGTCGTTCTCTTATCGGCAGACTGTGTAATATCTCTCCCATATGCTCATAATCTTCTAATGTCATTGTGATCGTATCTCTTGCTTTAGCGGACTGGCAGAAACCACTGCCTACCAGTCCTAAGAAAACGCCAATGATAACAAGTAAGATTTTTAGTATCATTCTTTCATCTCCACTTCTTCATATACAACAACGTCATACTTTCCACTGATAACATTTTCTCTTGTAATCATTACTTTATATCCTTTATCTGTAATGTTTTTCACAAATTCTTTTATTGGAATCACTACTTCCATTCTGTTAGGATAAGTCATTCTTGTTACTTTTTTCAAAACCTTTACCTGCTCCATTCTTTTCCCTACCAATTCACACGTATTTTGCGATTCTGTGTTAATTCCGATTATTTCAGCAATCCTTTCTACACACATTTTTAATTCATTATCGGACATTTTCGAAAAATCTTTTCTTTTACAATCATGTACAAACTCGCATGAACTGTCACATATATTTTTATTGCAGTAATCTTCTAACACACCTATCATCTGTTCTCTTGTCATTCCTTTACCTCCACTTTGATTCCATACAAAAATTCATAGTATTCTTGTAACCCCTCGTTACTTAACCATGCAAACGGCATCCTTTTTACACATTTTTTATAACATTTGCATTCTTTGCATGGTGTGGCAACAGGGTCGCAGTAAGCAACTATAGCTTTTTCCACTTCACTTCTTGTCATTTTTTTAGGTTCATATCGTTCAATAGTAATCTTCATATCAACTTCTCCAACGATACGTCCTGCTTTTTCGTCTTTTATATATGCCTTTTCTCTGTCGAAACTTACGCTTAATTGCATAGCAGGAATATTTGACTCTTTTATGCAATTATATAAGTGACTTTGAAATCTCTGTGTTATTATTTCATTTATTGTTATTGTTTCATTTTTAGTCATTCTCCCACCTCTAAATCTTTTGCAAGCTTAAATCCTGTTCTCCCAACATTTCTAAGATTTTCTTTGATAAGTGTATTGCTTGGTGTCCTATTTCTCTCATACCAGTTCCAGTCGTTATCTTCTCTCATTTTTATTTTCATTTCATATCTTTTTTTATAGTTGATTTCTTCTTTTGCCATCTCTAGGCAAGCGATCATGTAATCTATTTGTTTGATAACGTCCATGTTCTTTCCTCCTACTTGATAACATACGACTCTATATCTGTAATCTTTCCAAAAGTCGGCTTCATTCCGTTTTCTTCGATAAACTTAACGACAAGATCATTTATTGCTTCTTCACATTTTTCATATGATTCTTGGTTATCTATATCTTCTATATACCAAGCTTCTGCAACCTCTCCAATATCATCGTATACAGCATTATGTAAATCTTCTAGTATACTTGTTAGGTCTACCTGTCTTATATATGCTTCTTCTGTTTTTCCAATCCAAATAACGGTACCTGCTTTGCATCCTGTGTTTTTAGCTTCTTTGATGCATTCTTCTATTGTTTCAAAATCTTCACTGTAGTTACTGTATTTTTCTGTTGACCATGAATAACTCATTTAGTTTCTCCTTTACAAATATCTAAACCATCTAATGTAATTGACATACAAAGTGAATATTTCATTCTATAAATCACATAAAACTTAAAACAATCTGTTAATACATTAATGTGGCAAATTATAATGTCTGATTCTTCGCACTGATGAATAAGTGCAAGTTCAAGTTTGATGCGTTTTTCTAGTTCTTCGTCTGGCATAATAAGCTCCTTTATTTAACCCTACTAGTCATTTCACGATCACTTCCACAGTATGGGCATTTTGTTATTTTCTGCATATTTCAACCCCCATTTCTTTTAATCTTTTCTTGGTCATCTCTTTTAATAAATCATGGTAACATTTGTCACATAAGAAGATGGTACGCTTCTGATCTGTTCCGAAAATGATTCTTTTCATTCCTTTATCTTCTGTAAAATCTTTTTCACACTCTACACAACTGCCGTGTCTGTCTGAACCTTTTAATGTGTTGATATCAACTATTTTCATCGTTCTTTCTCCTTTACTTCATCATACTTCTGTACGGCTCAAAGAAATCTTCTTTTCTTAACTCCATTTCACATTTAAGACAAATGAATTTGCTTTGTATTTTCATATCTGAATTTATTTGTATATACTCTCTTCCAACGTCTTCATTGAATAACCAATTATTACAATATTTACATCTTGCTACTGGCATTTTTCTTTTACCCCACATCCTTGATATTAAGTTCTGCTGTCGCAGGTATAAATCTCATGTATCCTGCATCTCTTATAATCTCGTTTTCTGTCAAATCAACAAGCTGTTTCTTTTCTTTTTCTGATTTAACCACAAGGTAATAATGTTCATTTTTTACGCCCATACAAACATCTCCAATCTTGAAATGACTTAATGTGTATGTTTTAATACTTGGTTGTTTTGCATTAATTTTCATCTTCTACCTCCAAAATAAAGCCACCATTTGATCACGTTATAATCAATTTCATCTTCTTCTAGTTTTGTAATTTTACGATTATTTTTCTCGTATGTTTCTACCTGCTTCTTAACTAACTCGTTACTTCTAATCTCTGGATAAGTAGCAATTAAGGTCATTCCATCTCCTGCCTTAAATTCTTTGTATGTATCCTTCTCATGGTCCATATAATTTTTAACGACTGTATCTATTTTTCTTTCTAGCTGTTGATTTTGAGTTTTATATACCTCTATTTTTTTATCAACTCCTTGATATTCAAACACTCCAAATATTGCAATAATATATATAAATGCCAATGCTGCTGTCGCAACCAATCCACCAGTTACCAATTTATCTATTGCATCATTTATATCTGGCACTGTATTAGATAATTTAACTGCCATTCCATACCAAATTGCTGTAACCGCTATAATTATTACCAATAGCATTATTCTTCTCCCTCACTTTCTACACCAAAGATGTATTTAAGAATCATGTCTCTTCCCACTGCCTCGATGGCATCGTCTAAAACTTGTTTTGATGTGAACGGTACCGCTCCAAGTGGTCTGCGAACACTCCACACTTCATAGTCAAGTTTTTCATCACTGCTATCGTTATATGAAAGGTAAAAACTATCACTGCGTATCGGACCATTGTGTTCCTTTGCATACCGTTCAAGTTCAACTTTTCTTTTCTCTACATCAAATAACGCTTTCTCTCTTATCAAAAAGACGTTTCCAAGTTCCCATCTTTTGTTATCTACAGCTGTATCTTGCCACGTATCACATTCAACCCATCCATGACTATTGGCAAAAAAATACTCTTGCCCATACTCTGGTTTCTTTACCTTTGCATCCTGTTTCTTGTCTGGTTCCATCTTCCTAACGAGTCTGTAAAACTCTTTTTCTTCTGCTTCTGTTAGATTTTTAATTCCCATTTTCTCCACTTCCTCTTATATTTTTATTTGTTATCCAACTGTTCTTTCGCTAACTTAAAAGCTAACATGTACAGGTCAAGTATTCCTGTTGATGTTTTCCCAAAATCGTTAATAACTTCGAACACATCTGGATCAATCTCTGAAAGCTTTTCGTATCCATAGTGTCCGATTCCGCTTTCTTCTGTAAAATCGTCAAAGACATCTTCTAAAAAATCTTCGACTTGATCTTCCTCTGGCATAAACTCGTCTTGATCGTCTATAATTTCATCATAAAGATCATAAGTTTTTAGGTACTCCATGACATCATTTTCAGCCTGTTCCCGATCATACACAAAGAATGGTCTATTATGGCTAATTACTTTTCCCTCGAAATACCCGGTATTATCTACAAAGTCCTCAAACTTATCCCAACACATATTGCAATAATTTTCTGCAATTAGTTCTCCAAGATCGCCTGAGATATGCAATTTGTAAAAATCCTCTTCAAAAAGAAATCTGATTCTGTAATATGAACTATTTGGTTTTTGAAAGTCTAATATCTTTATGTTCCCGAAATCTGTAAACGTCGCTTTATGATCCTTGAAATTCTTTTTCTCTCTTTCTAAATTCATAAGCGACACCACCTTTCAAATTCAGGACTAAGGATATCCTCTGTTGTAAAACCATCCTCTTTTTCTACTTCTTCAACCTGTTTTGATGATAACCCAAAAACATTGATCAACACCCAGCTCTGCTCGTGCATATGTCCTTTATTATCTAAATTCTCAGGATCTTTGTGATATTTAATACAACTTTTTGCATATCGTATCTGATATTTAATTCTTTCTTCGTTCCAAGTTTTTAAGATATTACTGTTAATCATTTGTTTCCTCCTCGCAATCTACATCGAACAAATATTTCAAGATTCTTTCGCTTCTGCTAGATTTTTAATTTCCATATTTAATCCTCCTTATTTGTTAAATAATCTTCTATGGCTTGATCTAAAAATCTACTACTGATAAACCAACAATCAATGTATGTTGTTTTATTTTGTTTGTTATATATCAATAGACTTTTGTTTTTAACATTTTTCAATGTTATTCTCATCATGAGTGTATCTGTATTATTGCTTAACTCATCAACTCCTAAAACCGTGTTTTGTGTAAGTTGATTTAGCTGACTTGTAATACGCTGTAAACACGTTTCTTTACAAATTACTTTGTTCCATGTTGGTTTCAAACATCTAATAGTTGTATGTGTATCGTTTCCCTCATCAACATTTGACAAAATAAAACAATCATCTAATTCTTTTATTTCTTTTCCGCTTATAATTGCTTTCGTTTCTATATTATAAATTTGCATTTCTTACTCCTTTACTGTCCATTCTCTCCCCTGCCGTTAATAGCAGGGGAAATCATGACTTATACAACAAATAATTAAAGAGTTTTGTTGCTTATGCGTTGCGAGGATTCTTATTTAATTGTTCGTGTGGTATATAAAAATCCTGCTGTGCAACAAGCCTTTTCTGGCTTGAGTCTCTGCCTAATAAAAAATGAAAAATGAAAAATCTGAAAATACAAAAAACATTATTTACAGTTACTTAGGCAGAGAATCAAACCAGAAAAGTATTATTTAGTTTTTATTTCCAATAACCAGAATGTGATGTTACGTGAACAAATCTTCGTTCATGTTGCTTCTTTTTGAATCGGCTTTGTCGAATCTCTTCTTTGACTTCTTCCACTAATTCATCTTCCCAGAATCTAACAAGATAACCCGGTACTCCATAAATTGCTCCACATTCCTGTACATGTAGCTTCTTAACTACCTTTTCTTTGACAACTTGTTTGCGAAACTCTTTTGTGTACTCTCTCCGCTTTGCTTCGATACCGTATTTTTTCCACTTGAATATGCTTGATGGGTCTACTCCGTATTTTTTCGCAACAGAAGTAACCTCTTTCGTTTCTTCCACTTCTTTAAGAATTTTTCTCTTAAGATCTTTGCTTATTTTTTTGTACCCCATCTTTAGCCACCTTTCTGTAGATTGCCACGTTTCTGTCTGTTAGACTGTCGTGTCGTTTACCGCATACCTCAATACGTCCGTCCTGTACTAACTCTGTTAGCCGTGGTTGTACCTGCTGCCTTGTCGGTTCTAACACTTTTTTGTGCTTATACAACACCGTTGCGATCTCTCGTGCTGTCATTGCTCCATATTCGAGCTGTTCTAAAATCAAGATATGTATTGCTTCTTTGTTAACCTTTTTGTGTGATTCTCTTCTAGTCTGCTTGGTAATGGAATGGCTTCTAAGTGCTGTTTCATTACCAAAAAAACTCATTTGATACATTTTCCATCACTCCTTTTTCCTTACTCTAATTGCTTATGTAGTAACTGCATTTCTAAATCATCAAAGTCATAGTCTCTCTCGCAGGATAAAACACTTGCAGGATTCCGCTGTGGCTTCGGTTCTTGTGGTTTTTCGTAGTTCTCGTCCAGATAATCCACGTAACCACTGTTAAAGAATGTCGAGCCGTTCTGTGGCTTTCTCCACGAAGCATCCTTTTCTAATCCATCCAGATACCGTTCCAATGCCCTCTGTATGTGTTCCTCTCCTATCTGGTACAACACTTTTTTCTTAGTATCGGATACCTGCCCTTTTCCTTTTTTGCTTGGATACTTTTTCCAGAGTCTTTCAAAACATTCATTGATTGCTTTTTTGTTTGACTTCTCGCAATTTTCTTTTGATTTCTCGCAATTTTTCTTTGCGTTTTTGTCTGTTTGTTCCATTTTTCGTTCCATTGGTTGTTCCATTTTTGTTCCATTTTCAACTACCTTGTTTTCCTCGGTAGTTGTTTCTGCAACTTGTCCACAATCTATGTAGTTTTGGTACTCATTAACTGTGTATAACGTGTATTTATTTGTGCTTTTTGTTGATATGTAACCAGTATCTTTTAGCTTCTTAAGTGCTGTTCGGACCTGCGATTCTGTTAAGCCTGTCTCTGCACTGATTCTTGTTATAGAAGAAACAAATTGCCCTGCCTTGATTTCTCTGCCGCAGTACCGCTTGTCCTCTAAATTTGTATGTAGCAGGCAGTGGTAAAACAATCTAAATACATTTGTGTTTTCATACCATTCCCAGTCTGTATTTATATTTATGTTCATTCACTGCCCTCCTACATTTATTTATCGTTATCCTCATGAATAGTAATTTCTATCCTTGGATTTTTCGAATCTACTCTAAAGTGGTCTATAAATCCTAGTACATACCTCTGTCCGTCTCCGGGGAATGTTCCAGATTCTACTAGACTGTCTAAGACAAATTTCTTAGCAAATGCAACATTGTCTGGATCACGTCTTTTATTTTTTTCATACCATGTAATCTCAACGATCACTGGGAAATTCAATTTCTTTTTGCGTAACCATAACGGTATGCTATATTTACAGATTCTTTGATTCTTTTTCTTGCAGTCAGCACCTTTATATGCGTTAGTCCTGCATGATCGTGTATAATCGTTTAATCCGTCCAGTCTGCCTTGAATCGTATATGTTACAGCCATGACTTACCAAAATCCTTTATAAACTCTTCTCTCGTGCCTATCTTTTCTTCAAATGCCTTTTGTGCCATCTTCTTATACATAAGGTCATATCTGGCATTTAGATGTGCGGATTGTTTACCACCTGTGTGGTGTTCGTGGCACAAAGGAATAACTAAATTATATTTGTCTGCCTTTTTTCTGTTTGCTGTCCCATGTAAACAGTGGTGTATCTCTACATAAGGACTTCCACATAATTTACAATGCTCCATATCATCAACAATGATTGACTTTTTCTTTTTCAATCTTAATTCCCCACCTTTCTTCCATTTCTGCGATTTCCTGTGGTGTTGCTGTCTCAATTCCAAGCTCTTTTGCTTCTTCCACCGTTCCTTTTATCAATTCAGACATTTCCTTTGTGTCGTATGTATGGCTACCACGCATCACTAAATTGATTCTGAACAATTTACCTGCCTTATTGGTAGTTGTACTGGCTGTCGGTTGTAGGTGGCAAAACTCAAGGTCGTACACTTCTATATCGTTATCCAACGGAAGTGATACAAGAGAACCGTTTATAATCTCATGCTGTCCGTACTCTGCTATGAGTTTGTTCTTTATATATACCTTGCTGTTATCCGTTACTTCTGCAATCTTCCCAACCAATACATGAAAGTATGCATTGGCATCTAAACTCCTGCCCTCACGGTACTGAACAACCTTAAGCCGACATTCTTTATCTTTCAGTCGGTCATATTCCCCTCGTATGTCTTTTTCACACACGAGAGAAATGACCTGTTTCCCTGTTTCAAAATCAATTGAGATGTCATGAATTTTAGCTTTCGTTTCCATCAACTGCCCACAGCTTTCTTACACTCTCTTTGTCTTTATTGGCTACAATGTACTTGTACTGCCCCTCTGTAATATCTTTGATAGATTCATGTTTGTAAGATTTCAAAATCTTATTGATGTCAAACTTTTCATCTTCGCACAAATCCAATAATGTTTTCTGTTTTACAAGAGAAATCTTCATCTGATCAAGTTTTTCTTTATTCTTTTCCTGTTCCTGCTTATTAGCTCTTGCAGTACGTTCTTTCTGGTTTTCGTCTGTGTCTGCATCTTTTGTATCATCTAATAAGAAGATTCCATTTAAGGCATACTTACGTGCATAAGATGATGCTGTTCCTGTTATCTGTGAATCGTCCATACCTTTTTTATTGAGTGCTTCTCTTGCGGATGCCGTAGCCATAACACTTTCGCCTGTCTCAATATCAAAAATAGATACTGTAGCTTTTACATACACACGATCATTTACCGCTTGCACATCATCAGATATGTACATAGATAATTTGTTTTCTGCCAATAATGGTTTCACAGCTTCTAAGATTCCCTCTGCGTTTCTGTATTTGTAATTGCCAAATGAATTAAACAGATTCTTAGGTGCTTTCAATGTTGTCTGAATCTTCATCATTTTTTCATGTATCGTCATATTCTTATCTCCTATCTGATTCTTAAACTTTCTGTCTGTACCAGTCTCATATTTTCATTTTCTTCAAGCACTCCTGCTTTCAAATCATCAAGAAGCTGTTTCCTGTTAACCTTGTCTGGCTGTTTAATCAGATACTTTTTAGGTAACAATTCCTCAACTTCTACCTTTACAGTTTTAGGATTTTTCTGGATATTGAAGCTAAACAGTGTTGTTTTAAACTTCTTCTTTTTTACTTCAAGCATCATTGTTTCAAGATACTTCTTTAAGTTGTCCGCACTGTTTCTCAATGCTGTCTCTCTTTTTGCTAACCTGTCTTTCTCTGCTTTTACTGAATCCGCATCAGCGATCAGTGTTTTAATCATCTTTGCGGTAGAATCAGCCTTTTCTTCAAACTCAAATTCGATTCCGTCCATAGTGTCTTTAATATCATCAAGGGATAACCCTTGCTCATCTGCCATTAAAAGCAGTTCGTTAAATTCGTTTTTAATCTCATATAATTTAGCCATGTTTTACCTCTCATTCTTCAATACATTCTTTAATATTTCCCTGTTCATTGACTTCTTTCACACTGCATACATCATCAAAACGAGCTTCTTTTAGTTCCTCTAATTCCTTTTTGAATTTTGGATTTCCTGTAAACACGTCCCACATATACTCTAGTAGCCATGTTTTATCCTCTTCGTTGTTTCTTGCCTGCTTCCAGATATATTCTGTTGCATCTTCTTCTGGGATTACTGTCCCATTTTCGTCTGTATAGCCTGTCACAATCATGACTACTCACACCCCTTTGCTTCTTTAAGAATCTCTTCTACGTCAAATTCTTCAATATCTTTTTCTCTGTGGTTCTTTTCGATAATGTTGTATAACACCGCCAAGCTTCCCAGGCACATCATACTTTCAAGAATCACGATAGGGTCTTTGTTTTGTTCAATATTGTAATCTAAGATGTCAGTTGCTAATTCAAACAATTCTTTTTTGCCATACAGCCATTCTTCTTGTTTATCAAACAACTCTTTTACTACTTCTTCATAGAATCTAGAGAGTGTTCTTATAATTTCTCTATCACCGATTACCTGCTCTTTTTCTGTTAACTCTGGCATTCTACTGTTTTTAACGGCATCAACCATAACTTCTTTCACGCTGTCTTTAAATTCCTTTTTTGCTATTAAAATCATTGTCACATTCTCCTTTTCCTGCTATACTGTTGTTATGCATTTTTTGTTAAGCACTTTAGACCTGCACGTCTGGGTGCTTTTTTTTCATTTCCATCCATCACGCTCTTGTGCGATTAATGCTTACAGAAAATACAGTGCTACTGGTAGGTCTGCTCTTTAAAATGTGTAAAACTAAGCTGGTATTTAAAGATGAGGTTACAGATAATAATATTGTAAATGAATATGCTGTTAATAAAACAATACAGGATGCAAAGAAGTTTATAGCAGATAATGGTTTATATATTTAACTAAATGGCAAAGTGGATGATTTTATCCGCTTGAATTTGTATAAAGGAGCAATAGAAAATGAGCAGAGAAAGAGATTTTATAAGAAAGGTTTTAATATGGATATCAGTGATGACATTAACAGTATCAGGGATATTCCAGATAAATTCACAGGAGGTTCAGGCCGCTTCAGCATCAACTGCAAAGAAAGCTTATGCGGCATTTTTATCAAAATCAGTAAACTGGGATGGAAGTACTTATATCGCACCTTCTAATTTAAAATTTGGACTGACTGATATTAATAATGATTCAATTCCGGAATTATATGTATGTACAAAAAAATGGAATTACAATTACGATTACAAATTATATAGTTACGTGAATGGAAAAGTCAAATGTATTTATTCTTTTGACAGATATTATAAAATGGGACAGATATATGCCTCAAAAGGTGTATTTGTTAATGTTGGAACGGGATTGAAATATGGAAGTACAGTGTATACATATCTGAAATATTCAGGGGGAAAAGTATCAAAAAAAGCAGAAAGACTTTATTCCGGATATACAGGAAATACTACTTACTTTAACGGAACTGGTAAAGCAATTAGTTTTAAATCTTACAAGAATATTTTGCAAAATCTGACTGGTGGGGCGGAATACAAAAAGGCACCTGTCTTATATGATAATACAACAGCTAACAGAAATGCGAAATTGAATACAAAAACCAGCGTATCTGAGAATCCGGTAAAGTTTAAAGTGAAAAAATTATGGGCCTTTTCTAATGGTGGATTCTATTTGAATATTACAAGTATCAGTGGAAACAAAATGAAAGTTTCTGTACATATGCCTAAGATGGATAGAAACAATATTACTGCAATTATTGATTCAAACGGAAAGAAGGCAACGGCTAAATTTACATGTTCAGATGGAGAAAGACATACATTGACATTTGTAGTTTCCGGAAATGGAATTAAGGTCACTGAGAAATCCTATTGTGATCAGAAACTTATTGGGTGGTCTTCAGCAGACAAATATGAGACTACGATTACACATGGATTTTATCCACAATCACACTTTTATTAAATAAAAAAATTATAGAAAAGTAGAAGAAAGAAAAAAGAGCGGATAATAAACGGGATAGTTTATTATCTTGAATTAAATCTTTTGGTATAAGAAGAATCACGACCATCAGCTAAGCCGGTGGTCGTGATTCTTTGATAATGAGAATTTAATCGAATCAAGTAAACACTGCTTCAATTAAGAATATCTGCTTGACCGTATTCTATTTTTTCTGGCAATGGGGTTTGGATATATCCTGTTAAAACATTTTGTGAATATCAGTATGCGGGCAGCAATAGATCAATATGCATTAAATATATACTGCCAGTGAATGAAATGAAAAGATGAGTAAGTTATAATAAGCAATGAAGGAAAAGAAAAATATTGAAGTTCAAATTGCTATTGTCCAAGGAAGGTTCAATCACTGGACAGTAGCAGACCGATAATATTTATCACAGCTGCTCTCTGAGCAGGAGTCAGCAGATTCCACTGTGACAGCATATTTTTTTCTTCTTCAGTCATGGAAACCAGAACATCTGTATCATTAAAGAATTCTGCCAGAGTAATACCAAAGGTCTGGCATATAATTTCAAGTTTGTCTATGGGTGGCATAAGATTTTTCCGGTACCACGTGGAAATAGTAGATTGTGGAATACCGGACAATTTGGAAAGACGATATGTTGTCCATCCCCGTTCTTCCCGTAAAGAGGTTATTTTTTCTAATACATCAAACAATTTCGCATCTCCTTTAATTCCATATTACGTTAATAATATTTCGACAAATTACTTTACAATAGGTGTTAAAAGACGTAAAATTATTATCGTAAATACAAATTATTTAAAACTATCAAATAGTATATCGGAAAACGGATTAAGTATGAGGAAAATCTGAGAATTGGAAAATAGTTCTCAGGGTGAAACGGATGTAGAAAATTCGTTTGATAGTAAAATGGGAGGGAGATTTAATATGGATATAGCCGAAAAAATTAATGAGATAGTGAAAAAAAGGCAGGAAAAAATACCGCAGATTATACAAATGCAGCAACGATTAACCCAAATAAATAAGGTGGTTGCGGATCTGGAAAACACATGTCAGGAAATGCTCGAAAAAAGTCTTGAAAGCAGTGTCTGCATAGCAAAAGAAAATCTTACTATTTTTGAACAATTGAGGACAATTGATACAGCAACATTTCATAATTATTATGATAATGTTCAGGATTTACTGGAACAGTTGAAAATCCGATTTTCAAGAAAACAGATACACATTAGTTTTGTAGGGCGTGCAGGACAGGGAAAAAGCCTTGTAATGCAGAATATAAGTGGACTTTCTGGAGAAATCATTCCCTCTTCGAATGGAGAGGACTGTACAGGTGCAAAATCAATTATCACAAATTCCGGCGATGATACTGTAACTGCGGAAATTACATTTTATACACGAAAAGAATATAAAGATATTGTGAATAAATATCTGAGTGAAATATTTGGAAAAGATGTTTATGAGATAGACTCAGTTGATGAGATTGAGGGACTGAAACAGAAACAATTGCAGTCAAAAATAGATATTACAAGTGCTCAGAAACAGTCTTTATATTTACAGCTTGAAAAATATATAGAACATAGTGCGGAAGTGATTCCGTTGCTTGGAAGTGTAAAGAAAATACCGGCAGAGGAAATTGAAAGTTATGTTGCTCAGTATAACAGTAAATATAAAAAGCAGAAGTATTTTACATATCTTGGAGTGAAAGTTGCTAATATCCTGTGTGCATTTCCATATAAAGACTGCGGGAAAATAGTACTTGTAGATACAATTGGTCTGGGAGCAACGGCACTTGATATTCGGGAGCAGATGTTGGAGACAGTAAGTAATGACAGTGATGTTATTTTGCTGATGACGCGTCCGGACGCACAGCGTCCTCGTATTGAACAGGATGACATTGATATTGTAAATGATATAAGTAAAAAAATGACAGCAGATTATACCAGACGTATGTTGTTCTGGATTATTAATGAAGTAAACAGTGATGTCTCTAATAATACAGCAGGAATTCCGTTTATTATGGAAACATTGAAAAAAATGCCGGATTTCCCGGTTGCGGATAAATTACGGGTGGATTGTAAAGATAAAGAAACTGTAGAGAAAAAACTTCTGGTTCCTGTTCTTGAAAAGTTATCAAGAAATTTACCGGAAATGGATGACGTATTATTAGGTAAGGCGGAAAAAAGCCTGTATAGGCTTTATCAGGAATATCATCTTATTGCAAATAGGATTGGGGAAACATTTAAAGCATCTGTGGATGAAGATGCAAAGAGAGAATTTGACAGTAAAATCGTTGATATTATAGGTGAAATGACTAATTCTGTACGGGAATTGTATTTAGAAGGTGGACCTTATGGAAAAGAAAGACGGAATGTATGTGAAAGTTTAAAAACAGCGTCAGAAGAAAAATTAAAAAATATATTAAAGTTGGTTCCTGAAAAAGAAACTGTTATGGAAGTATTAAATGTGGGAACAAAGAATCAGCTTAATGTATATGAAATATTCACAAATCAGATACGCATTGCTATTATTGATGATTTTCTTAAATTGAATGTTACTTTGCATGATCTGGTAAAGAAAATGAAACAGGACGTTTTATATTGTCTCGCAGATGAAACCCAGGGAAAACTTGGAAGATTATTTAATGCATCAACAGAAAATGAAGATGAATGGCTAGAAAAAATGATTTCCTATCTCAGTGGTTATCCCAGATATAAATTAATCGTGGAGGCACTAAAAAAATTAGCTGATTTTGATTTGAAAATGGAGAGTTATCTGATTTATCGTGTAAGAAATCATTTAGATGTCATTGATTTAAGTGTGCTTGGACAGGTGACTATAAAGGGAAAGAAAAAAGAAGAACAGGCGGACGATATTATATTCTGGCTGGAACATAATCTGGAAATTGTTTACAAATCAATTAAAGAAGAACTGGAACCCTTATATAGTTATCCTAATAGTGCATTATGGGCTGTAGTAAAGGATTTTTATGACCGTATTGTATGTGCTAAAGATGGAAAACGAGAAGTAACAGATGAATGGAGATACCTGTATGAAGATTCTATACCATGTATCTGGGAAGATGAATATCTTGAATATCAGCAACAAAAAGGTGTTAGTGATAAATGGAATTTTCTGGTGAATAAAATTCGCAAATATGATGATAAAAATCAATTTGAATTTACATATATGGAGGTAGAGTAATGGCTGCGAAAAATGCATTAAAAGTACAGGTTATGATGGTTGGAGGGCGCCGTTGTGGAAAGACTAGTGTTCTTGCTGCCATGAAATCAAATTTTGAACAACAGTTTGCAGAAACTGATCTGACTATGTCCTATGCTGATTTAGAAACATTAAGTATTTTAGAAGAAAAAAATAATGAGATAGAAGAATATTTTCTTGGAAGCGACAATCGTACTTTTTCACCAGATAGTAATCCTACAGCAGAGATGACGACATATTCATTGGAAGTAGGAATTAAAGATAAGCGGGACAGTATGCAGGTTAATTTTGTGGATTATCCAGGAGAGTGGTTAGCCGATAAGGAACACGAGAATCTTTTGTTTGAAACGATGAAAAAAAGTCAGGTTTTAATGATTGCTATTGATACGCCACATATGATGGAAGAAGAGGGAAAATATAATGAACGACGCAATTTTTGTCATAGGACAGGAGAAATGATAAAAATGGCTTTGGAAAAGGCTCGTCCACAGAGAATGCTAGTGCTATTTGTTCCACTGAAGTGTGAGAGATATTTGAAAGATAATAAAATGGATAAGGTACTTACTGCAACAATGCAATCATATGAAGAATTAATTAGATACTTTAAAAAAAATCCGACCAAGTATGAAGTTGCTATTACTCCGATTTTTACACTTGGAAAGGCATATTTTAGTCATTTTGAAAGAGATAGAGAAAGTGGTGATGTCAAGATAAATCGTCAGTTTGGCACTCCGAAAAAGGCGATTTATTGTTTTGATGATAATGCTGGCAGAAAACCAGAACCCAAGCATTGTGAGCAACCATTAGTATATTTGTTGACATATCTCATGTACCTTTCCGAAAAAAATAAAAAAAATATATTAAAGAAAAGTTTATGGGACTGGATTATAGAAGCAATGATGGAACTTTTTTTAAAACATTCAAGTCCTGAAGATTATCAAAATCAGAAAAAACTGTTATTGAAGAAATTAAAAAAATCAGGAGAAGGATATCGCATTCTTCAGGATCCTATGAAATTTGATGAATAGGGAGTGGATATTATGCAAATCTATTATTATTGTAGTTATGAAGGTTCTCCGGCAGGATATCATATTGGTAAAGTTGAAACTTCTTCGTATGATATTGATTTACAGGAACCAAGTTGCGATAAAATAAATCCATTTATACAGCAGTGTTTTGAAAATGGAATAGTCAGAGGAGGATATGGCAAGATTCCCGAAAGTGCAGATACGTATTTCTTATTAAAGAAAAAGTTTACTGCAACAAAGGAAAACGTGAAATATTATATTAATTTTGCCATTGTTACAGATGAGTGGACAGAATTTGAAGCATTAATGCAGAAGGAAAATACAGAAACTGAAATTATAAATAATTATTTGGAAAGCATTAAACCAGATACTCTTTTTTACTTTGGATATCGCATTCAGACGGAAAAAATAAAAAAAATCAGTTCCTGTGGATATGGAAGTATTTTCAACATAAATCATGATTATCTTAATATGGTTAAACAAAAAGACGCAGTGTTTATAGAAACGTCTACAGGAGTTCCGGATATGGAAACATTAGAAAAAAATCTACAATTAAGAAAAAAAATAGATGAGAAGGGGATAGAAAGGTGTAAAATAGCAGAAAAGCTATTTTGTTACAAAAAAAAAACTACGATTTATATGAAGAGTATGATTATAATTCTGGTGATTTTTCTTGGGATAATATGGATAATGAGCCAAAATTTTCTGGAGAATGGAGGAATGAAATAATAAGTGAAGTAAAAATAATAGGAAAAAGAATTAAGAATAGGACTGTTGAAAAAATTAAAGAGAAATTTGAGGAGCAAGAATAGAGTTTATATAACGGGAGAGAAGATTTAATTCTTTTGAACTTCTATTAATTTTTATAGAAGTGTTGCGAACAAAATGGGGAGAAAAGTATTTGGAAATATTTTTCTTCCCGTTTTAGCATAAATAAGTAACACATTGAAGTTCAACTTAGAAAGACGTAAAAAATTATTACTGAGGGAGAAGAAAAAACTATGAAATATTTAATACATACAGAAGGGAAAATTGTTAATTTACAAGGAAAATCGTATAGAGTTAAAGCCTCTACAAAAGAAGAAGCACAACAGCTGGCGAGAGAACAATTTATAGAGGAATATGGTTGTAATGGAGAAATTTATACCAGTAAAGCCATAAAAACTAAAGTAGTTACAGCCGGTTCCATAATCGGTATGCTGATTGCAGTTTTATTATCTTTTATTAACTGGAAATCAGAACATGCAACGATCTCCATAAAACCAGATCTTATTTCAACTGTAATGGCAATTGTGATATATTCAGCTTATGTTATTAGGTTTAAAGGGTTGCAGAGAATGTCAGATTGTACAGATTGGATTTTTTTTATATTGTCAGTTTTATTATTGTCTTCATTTATTCAGAGTATTTTGTCCAGTCGGGAATTTCAAATTCCTATTATAGGGACATATATTGACTGCAGAATGCTTTTTGTATTGGCAATGATTTTATCCTGGCTAGGTTTAAAAATTCTAAGTGTTGGATGTATGGCATTTATAGTTCTTTGTGGATTTTTTAAAATCATAAGCTTGAATGTAGCTATGGGAAATATATGGGGAACCGTTTATGCAATGGGTGCAGCAGTTGGGATTATACTTTATTTGGTGATTGAACCGGCGATTCAGGAGATGCTTCCATATTATCACAAATGTGCACAACGTACTTTTATGGGAATGAAAGACAACATTTATGAGGCTGGGAAAGAGGCCAGATTAGCAGGCGAGAAGCTAACTGATTATGGAAAACAGACAATATCAACTGTAAAAAAACAAAATTGTAAAAAAGAAATATCTAAGACCTCAGACACAAATCATCAGATTCAAGATTCTCAGAAATAAAGTTTACATAATTCAAAAAATGAAAATCAAAAAACAAAAGAAAAAATACAGAAATTTAATTCAACAGGAGAAAATTAATGTGGAAAATAATAGTAAGTATTGCAGTAGCTTTGTTGGTAGCAACATTGATTTTTGGAGGAGGATATGCATGTGGAAATTTGTCTAAAACGAAAGACAAATCAGGTGTAGAAAATGATATTGCTGAAAAAAAAGAAGACGAACGATATCTTACAATCATAAACGAAACAGGACAAATTATAAATGAAGTTTATATTACTGTAGGTGAAGGAACAGAAATTAATGCAGCGCATAAAGTGAATCCTAAAAAAGAAAGTTTTTCAGTAAAAATTCCGGATGACTATGATGAATATTCAATATTTCATGTAACATTAAAGGACAGATATGGATTTTTATATGAAAAAGAAATATCAGATGTAAAAGAAAAGGGAAGAACAGAAGTAAAGTTGACAGAGAAAGATAAGGTTAAACAAAAAGGTGATTGGAAACGAAAGATAGACCAGATTTTTAATGGTGATTGATTATGGAGTATCTATAAAAAGCAATATAGGGAGAAAATATTATGAGTAAAAGGAAAAATTTATTTAAAATATCAATTGTTACCAGTGTGCTACTTTTAAGCAGTATTGCATTTTCTGGAAGTACTGATGTTATGGCATCCAATCCAATAAATTATAAGAATATGCCAGAGTACGCTACATATGAAAGTGTGATAGCAGATGCAGGAGCGACTGAGGGAAATTTAGGTATTTCAGTGGCATTATATGATATTGATCAGGATGGAATTAGGGAACTGATTATCTCACATGGCACGTGTCTTGCAGACTGGGTAAATGATGTTTATACACTGCAAGATGGAAAATATGTAAGTATGATTGGCACAGTGGGAGATCAAGGCATGTTTTATACAGCCCCTGATGGAAATGGGATGTATTTTGTATGGGGAAAACAGGGATGTCAGAGAATTACTCGTGTTACAAAGAGTGGAAATGCTATAACAGAGACGGAGATAGAATCAAGACAGCTTGGTGAGAATGAAAATTATACTGAATTTGATAATAAGATAGAACTCCTTTCGCCATCGGATATTCCGACAGGCAGCAATTCGTATGATGTAGAAGTAACAGCCCCAGATGGCGGTGTAAACATGCGCTGTGGCGCAGGAGTGGAGTATGACAAAGTTCTTCCAGACATAATTCCAAACGGAACAGTTCTGACTGTAACTCAGGAAGCAGTGGCTTCCAATGGAAATTCATGGGGCTATACAAATTATAATGGAACATACGGATGGATTGCGCTTACTCAGGTTACTAAATATGAAGAACCAACAGAAGGTGCTCCGATTCCACATACACGTTATGTGATTAACTGCAATGAAAGTATTACTCTTCGCACAAATCCAGATGTAAATGCTGCTGAAATTTGTCAGATTCCGTTGGGAACAGCCGTTGCTACATTCGGAGATGCCGGAAACGGATTTATTTCTGTGTATTATCAAGGTTCATCTGGATATTGTCTGGCAAGTTATCTGTCTGCTCCAGTGGACTGACAATTCTGATTTTTGCTGTGAAACGGTAAAAGAATATTTTGACAACAGAATTCTATAATAAACTGTAATCTGTATATATGTAAAAATCCTCGGAACGTAAGTTCCGGGGATTTTCCATTTAATATATACTTATTTATCTGCCCCATAATATCTGTCATCGCCGAAGCCAAGGATCAGCATGAAGATTGGCGGTAAGAAAATAAGGCCAATGGCGAATCCTGTGCCTCTGCCAAAAGCTCTTGCAAGCTTAACACTGTACATAATGCTGATTATGGCAAGTATGATTTTGATCAGTACGATGATCATGGAGATCATTAAACTGTCGTTTGTTTCAAGAGTTCCCTGTAAGCAGGAAGATACGATTCCAAGAACCAATGTCAGCCAGAAATATGCAGGTTGCCATGCGATTTTATAAGAAATATAATCGCCATATATTGGAATAATACTTTTCCATCCGGCCTCCCCTGCTTTGGTAAAGATTCTCCAGTTGGCAATGATCTGCAGAAGCCACCATGCGAATGCGATCATCAGATACATACCGCCCAAGAGCATCAGACTGCTGATAGCTATAAGACCCATTTGTGTTCCTCCATTTCTTTTTGTGAGATATGATACAATGTATCATTGGTGTAGATGCGTAGTTGAGAACTATGTTTGTTCTCCTGAAGTATTTATACTAAATCCATTAAAGCATATTCTCAGGAGTTCGTCAATTATCAAAGAAGATTGTAAATTTTATATTTGATAGTTGGCTACGTTACTGTAAGGAACAAAAATAACGTTTGGCCATAAGTGAGAAAACTATTGTTGCTGTGGCGTAAAACATATACTGTCAGTGAATGAAAAGCTGATAAGAGAAGGGTATAATGAGTGTAATAAAGATGAGTGAATTATAACAATCCTCTAAATGAATTACTGAAGATTGTACATAAGTGAGGTGAAAACTATGGCAGCAATACTTATGATCGCTTACATAGCGGCAGCATATTGGGCGACTAATAAGATATGGTGGTCTAAGAAAGTGTATGTTTATTCCAATGCAACATACTTCTACATGACACGTTTTATTATCTGTATGGTTGCAGGATTTGTGACAATACCCATTGCACTGCTGCTGACATTGGTCGGTAAAAAATGAAATAAGAGGGGAAAGTAATATGGAAGCACTGGAAACTCAAGCACAGGCTACACAGGAAAAAGAAAATGCTGTGACAAAGCAGAATATGAAGTATACCATGAGTTCTTCAAGAGGAATTTATTTATCGTGGCTGACGGGAAGGATTTACAGCACAATTCTTGCTGATCACGAAAAGCTGACTATAGATATAAGGCCGGTAAAGAAGAATATGATTCCTGTGATTTATTATGAAGATATTACGGCAATACTTATGAACTACAAAATACCAGGATATTATATATTTTTCATTTGTCTGGCAGTGATTTCCTGTTTTTCCAATCCTGGAATGATTGTATTTGTTTTTCTGTTTATATGGGCAGGCTCTAACCGTAAAATAACAATATGTCTGAGAAGCGGAAACAAAGCAATTATATATGCAAGAAGAAAGAAAATAGCTACAGCATTTGTCGAGGATATTAAAGAAAGAGCGAAGATATAATTAACAGTAAATGTTACAAAAGAAAAGGGGGATAACTATGGCAGCAAAAACAATTATGAAAAGGATTGCAATAGCAGCATTATCAGCGGTTATTTTACAGGGAGTAACGCCTCTGGACAGTTTAAATGTATATGCCTCAGAGAATACAGGTGCAAGCTATACAGCACTGGATTTGTATACATATATACAGGATCAATGCAGTACAGAGTATACATTAACGGAGAAGGCGGAAACTTTTCTGGAAGAACATGATGATCTTTTCCCTGCTTCACCAGAACTGGTAATACCGGATGAAATGATAGATGCAGAACTGGATTTTCGCCATATCAACAAAAATCCATCCAGATATGGTGATAAGCTGATGAGAATTTCGGACGCATACGTAATACAGGTTCAGGAAGAGGAAATGGAAGAAGGACATTATCTGACATGGCTAAATCTGATAGATGGAGAAGAACAGCAGTATTCTGTTTATTATAATGGAGAATTGGATGATGTTTTCGAGGATGATACAGTAGAAGTAACCGGTCTGCCGCTTGGAACCAGTTCATTTGAGAATACCGAGGGTGGAGACACGCTTGTTGTTGTATTAGCGGGTTGTAGGGTTAACAATATTGATTAAATGGGTTACTGTTCACTGGTAATATCCCGCGAGGTGTTTTTTGTGAGCGAAGGTCACAGAAAACCCGAGATATACCGCGCGAATTTATGCGATTAGCATAAATTCTGTGCATCGCGAAGCGTGTTACTGAGAACGGAGTGAACAGTAACTTAAATGGAAATAAAACTCAGAAAAAAGTCACAAATGATATTGAAATAAATGCCTGTATGTAGTATAATCAGACGCAAATAAAAGAAAATTCTTCGGGGTTGTGGTGATCAGCATCAGCTGAGATTCCCTACCGGCGGTTATAGTCCGCGACCCGCTTAGGTGGCTGATCTGGTGGAATTCCAGAACCGACAGTATAGTCTGGATGAGAGAAGAACACGCGATATTTACCATACGTGCTCATTACCCCGGATATGATCCGGGGTTTTTTATATGTTGAAGAGAATCTTCATTATATAAAAAGCTTGTGGAATTTTCTTTTAACAGGATATGAGACATATCCATAAAGAATAATTTCAAAGGAGAGAAACAGTATGAGTGAACAGGTATTAAGAAATGGAAATGCGATGGCGAGGAGTAAGACGAGAACCATTACACAGATAGCCATGCTTGGCGCTATCGCAGGAATTTTAATGAATCTGGAGTTTCCGCTTCCTTTCCTGGCACCGACTTTTTATCAGCTGGATTTTTCAGAAATCCCGGTACTGGTTGGCTCATTTGCAATGGGACCGATCGCAGGTGTACTGATCGAGCTGGTGAAAATTCTTGTGCATCTGGTAACAAAGGGCTCTATGACAGCAGGTGTAGGCGATGTGGCAAACTTCATTTTTGGATGTACATTTGCAGTCCCGGCAGGTCTGATCTACCGCTATAAATCTGTTAAGAGCAGAAAACATGCAGTGATCGGAATGGCAGTTGGAACCGTACTTACAGCAGTAGTTGCATGCTTTATCAATGCATTCGTGTTACTTCCGGCATACGGAAAGGCTTTTGGAATGCCGGTAGAAGCATTTATCGAAATGGGAAGTGCAGTACACAGTTCTGTAAATAATCTTCTTACATTTGCAGCAATGATCATTTTCCCATTCAACATATTCAAATATGCTCTGACATCCCTGATCGTATTCCTGATTTATAAGAGAATCCGCGTGGTGCTCAAGGGAGATTGATTTTATATCTGATAAAGAATAAATAAATTGGCAGTACAATAAATAAAAAAGAAGAACAGCCGTATGATGAAAAATCTGCGGCTGTTCTTCTTTTTATGTGTAAAAAATAATTACGGAAATTGTCAGACAGACTTAAAAAAGATACGATAATATGGTAAGATAAAACAGACGATATAAACATCGGAATGTGAGGTTTATAAAATGAATGATACAGGAATCAGACCGGAAGTTATAGAAGAAATCCGAAACCTTGCGCAAAAATATGATATTGAAAAAGTAATTCTTTTTGGTTCGAGAGCAAGAGGGGATTTCAGAAGAACAAGTGATATAGATATTGCAGTCACAGGAGGAGATTTTGCAAGGTTTGCGTTAGATGTGGATGAAGAGACAAGTACTCTTCTGGAGTATGATATTGTAAATCTTGATCGTGACATGCAGGATGAATTAAGAGAATCTATAGAGAAGGAAGGGAGGATTTTGTATGAGAAAATATGAGAATTTCTGCAATGCACTGTCTAACATGAAAGATATTTATAATTATGAAGAACCATATGATAATGTAGTGATTACCGGACTCGTAGGATTGTATGAAATTTGTTTTGAGCAGTCATGGAAAATGATGAAAGAAATACTGGAGATTCATGGATATGCAGAGGGAGCAACAGGTTCACCGAAAATCATTCTGAAGACTGCCTATAAAGCAGGAATGATAAGAGATGAGGAGCAGTGGCTTCGTGCATTGCAGGCAAGAAATAATGTTACACATTCTTACAATCAGAAAATTGCGTTAGGAATTATAGCTGATGCAAAAGAAGAGTTTTATCAGATGTTTTGCGAACTAAAAACAGAGATAGAAGAAAATTGGCTGTAATAATCAGCGAAGGTATAGAAAGCGAAAGGAAGTATCCATTATGGGACAGATACACAATATTGAAAAACTGACAGATTGTAAATTTTTAAATTTGTACCATTTAAATGCAACAAGCATTCACAACACTCCTGTGTCATATTTCGTGGCATCCCGTGCGAAGAGTATTAACGAATTAAAGATAAAAACAGGTAAAAACACTCCGGATGGCGTGATCATTTACAGTCTTTATGGGGAAAAGAGAGACAGAGTTGTATTAGTACGTCAGTACAGATACGCAATTGGCGGATATATCTACGAATTCCCGGCAGGTCTGGTAGAATCGAACGAAGAATTCCATGAGGGTGCAGTAAGAGAAATGTACGAGGAAACAGGACTGAAATTCACACCGCTGAAAGTAGATCCTGCATTTGAGAAACCTTATTTCACAACGGTTGGCATGACAGATGAATCCTGCGCAACTGTTTATGGATATGCGGAAGGTGAAATCAGTAAAGATGCACAGGAAGACACAGAGGAAATTGAAGTTGTACTTGCTGACAGAGAAGAAGTAAAGAGGATTCTGCGTGAAGAAAATGTAGCGATCATGTGTGCATATCAGCTTATGCATTTCCTTCAGGATGAAGAACCTTTTGCATTTTTGAAGGAAGAACTTTAACCAAATCAAGCAAGTAGCGAAGCGGATGATTTTATCTGCTTGACTAAGGAGAATTAAAGGAGAATTAAGATAATGGCAAAATGGCAGAGAAGCTTCTTCCAGCCTGTGCTTCCGCTGGGAGAAGATGGACGGAGAGTTACAGGAAGTAAAGAACACATTGCACTTTCCAGAATGGCAGCAGGAGAGGGAATGGTCCTTCTGAAAAATGAGAAAAATGCACTTCCGATTCGGAGAGGGACGAAAGTCGCACTCTTTGGTAAGGGTACTGTAGACTACGTAAAAGGCGGCGGAGGAAGTGGCGATGTAACTGTAGAATATATCCGTAATCTTTATGAGGGCATGAAGATTAAAGAGGATGAGGGAAAAGTAGAAGTTTTCGATAAACTTGCGAAATATTATGAGGAAGACATTCAGAAACAATACGCAGATGGTGCAGTACCAGGTATGACAGTTGAGCCGGAGCTTCCGGATGAACTTCTGAATGAAGCGCGAGAATATACAGATACTGCAGTAATTACCATTTGCCGTTTTTCAGGCGAAGGATGGGACAGAAAATGTGAAGCAGCACAGGATGGATACGTTCTTGACGGAGAGGAAAAAAGAAACTCCGAGTTGTCAGCGAAGATTTTTGAAAACGGTGATTTCTGCCTGACAAATGCAGAGAATGCCATGGTAGAGAAAGTAAAGAAAGCATTCCCACATGTAATCGTAGTGATGAATGTTGGCGGTATCGTGGACACGAAATGGTTCAGAGACTGTGATGAGATCCAGTCAGTACTGATGGCATGGCAGGGCGGTATGGAAGGTGGTCTTGCAACAGCAGATATACTTTGTGGTGATGTTAATCCATCCGGTAAATTATCCGATACTTATGCAAAAGATCTGGAAGATTATCCATCCACAGCAAACTTCCATGAGTCTGCATTCTATGTAGATTATACAGAAGATATTTATGTAGGATACCGTTACTTTGAGACAATTCCGGGTGCAGCGGAGAGAGTAAATTATCCGTTTGGATTTGGACTTTCCTACACAGATTTTGACTGGAAGGTGACTGGTGCTTCCGAAGAAAACGGTGTGATCACAGTTCTTACTGAAGTAACCAATACCGGAAAAAAAGCGGGAAAAGAAGTTATCCAGCTCTATTACGGAGCACCACAGGGTAAACTCGGAAAGCCTGCGAAAGTGCTGGGAGCATTCAAAAAGACCAGCATTCTTCAGCCGGGTGAACGCCAGATCCTTACCCTGAAAATTCCTGTGAATCAGATGGCATCCTACGATGATCTGGGAAAAGTATGCAAATCAGCCTATGTTCTGGAAGCAGGAGAATATGCAATCTATATTGGTACAAACGTAAGAGATGCAGCGAAGATTGACTTTACATATGTAGTAAAAGAAGATACAGTAACTGAGCAGTTAAGCCGGAAGGCAGCACCATATCATCTTCAGAAACGTATGCTTGCGGACGGTTCTTATGAGGAACTTCCACAGCGTGAATATGTGGAAGAAGAAGGACTTCCGAGACAGGATAAATATGCCATTGGTCTTCCATGCCCTGATACAAGAGGACAAAAAGGAATAGACTTTCTTGATTTTCTTGATTCCAAGGGAGTTCGCTTCTCTGATGTAGCAGATGGTAAAATGACATTGGATGAGTTTATGGATATCCTGACATTGGATGACTGTATCAATCTCCTTGGCGGACAGCCAAACACAGGATGTGCCAATACATTTGGAATGGGAAATCTTCCGGAATACGGAGTCCCGAATGTGATGACTGCAGACGGACCAGCCGGACTTCGTATTCTTCCGAAATGCGGAGTGAACACAACTGCCTGGCCATGTGCCACACTTCTTGCCAGCACCTGGGATGAAGAACTGGTAGAGAAAGTTGGTAAAGCAGGAGCGGAAGAAGTAAAAGAAAATAATATCAGTATCTGGCTTACTCCTGCCTGCAACATTCACAGAAGCCCGCTCTGTGGCCGTAACTTTGAGTATTATTCTGAAGATCCGTACCTTGCAGGAAAGACAGGTGCAGCTATGGTAAGAGGCATCCAGTCTCAGCATATCGGAGCAAGTGTGAAGCATTTTGCAGCCAATAATAAGGAGACAAACCGTAAGGATTCTGATTCCAGAGTATCAGAGAGAGCACTCCGTGAGATTTATCTGAAACAGTTTGAGATCATTGTAAAAGAGGCTCATCCATATACAATTATGTCCTCCTATAACCTGATCAACGGCATCCACGCTTCAGAGAACAAAGAACTCCTGACAGGTATTCTCCGGGATGAATGGGGATTCGACGGAATGGTTACAACAGACTGGTGGACATTCGGAGAACACTATCGCGAAACAAAGGCAGGAAACGATATCAAGATGGCAGCAGGATATCCGGAACGCATAAAAGAAGCATACGAAAAAGGCTTTATTACCGAAGGAGAGATCCGTCTCAGCGCAAGAAGAATCCTGAATATGATTCTGAAAATTGACTGATGAGTATCACTAATATTTTATACAGGAGCAAAAAAGATAATGGATGAGCGTAAACGAAGTTTAAGAAAAGAAATAGTCAGGCTGGCACTTCCGATCGCACTTCAGCAGTTCATGACAGCCCTGGTCGGAGCATGTGATGCGATCATGCTGGGAAAGTTAAGTCAGGATGCCATGTCAGCCGTATCACTGGCTACACAGGTTACTTTTGTATTTAATCTGTTTATGTTTGCATTTATGGCAGGCGAGAATATGTTTGTGGCACAATATTATGGGAAAGGGGATTACACAGGTATTTCTCAGGTGTTCAGCCTTGTGACAAAGATTTGTGGATGTATTGCAGTAGTATTTCTGGCAGGAACCCTTTTCTTTCCGGAACAGCTCATGAGAATCCTGACAAATGAGGAAACTCTGATCGTTCTGGGAAGTGAGTATTTAAGAGTCATCGGCATTTCCTATGTGTTTTCGGGAATTGCACAGACTTTCCTGGCAATCATGAAGAACTGTGGTGCAGTAAATATGAGTACCCTGATCAATGGGGTTATGGTAATTCTCAATATCGCATTGAATGCTGTTTTCATTTTTGGCCTGTCCGGCTTCCCGAAGATGGGGATTAAAGGTGCTGCACTGGCAACCGTACTTGCAACAGTTGTGCAGTTCCTGTGGAGTGTTGGTTATGTATTGTGCAGGATCAGAGCTGTGAAATTCAGTCTCAGAAGCTGTGAGAAAAAGTTATTTGGCCGTTTCTGGCAGAAAACAGTTCCGTTACTGATCAATAATCTTGCATGGGGAATAGGTTTTTCCATGTATTCTGTGATCATGGGACATCTGGGAACGGATGCTGTTGCCGCCAATGGAATAGCGAATATTTCCAAAAATCTTGTTGTATGCTTCTGCCTCGGACTTGGAAATGCAGGCAGTATCATAGTGGGAAACCGTCTTGGTGCAGACCGTCTGCAGGAAGCAAAAGAGGTAGGCGAGACACTTACCAAAACTGCGATTATTGCAGGAATTGTATCAGGCCTTGTCCTGATTGCCTTATCCCCATTTATCACAAAAATGGTAGATCTCACCCCGACAGCCCGCGGATATCTGCAAAAAATGCTGCTGATCTCTTCCTATTACATCGCAGGAAAATCAGTAAACTGTATGACAATAGGAGGAATCTTCGCAGCAGGCGGAGACTCCAAATTTGGAATGCTGTGTGATTCTGTAACTCTGTGGTGTATCATTGTTCCTCTGGGATGCATCTGCGCATTTATCCTGAAACTGCCGGTTATGGTTGTCTACTTTGTACTCAATTTGGACGAGATCATTAAACTGCCGGTGGTCTATAAACATTATAAGAAATATAAATGGATTAAGAATCTTACATAATTTTCGCTGTACCAGGATCGACTGATCAAAAAACAGGCACATATACCGGATATCCGGGATTATGTGCCTGTTTTGTCTTAATGATATTTATGCATCCGTACATAATAGCTGATGCATAAGATCACAGTGGCTCCGCTCCATGCTGCAATCTCTGCAAAGAAAATACCGTCCTGTCCGATAAAATGGGGAAGAATCAGTGCAGCACTGATACGCATGACAAATTCAGCCATACCACTTACCATAGGCATTAAGGTATCTCCCAGCCCCTGAAGTGCAGATCTGTACACGTACAGAAAGTACAAAACCCAGAGCATGGCAGCCATAATAGAAAGGTATTTAAAAGCAATTGCCAGTACCTGCTGTGTCTGCTGCGGTTCACCTGAGATGAAAAGTGAGAGAATATTTTTTCCAAATAAAAACATGGCAGCAGAAATGATCAGTGAGGTAAGCAGGGAAAGCAGCATACTGCTGCGGACGCCTTTTCTGATCCTGTCAATCTTTCTGGCTCCCAGATTCTGACCCACATAGGTAACGATGGCATATCCATAGGAAATAGCAGCCATTTCCAGCAGACCATAAAGCTTGTTTGTAGCTGTAAATCCTGCTACAAAAAGGAAACCGTAGCCATTGATCACATACTGGACTACCAGACCGCCCACACCGATGATGATATTCTGGAATACAACAGGAATACCAAGCTTCATCAGGCGGGCATTCATGCCGGAGGCAGGCATAAAATCTGCTCTGGTCAGATGAACGATATCAATTCTGCGTAAAATCAGGAAACAGTAAACAGCGGAGAAGCTCTGTGCGATCACAGTTGCGATTGCTGCTCCTGCCACACCCCATCCGAAGCCTGCCACAAAAAGGATGTCCAGTGAGACATTCAGCACAGATGCGATGATCATTGCGGTCAGCGGTGTTTTACTGTTTCCCATAGCCCTTAGGGCAGAGGCAAACATATTATAGGCTGCTGTGGCGGGGATTCCACAGAAAATGATGCGCAGATATAACAGAGACATTCCGATAATATTGGAAGGTGTATGCAGCCCGGTTAATACCAGCGAAGCAAATGACTGGCTGAGAATCAATACTCCGGCTGCGATGAATGCGGTCAGCCGGTAACTGTGAGCCAGAGATTTACGCAGATTGTCGAAATCCTTTGCCCCATAATACTGGGAGAGTTGAATAGAAAATCCCTGAGTGAGTCCTGTGGATATTCCTGTGACAACCCACATCAGAAAGTCAACAGCACCCAGTGCGGCAAGAGCCTCCACACCTGCAACCTGGCCAACAACCATGGTATCCACCATTGTATAAAGCTGCTGACAGATATTTCCCAGCATCAGTGGAATTGCAAAAAGAATGATCAACCGTCCCGGTGAACCGGAGGTCATATCCTGAATCTTGGTTTTCATTAGTATAAAAGTTCCTTTCCGGAGCATATTTGAAAAAGTTTAGAAATGATTATTCGAATATGCCCTGATATTTACATTAATAATTTGTAACTATTCAGTAGTCTGCTATCCCGCGAGGTGTTTTGGCACGTAAGTACCAAAATCCCGAGACATACAAGCCAAAATGCCATCACCGCAGGTGATTTTTAATGCATTTTGGCTCGTAACTGTGAAGGTACTGAACAGTTACGAACAAATAATAATTATACAAGTATATAAGGAGGAACCAAGGTGGCACAGCAGAAGCAGGAACAGGATTTAAACCAGTTACTGAAGGTACGTCGCGATAAACTGGCAGATCTTCAGGCTAATGGAAAAGACCCATTTCAGATCACAAAGTTTAATCAGACTCATCACTCAATGGAAGTGAAGAGTCTTTATGAAGCACATGAGGCAGAACTTCTCAAAGATCGTGCAGAAGTAGATGTAACAGGTCTTGATGAAGAACAGGCAAAGGAAGCTGTTAAGAAAGATTACGAAGAGAGAAGAGAAATCATGGACGCAAGCCCGATCCACGTAGCGATCGCAGGCCGTATGATGTTCAAGAGAGTTATGGGTAAGGCTTCTTTCTGCAATATCCAGGATTTACAGGGAAATATTCAGGTATATGTAGCAAGAGATGCGATCGGAGCAGATTCTTATGCAGATTTTAAGAAATCCGATATCGGTGATATCTTCGGACTGGAAGGTTTTGCATTCAGAACAAGAACAGGTGAGATTTCTATCCATGCAGAAAGCATGACTCTTCTTTCCAAGAGCTTACAGATTCTTCCTGAGAAATTCCATGGACTGACAGATACAGATATGCGTTATCGTCAGAGATATGTAGACCTTATCATGAATCAGGACAGCAAGAACGTATTTATCAAACGTTCCCAGATTCTGAAAGAAATCCGTAACTTCCTTGCAGACCGTGACTTCATGGAAGTGGAAACTCCGATGCTGGTTGCAAATGCAGGCGGTGCTGCAGCAAGACCGTTTGAAACTCATTATAATGCACTGAACGAAGATGTTAAGCTTCGTATTTCTCTTGAGCTTTATCTGAAGAGACTGATTGTTGGTGGTCTTGAGAGAGTTTATGAGATCGGACGTGTATTCCGTAATGAAGGTGTAGATACCCGTCATAATCCGGAGTTTACTCTGATGGAGCTTTATCAGGCATATACAGATTATGAAGGCATGATGGAACTGACTGAGTCTATGTTCCGTTATCTGGCAGAGAAGGTTTGTGGTTCTGCGAAGATTTCCTACAATGGTATCGAGATCGACCTCAGCAAACCTTTTGAACGTCTGACCATGAATGATGCGATCAAGAAATATGCAGGAATTGACTTTGATGAAGTTGCAGATGATGAAGCAGCTAAGAAGCTTGCAGATGAGCATCATATTGAATATGAAGAACGTCATAAGAAGGGTGATATCATCAACCTGTTCTTCGAGGAATACTGTGAAAAAGAACTGATCCAGCCAACATTTATCATGGATCATCCGATCGAGATTTCTCCGCTGACAAAGAAGAAACCTTCTGATCCGAATAAGGTAGAGCGTTTCGAGCTGTTCATTAATACATGGGAAATGTGTAACGCATATTCCGAGCTCAATGACCCGATTGACCAGAGAGAGCGTTTCAAAGCACAGGATGCTCTTGCTGACGCAGGAGATGAGGAAGCGAACCACACAGATGAAGACTTCCTGAATGCACTGGAGATCGGTATGCCGCCTACAGGTGGTATCGGATACGGAATCGATCGTCTGGTTATGCTGCTTACAGACAGCCAGGCAATCCGTGACGTACTGCTGTTCCCGACAATGAAGTCCCAGGGCGCTGCTAAGAACGAAGCAAACAACGTTGCGCAGGCTAAAACAGTTTCAGAAAAGCCAGTTGAGAAGATTGATTTTTCAAAGGTAGAAATCGAACCATTGTTCAAAGATGAGGTAGATTTTGAGACTTTCAGCAAGTCCGATTTCCGTGCAGTAAAGGTAAAAGAGTGTGTCGCAGTGCCGAAGTCAAAGAAACTTTTACAGTTTACTCTGGATGATGGAACAGGCGTAGAACGTACCATTTTAAGCGGTATTCACGCATTCTACGAACCAGAAGAACTGGTAGGTAAGACACTTATAGCTATCACAAATCTGCCACCTAGAGCAATGATGGGAATTGAATCTTGTGGAATGTTACTTAGTGCAATCCATGAAGAAGAGGGCGAAGAAAAACTTCATCTTCTGATGGTAGATGACCATATTCCGGCTGGTGCAAAATTATATTAATATCAGGACACTTCGCTTTTAGTGAAATACTAAAGGCGGAGTGTTATTTATATTATAGGAAATTACTCTGTAATGTTCCTATAACATAAATAACACTCCGGGCAGGATCGCACTGCGATGGAGAGTAATGATACTGCTTCAGGTATGCCATATATGGCATATATAAGGCACAAAAAGGAATATGTCAATATCCCCCTGCAGGGCTTACTGATGTCAGAATTGTCTGATATCATAAAAGCCAGTTACCAATAAAGAAAAAGCGAGGGAACATGAAATGAAAAAGGGTTTATTGACAATGGCCGGAGTGCTTCTGACTGTATCACTGGTCAGTGCCGGAACAACAGTGCCTGTACTGGCAGAGGAAGAAACAACACTGGTATACGGAAGCGGAGATTATACCAGGATCAATCCTGCTATGGATGAACATGGAGAGATCAATATTCTGATCTTCAACGGTTTAACTGCACATGACGGAGATAATCAGGTAGTTCCGGGACTGGCAGAGAGCTGGGATTTTGATGATGAAACCAATACTTATACATTCCATATGGCAGAAGATGCCAAGTGGCAGGACGGCGAACCTGTGACAGCAGAGGATGTTAAATTTACTATCGAAGCGATCATGGATCCGGAAAACGGTTCTGAGAATGCACCCAACTACGAGGACGTAGAGGAAATCAATGTGATTGATGATCATACGGTTGCGTTCAAGCTTGAGGACAAAAACGTTGCATTCCTTGACTATATGACAATGGCAGTTCTTCCTAAGCATTTGCTTGAGGGAGAAGATATGCAGACCTCTGATTTCTTCCGTAATCCGGTAGGAACAGGTCCATACAAGATCGAATCCTGGGATGAGGGACAGGCGATCACACTGGTTAAGAACGAAGACTATTTTAAGGGTGAGCCTTCCATTGATAAAGTTGTATTCAAGATCGTACCGGATGACAATGCGAAAGCACTTCAGTTAAAATCCGGAGAACTTGATCTGGCGTTATTAACACCAAAGGATGCAGCTGCTTTTGCAGATGATGAGGCATATACATGCTACGATATGAAGACTTCTGACTATCGTGGAATCATGTTTAACTTTGGAAATGAATACTGGCAGAAAAACCGTGATCTGATCCCGGCAGTATGCTATGGACTTGACCGTCAGGCGATCATCGACGCAGTTCTCCTTGGACAGGGAATGCCGGCTTATGGACCTCTTCAGAGAAATATCTACAATTATGAAGATGTAGAGCATTATGATTACAATCCTGAAAAAGCAAAAGAAATTCTGGAAGCTGCAGGATGCGAGATGGGTGATGACGGATTCTATTATCGTGACGGCGAAAAAGTGGGATTTGTAATCAGCGTAAGTGCAGGAGATCAGGTACGTATTGATATGGCTCAGATCGCAGCACAGGAACTGAAAGAGATCGGCATGGATGTATCAGTAGAGATCCCTGCACAGACAGACTGGGCAGGACAGATGGCATTCCTGATCGGATGGGGAAGCCCATTTGACGCTGACGACCATACATACAAAGTATTCGGAACAGATAAGGGAGCAAACTACTCCGGCTATTCTAATGCAGACGTTGACAAGTATCTGACAGAAGCAAGACAGTCAGCTGATCCGGAAGTTCGTGCAGAAGCCTATGCTAATTTCCAGAAAGCTCTGGCAGAGGATCCGGCTTATGCAATGATCTGCTATATTGATGCCAACTATGTTGCTGACAGCAATATTAAAGGAATCGATCCTGATACAATTATGGGACATCATGGAGTTGGAATCTTCTGGAATGTAGCAGACTGGACTATTGAATAATAAAATGATATCAGGGTCAAAAGGTCAAAAAGCCATTCATGCTTGCACCATAAGACCTTTGACTCTAACATCATAAAAAAGATAAAGGTTGTGACGGGGGCACTAAAGGTGCCCCCCTTTTTACACGAGCGGAAAAAGGATTAAAAATGGAACATTTATTAGAGGTTAAAAATCTTTCAGTCAGCATTGACGGTCCTGCCGGAGAAGTCCAGGCAGTAAGAGATGTGTCTTTTTCATTAAAAAGGGGAGAGGTGCTGGCTATAGTTGGAGAATCCGGATGCGGGAAGAGTGTGCTTTGCAAAAGTATCATGAAGCTTTTGCCGCCAAGTGCAAAGATTAAAGAGGGCAGCATCTGTGTGAACGGACAGGATATCACCTGTTACAGGGAAAGGGAGATGCAGAAACTGCGTGGAAGAGTTTTTGCTATGATCTTTCAGGATCCTATGACATCCCTGAATCCAACTATTAAAATTGGAAAACAGATTGGGGAAGCAGTGGTGATCCACAATAAGAATTACACGAAGGAACAGGTAAATAAGAAGGTTCTGGAGCTTATGGAACTGGTAGGTATCTCCCATCCAAAGGAACGATATCATCAGTATCCCTGGCAGTTCTCCGGAGGAATGCGTCAGAGATGTGTTATGGCCATTGCTCTGGCAGCAGATCCGGATATTTTATTTGCAGATGAACCAACTACTGCATTGGATGTGACCATACAGGCACAGATCCTGGATCTTCTGCGGGAAATACAGATGAAGCTTGGAACAGCTACCATACTGGTATCCCATGATCTGGGAGTGGTTGCACGTGTGGCAGACAGAGTAGCAGTCATGTATGCAGGCAAGATCGTAGAGATCGGTACAGTAGAGGAAGTGTATTATGATCCCAGACATCCATATACATGGGGGCTGATGAGATCACTGCCTGCATTTGCAAATGGAAAAGAAAGCCTGTACACTATCCCCGGCATGCCTCCTGCTTTGATAGATCCGCCGAAAGGTGATGCTTTTGCATGTAGAAACGAATATGCCCTGAATATTGATTATGAAGAAATGCCGCCTATGTTTAAGATAACAGATACTCATTATGCGGCAACCTGGCTGCTGGATCCAAGAGCACCGCAGATCAAATCACCTGTGGGAGGAATCGTCCATGAGTAAAGAAATTTTATTGGATGTCAGGCATCTGACTCAGCAGTTTCATCTGACAAAAAAGATCAAGGTAAAGGCTGTAGATGATGTCTCATTTCAGATCCATAAAGGTGAGATCTTTGGTCTGGTAGGGGAATCTGGTTCAGGAAAGTCCACAGTTGCCAGATGTCTGATGAATATATATCAGCCGGCTCAGGGAGAAATCTGGTATAAAGATGTAAATATCTGCGACAAAAAGGAATTCAAAAAGCATAAAAAAATGCTGCAGACCCGCCGCCAGATGATATTTCAGGATTCCGCATCCAGTCTGAACCAGAAAATGAAGGTGTCAGATATTATTACGGAACCAATGAGAATCCAGCATATCACACCTCCGAGAGGAAGCTTTGTGAAGGAAGCTGCTTTTCAGATGGAATATGTAGGACTTGAGAACAGTTTCCTGGACCGTTATCCATCTGAATTATCAGGGGGACAGAGACAGCGAGTGGCCATAGCCAGATCTCTGTGTATGGAACCGGAATTTCTGGTGGCTGATGAACCGATAGCTTCCCTGGATGTGTCCATACAGGCACAGATCGTCAATCTGTTCCGTCATCTGCAGGAGGAGCATGGATTTACATTTCTGTTTATAGCTCATGACCTGGCTATGGTTGAGTATCTCTGTGACCGTGTGGGAGTTATGTATCATGGAAAACTGGTAGAACTGGCGCCATCAGAAGAATTGTATTCCAATCCGGTGCATCCTTATACAAAAACATTGCTGTCTGCAATTCCTGTTCCTGACCCGATCAGGGAGAGAAAAAGAGTTCTGCAGTACTATGATGGCGAAGGAATGGAAAACAGCGTGTGGACAGAAGTGTCACCCGGACATTTTGCAATGCTTCCGGCTGAAGGAAAGGGGTGCAGTATATAATGAGACAAAAAAAGTTAGTCTACTATGGTAAAAAATGCCTGATATTCCTGATCTCAGTATTTATATTGTCTGTAGCTGTATTTTATGTAGCCCGTCTTGCACCGGGAGATCCGCTGATCTCCTATTATGGTGACCGTACAGAGAAGATGAGTCCGGAAGAACGTGAATGGGCTATGGGAAAACTGGGATTGAACGAACCGATTTCTGTGCAGTATGTGAAGTGGGTAAAAAATGCCTTTCATGGAGAATTTGGAATTTCATTTAAATATAAACAGGATGTGGTAGAAGTGATCGGCGGCCGTATTGGCAATACACTTGTACTTGGAGGAATCGGATTTATCATTATGTTTGCCGGAGCCTTGCTCCTGGGAATCCTGTGTGCCTGGTACGAAAACCGGCTGGCAGACCGGATCCTGTGTAAGCTGGGAACCATATCCAGTTGTATTCCTGAGTTTTGGATGGCTCTGGTCCTGATCCTTGTTTTTTCCGTAAATCTTAAGATCCTGCCAAGCAGTGGAGCTTACAGTACAGGAAATGCAGGAGATATCGGTGACAGAGTGCTGCATCTGATCATGCCTCTGACCATCGTGGTCATGGAGCATTTATGGTATTATGCTTACATGATCCGAAATAAGATCCTTGAAGAGGTTCGCGCAGATTATGTACTTTTGGCAAAGGCAAAAGGCCTGGATAAGAAAAAGCTTATGTTCAGACATTGTGTCCGAAATGTAATGCCTGCTTATCTGAGTATTATGGCCATTGCAGTCCCCCATGTACTTGGAGGAACCTATGTGGTAGAAAGTGTATTCTCTTATCCCGGAATCGGAGCTCTGTCCTATGAGAGTGCCAGATATCATGATTACAATCTGCTGATGCTGCTTTGTATGATGTCAGGAATCC
>ENA-ORSR01000037-ORSR01000037.1-human-gut-metagenome-genome-assembly--contig:-NODE-37-length-106465-cov-4.016427_pt1 | contig 106465 bp, 86 predicted proteins | sample MGYA00241901_ERZ509166 | MGnify/ENA primary metagenome ERZ509166 (study PRJEB26280, sample SAMEA2338860) | human gut metagenome | biome: human gut; feature: human-associated habitat; material: faeces... | reverse complement strand
TCTAGCCACTTCTTTGGCGACATTGTAAATGCATTTGCTCCAGCCTGCTTTTTAAACCCCTCGAATTCGAGGGGTTTAAAATCTGGATTATGAAGTCTTTCCCACAATCCCAGAAATTCTATAACATCCCGGCTTCTCATCCAGTTTTGAATAACCGCCGTTGGATCATCGCTCTTATATCGGGCAATATCCGTCAATGAAATAAATTCATTTTCAAAATTCTGTGTATAAATACCAATATCTATCCCATTCGCATGAATTGTATCCTTAATTGTTTTTCCCATTGCTCCTCCTGTAATATTATCACAAACTTTCTCAAGCACTATAACTGTTACTTCTCTTAGATATATTCTTCCAAATAGTCATTTATTTTCATCTTTCCACAAATGCGATAATTCAGCCTCTGACACAGTTCTACTACACACATCTTCAACCAACGGCAAATAAACCTCATAGGCTTTTTGATGTATTTCAACTATCTGCTCTACAATCTGATAAATCTTTTCATCCATTAGATTACCTCAAAATATTTAAGTGTCTCCGTTATCGCTTCTGCTTTTTCTTTCGGTGGATGTTTTCTCGACTGTTTCAATTTCTCTACCACATTAGGCGCATCATACATTGCCAAACCTAATGACCTCTTTACCTCCGCAATATATGCAGTATGCACCTTAAATCCATATTTCTTCTCCACATATTCCTGTATCATTTTATATGCATTTTTAGGCTTCGGCTGATATTTCTTTGCCCGCTCTGCAATCGCGTTCAAAGGCACCTTACTCTTACCTTCCCCAAATTCAATTTTCACGTTGATATGACTATCTGGTTATTTTCGGGACAAAAGCATGATACTTTCCACATGTACCGTCTGACAAAATTGATCCACCGCCGTGCACTTCTCCACCCGATATCCTCTTGCCTGTATCATCTCCAGATCTCTCGCAAGACTTGTCACTTTGCAGGAAATATACACAATCTTATCCACCCCATAGTCCAATATCTTCGGCAGTGCTTTTGGGTGTATCCCATCTCTCGGAGGGTCCAGCACGATCACATCCGGTTTTTCTTCAATTTCATCCAGCACCTTGAACACATCTCCTGCAATAAATCTACAGTTGGAAAGTCCGTTGTGCTCTGCGTTTTCTTTCGCAGCCTCCACAGCCTCCTCGACAATCTCCACGCCAATTACCTGTTTTGCAACCGGAGCTAAAACTTGTGCGATCGTTCCTGTTCCACTGAACAAATCAAAGACCGTCATGTTGTGGATATCCCCGATATAATCCCTCACGGTTTTGTAGAGAATCTCCGCACCCTTTGTATTTGGCTGGAAGAATGAAAACGGTGTGATTTTGAAGTCCATATCAAGCAATTTCTCGTAGAAAAAGTCCTGTCCGTATAAAATTCGAGTTTCATCACTCTGTACTACATCAGATAAGGAATCATTTAAAATATGAAGAATTCCAACGATTTTTCCTTCCAGCTGCAATGCCAAAAGTGCGTCCACAAGCAAAGATAAATCGTGTTCTTCCTGTGTTGTTGTCACAAGGTTTACGAGAATTTCTCCGGTCTGATCACCACGGCGTAAAAGCAGGTGGCGAAGATAACCCACATGTTGCATTTTTTTATAATATGCCACATTTCTCTCTTTAAAATATTCCAATACACACAAGAGAATCTTTGTCATATCTTCGTGCACTAATTTACAATCAGCTGCTGTCAGCACATCATATGTGCTTCCCTTTTTGTGCAGCCCAAGTGACAGCGGACCGTCTTTGTATTCATCTCCAAAGGAAAATTCCATCTTATTACGGTAAGCGAACTCTTTTGGGCTTGCTTTTACCCCCTCAAATTCATAATCTTCCAAAATGGCGGCATCCAATATTTCTTTTACCTGATCACCTTTCATTTTCATCTGTTCCTCGTAAGACATCGTCTGGTACATGCAACCTCCACAGGCAGGGAAAATGCTGCACACAGGTTCTCTTGTCTCCAAAGGTGATTTTTCAAGAACTTCCAAAAGCCTTCCTTCCGCTTTCCCTTTTCGTATTTTGTTTACACAGAATTTTACCTTCTGACCTGGAATCCCATTTTTTACAATCACTGATTTTTCCTCGCCCTCGACAGTCACCAGTCCTTTGTTCGGAAATGCTACTTTTTGAATAATGCCTTCATATACTTCTCTCTTTTTCATCTATATAAAATCCTCTCTATACTTTTCATTTATTGTTTTATTCTATCAGTTTCCAACTTTTTTGCCAACCAAAAGTGAACAATCTTTCCAAAATGTATTGAGTTCTTGCCTTTTTCCATCTATAATTTTAGTAATACAGATCGAGGAGGGATTTCATGAATTGGAAAGAACAATGGATTGCTGCTTTAGACAAAGAACATCTATTCGAGAACTCAAGCCACCGGACACGTTTCAAAGAGCTTTTAGACTGTTTCGCCGATTATCCATTTTTCACCAAAGGGCTCTGTAAATGTATGTATCTGTCCGCTTGGGATGAAGAGCATTTCTGCATTATGCTCTCGATGCTGACTGAGATGAGTCTTGAGCATGAAAAAAATACAGATGAGATGCGTACTCAGGGGGATGTTCTGATTGCAGAACAACCTGAAGAAGAGGCATATATTTACCGGCTTTCAAATGCGTTTTTAGACGATATGCCATTTCAGCTTGACGATCCGCAAAAAGTGCAGCCTGATATTCTGCATATTATCCAAAAGGCATTGCACGCATCTGACATCATTGATCGGCTCTAATAAGCACTGCAGATCACATGAAAAAAAGAGTTCGATTTGCTTTCGCATACCGAACTCTTTTTTACATGAAATTATGCTTCGCTCAATATTTTTTTGTACACCGGAATATACAGTATAAATGACATCAAAAGCAGAAAACCGCTCAATACAATCAACATATTCGCAATTTGCTCCTGAATATTCGGCGCCAGAATCAAAATAAACATCACAACATAAAGCACTGCTGTCGATACTTTTCCGAACCACTTCGCACCGTTTAACATTTTCCCTTTTTTCAGAAGAATCACGCCCATGATTCCCATAAACCCTTCTTTGATGACAAACAGCACCACAACCGGAATCAGCCATTGGAAACGGAACGACAAAGAAAATACAATCGCTGCCTGTGTTAATTTATCTGCAACCGGGTCAACAATCTTTCCCAGGTTAGTAATCATATTGAATTTTCTTGCAATAAATCCATCTAAAAAATCGGTAATTCCTGAAATTCCAATAATAACTGCCGCCATATGGAACTCTGCAATCGAATCTGCTGTCACATATCTCCATACGATCAGCGGAAGTAACAATATCCGAAAATATCCAAGTATATTCGGGATAGAAAAAATCTGCTTTCTAAGCGGCATATCACTTGTTATCATATGTATCCTCCCCCTTATTGAATTGAGGACGGCAGTAATTGTCACATTACCACCGCCCTCAACTAATTAAACTTCATCATCATCACTGAAAAAATCGTCTTCGAAATCGTCTTCAAAGTCCTCTTCGAAGTCTTCCAAATAGTCTGGTGTAAAGAACTTATATACTGCGTAAGCGATTCCTGCAATTGCTGCCACTGCACCTACAATCGCCAAAACCCAAAGCAATGTGTTTTTCGCTTTTTCATCATCTTTTTTGTGCAGTAACTCATTTAATTTTGATGCTGCAATCATATCTTCTAATTTATTCATATGTCCACGTCCTTTCCGACTTTCCTCAGAAGTCACTGTTCTCTTTTTCACATTATAACACTTACATACTGATATTACCATATGTAGATTCTATCATTTTATGCAAATCCTTATACTTTTTGTAATTTTGCAAATGTAGCAAACATCTTTTTCACCCCAGCTGTATCAAACTGTACCGTGACTTCATAGTCACGTCCGCCTTCTGTAATTCCAGTCACCAGTCCTTCTCCGAACTTCATATGTCTGACCCTGTCCCCCACATCATAAGACAGACCTTCCCCTTGCGTAACTGTAAACTGCTGCTTCGGTTTCTGCATAGCAAATGCCTGTGTGCGGAATGCTTGTTTTGCCTGCATATATGCATTCTGCTTTGGAACTTCTTTCTCATCTTTTTCGATGAGATTGCCTGTGCTTAAAAGATTCACCGGAATCTCCTTTAAAAATCGAGACATCTTATTGTACTGCGTCTCTCCGCGCACCATTCTTCTTCTCGCACAAGTCAGCGTCAGATTTTCTCTTGCTCTTGTAATTCCAACATAACAGAGTCTTCGCTCTTCCTCCACCTCAGTCGGATCATCGGATGTGATTGTCATATAGCTTGGGAAAAGACCATCTTCCATTCCTGCAAGATACACTTCCGGAAATTCAAGACCTTTTGCACTGTGCAGTGTCATCAGGACCACATAATCACTGTCCTCATCCAAACTGTCGATATCTGCGACAAGTGCAACTTCCTCTAAAAATCCGCTTAATGTCGGCATTTCATCTTCACAGGATTCCTCATAAGCTGCGATTTTATTCATCAATTCATCGATATTTTCGATTCTTGTCTCCGCTTCAATATCGCCCTCCGATTTCAGATCTTCGATATATCCTGTCATATCCAGAATTTCCTGCATAAGATCGCAGATAGACATGTTTTTTGCCTCACTTTTAAAATGTTCAATCAACGCCACAAATGACTCTAATTTACTCGCACTTCTCCCAATATTTGGAATCAGATCCGCTGCTCGGAGTGTCTCGTAAAAACTTACTCCGCGCTCCAGTGCATTTTCCTGCACTCGGTTGATTGTCGTAAGCCCAATGCCACGTTTTGGCACATTGATAATTCTTCGGACCGCCAAATCATCTTTCCCATTGTCGATTGTTTTCAAATATGCAAGTAAATCTTTGATCTCTTTTCTTGCATAGAAATTAATGCCGCCCACAATTTTATACGGAATGTTGGCTGTTACAAATTTTTCTTCAAACATACGTGACTGCGCATTGGTGCGATACAAAACAGCATGATCATTGTATGTGCGTGTTCCGTTATTCACATGCTCTTTGATATCTCCCACAATGTATTCTGCCTCATCATATCCACTGTCGAACTGACGAAATGCAATCTTATCCCCCTCACCATTTTCTGTCCAGAGTGATTTCTCCTTACGTCCAAAATTATTCTTGATCACCGCATTCGCCGCATTCAAAATATTACCTGTAGAACGATAATTCTGCTCCAGTTTGATCACTTTTGCATCTTCAAACACATGCTCAAAATTCAAAATATTTTTGATATTTGCCCCGCGGAATTTGTAAATAGACTGGTCATCATCTCCTACCACGCAGAGATTTCTATATTTCTTTGCCAAAATCCGAATCAGCTCAAACTGCACCGTATTCGTATCCTGATACTCATCTACCATAATATAGCGGAACCGCTCCTGATAATAATCGAGTACCTCCGGCTGTGTCTGAAACAGTTGTACTGTCTTCACGAGAAGATCATCAAAATCCAGTGCATTGTTTGCCCGCAGTTGTTTTTCATATTCTTTATATACCTTTGCGATCTTCTGCTTTCCGAAGTCCCCCGCCGCATTCAGTTCATATTCTTCCGGCGTGATCAGCTCATCCTTCGCCGAAGAAATCGCCGCCAAAAGGTTCCGCTCCTTATAGACTTTTGTATCAATCTGTAAATATTTGCAGACATCTTTCATAAGCGTCTTTTGATCATCCGCATCATAAATCGTAAAGCTAGTATCATATCCAAGTAAGTCAATATGTCTTCTCAATATCCGCACGCAGGTCGAATGAAACGTGCTCACCCAGATGCTCTCCGAGCCGAATCCGACAATCTGATCTACACGCTCACGCATCTCCCCTGCCGCTTTGTTCGTAAATGTAATCGCCAAAATGTTCCATGGATTGACTCCCTTTTCATCAATCAAATATGCGATGCGGTGTGTCAGCACTCTTGTCTTTCCCGAACCTGCTCCCGCGAGAATGAGAAGCGGCCCCTCTGTATGATAGACCGCTTCACGTTGTTCTTTATTCAATGTATCGTAAATGCTCATAAACTCTCCTTCTTTATGTTCTGAATTCCCATTCTTTTTTCCACTTCTCTTAAAAATTCATCTCTTTTTACCGGCGAAATCAACATGATTTCATGCCGTCCGTTTACCGTGTAATCAATCTGAATCCTGCGAAGTGACATTGCTGCCGAAGACAATGGATTCCACGTCTTCTTTATATTGGTAATGCTCTCATATGGAATCCGTTCCGTTCCAAAAATATAGCACTGCACAAGTATGTAATCATTATAGAGGGTATACCGCATAAAAACAAGAGGAATAAATATAAGCAATATCAAACTCAAAGTTCCGATGACCAGCCAGTTTGGCTTCCCTTCCATCACACTGTCTATTCCTATTTTTACCTCTATCGCTACCGGTATCAGAATCAATACCGCCAGCCAAAGATCGATTCTAGTCCGATAGGATACCGCCTCTTCTGCCTGCTCCTTTTCCTGTTTTGCATATGCCTTTTTCAGCTCTTTTTTTGGTGTTGTCTCTTTCCGGCTCTTGTAAATATACCAGATAAAAGGTGAAAATGTCAGAATCAAAGACACTGGCAGGAACCATTTTCCAAGAGCTCTGCATGTCACCGAGCAAAAACAATATAACAAAGAACAATAAAATCAGAGATGTCTTGTCTGACCAAATATCCACGTTTCCCACTTCATTGTAATGTTGTGGAATTTTTTCCGGAATTTTCTTCCAAAATATCAATGGCAAAACAATTGATGCAAATGCAATTCCTACCGTCACATATTGAATCTTTTGAAATATTTTCATTTTTTCGCTCATACGTTCTTCCCTCCTGCCAAAAATGGAATGTACTCTCGTACATTCCATTTTAAACATTATTCAAATTACATTATGAAAGATGCTAACTGGAATAACCAGTTTGCTGCGATACCTGCCACAATACCACCGATTGTATGGCTGATGATTGCTTTTCCTGTAAGTTTGCTGCACTTCAAACTTGACATCATCGCAACATGAGTACTTAAGTATCCGCTCCAGCACATACACATTGCTGTAAATACTGCAACGTCATTCGCATGTGCTACACCGTCTGCTACCATCTTAGGTATCAATCCAACAGCTGCTCCGGCCGCTCCTAATGCTGTGATCGGAACAGAGATTGCTGATGGTGAAGAGAATCCAAATAATGGAGATAAGATAAACTGCAATTTTTCTCCAATCCATGGCAACAATGCAACTCCCTCATAAGCAGCACCTGTGTAAACACCGTCTGCGGAAGGTCCATTTGTAAGCATCATTACAACCGTACAAATCGCAAGTACACCAGGAATAATTGCAAGACCTACATCCACACCATTCTTACCACCGTCCAACAATGCTTCCAATGCTCTCGCTCCAATTCCACCATCTCTTACTTCTCTCTGCTCAAAGACATCTTTTTCACTTCCTTCTTCAAGCGGAATACAATATTCTGTCGTACCATATTCTTTCTTCGTAAACAAAATCATCATTCTTACGCTGACAACACTACCGATAATTGCGCCGATATTACCGATCAGAGCTGCAAATCCAAGATTCTCGCCTGTTGGAGATGTAATACCGATCATTGATGTTGTAACAATAAGCCCCATACCGAATGCTGTACCTAAATTTGTCAGTGCCGGTAATTGATATTTTTTGAAATATTTTTTAAAGTTTGTGTCCTCTGCAAGTCCTAAAATTGCCGGGTTATCTGACAAGTACGTAGTCAAGACTCCCATTGAAGCTGCTCCAGGTAAATCATACACTGGTTTCATTAGGGGAGAAATTATTTTATTGATTAATGCAATCAAACCAAATTCTGAAAATAACCCAGATACGGCTCCTGCTATAACCGCAATCGCCATGATATAAAATACTGTTTCAAGAAGTAACTGATAGGCTGTGTTCATCATCGTCTGCATCATGTTTACACCGCCCATTTTCGCCCCTATCAATCCAAAGAATGCAATAATTACTGCAAGAAAGATAAAGACTTCAAGGCTTACTGCCTTTTTCGTTTTTGTCGCTTTACTCATATTTTATCCTCTCTTATTATATTATTTTTTCTATAGTTTTCTCCCTTACTATAGATGTAACCCTATAATAACATAGAGGTTATCTATAGTCAACAGGAACAATACGTTTTGTCAAAAAAATATCAATCCTTCCTTTTTTGCCAAAAGTTTTTTCAAAATACTTGTCATATAGTTTCTATTACTATATAATGCAATTATCGAGGTGATAAAATGACAATTGATACGAATGATTTATTAAACAGTATTTTGGAAAGCCTTTCCAGAATTGATTATGTAAAATCTATTGATATTCCTAATATCGATTTATATATGGATCAGGTTACCACTTTTATGGATAAGCAGATGGCTTCTTCCAAGCGCTATGAGGATGACAAGGTTCTTACTAAGACAATGATCAACAATTATGCCAAGAACAATCTGCTTCCTTCTCCGGAAAAGAAAAAGTATACAAAAGAACATCTTCTCGTTCTTACTTTTATCTATTATTTTAAAAGTTTCTTATCTATCAAAGATATCGAGATGCTTTTGAGACCGGTTACCGATCGGTACTTCCATACCGACAGCAAGCTGAACCTGACGCATATTTACGATGAGGTCTGTTCATTTGAAAAAGATCGCATTGATACTTTAAAAGAAGAGCTCAAGGCAATGTATGCTTCCTCTTCTGAGACATTTTCAGAAGAGAACGAACAGGATCGTGAATTTTTACAATTGTTTTCTTTCATTTGCACACTCAGTTTCGATGTTTATGTCAAGAAACAAATTATCGAAAAACTTATTGATTCTCTTCCTGAAAAATTTCCTAACTATTATGAGAAAAAAAAGTAGAAGCTTCACACTTCTACTTTTTTTACTGCATAATTCTTTGATATCCAAGCATCAGATCTACTACTTTCCCATAGCTTTTTACGCCGTCAATTTGTCTGTTTGCCTTTAAGTAAATGTCATTTACTCTGTCAGCCACTTCTGCTGTTATGCCATCGTACTTATCCCAAAATGAATTATTCGCCTGTAAATCTTTCAGTGCATTTATATTCAGGCGTTCACACAGTTCCTCATATTTTTCTGTATTTTCCCCGTAAAGGGCGTTTATCACATACAGCCATCCTGACAAAAATCCACTATATCTGAACTCTTCTGACTCCGATTTGATACAACTTAAATATGCAATAAAGTTCGCCTCATCCTCTGACATAAACCCTCTCAGATGAGACAATTCATGACACATCGTAAACGGGATATTATAGTCTGTCATATCCGCATTATAATTTGCCTCAATTGTAAATGGTGAATACACTCCTGTCAGATGCTGATATGACAAAATTTCCGATATCCAGACAGGTTTGGGATTTGGATAATATCCTTCCAACACCGAATAGGTCTCTGCAAGATGTTCCATCGACCTTACCGCCTCTTTTTTCGTGTTCCCTTTCAACACAAAGATTCCCGCTTTGGTGCGCGGAACCGTATCTGCCAATTCATTGACTTCTTCCGTAAGATACTCAGCCAGCTGAACCAATTCTTCCTGTGAGTATTCCCCATCCGGTATGCCCACCTCCTCAGCAAAAGATGTTCTGTGATAATTGATCCCACAGGTCATTGTGTAGATAAAAAACAATCCACCTACCAACAGGCATACCCACGAACTCCCTTTCAAAGCAATCGTGGATATCTTTTCTGTTTTTCTGAAGATTCTGTAGATTCCGCTCATCACCCCGACCGCCAGAACTACGAGCAGCACATAAAGCAAAATCTCAACAATCGAAAACGGAAACACAGAGCAGACTCTGCTGATAATTGTTACAAGTATTCTGTATATTGAAGTCGCATACCACTGCGCAAATCCATTCACATTTCTTGCCAAAAACTGAAAGAATACTGCAAGTATAAGCAATAACAGCCCTGCTTTTAACCTTTCCACTGTGGAAAAAAGTGCATCACTTGACCTGATGCACTTTTTCTTACTTCTCTTATTCTTCATCTTCATCCAGACTGATTCGTTCAAATACCATATCATATCCGTCATTTCCATAGTTTAAAGAACGATTCACACGGCTGATTGTGGCTGTCGATGCCCCTGTCTTTTCTGCAATCTCCAAATATGTCTTCTGTTCTCTGAGCATTTTGGCAACCTCAAACCGCTGTGACAACGACAACAGCTCATTGATGGTACATATATCTTCAAAAAAAGTATAACATTCTTCCTTATCTTTTAAGCTCAAAATTGCTTCAAACAGATAATCGACTGCTTCTGTTCTAATTTTTTTACTCATTTTAAGTCTCCTTTATAGTGTTGTACTATTTTTATATTTTAGCACAGTAAACTCTTAAAGTCTAGTTTTTTTTTGTATCGATTCACATATGGTTTCAATTTTTCTAATGATGTTGTGACGATCAATTCTTCCGGAAAATGACATTCCGTCAAAATTTGTTCTGCCAAATTCAGTTTTCCCGCATCCAGATCCAAATGCGAATCACTTCCTGTTGTGATTGGAACCTCATATTTTTTACAATACTCCAACATAACTCGGATATTTTCATCCGCATTTTCTCTTTTATTATCTTCCCGCAGAGAGGAATTATTGACCTCTAAAAGTGTCCCTGTCTCCTTTGCAGTCTTGACAAGCACTTCATAGTCAATCGGAAAACGAGAATCATCCGGATGACCGATAATATTGATATACGGATTTTTCATCACATTTACATAGGCTCTCGTCACCGCTTCTTTTGTTCTTTCCCCACAAAAGCATGGCGTATGAATACTCGCAATTACAATATCAAGATGTTTTAAAAGCCCATCGCGCATATCTACTGTTCCCTCGCTGTCCATAATATTGAGCTCTGTTCCAAAAAGCATTTTGATCCCGTAACGCTCTCTTGGCACAATTTTCAAATTTTCAAAATAAAATATTCCGCAAGTTCCCGGCATCTTTGGCGCATGCTCCGTAAACGCAATCGCTTCCATCCCATGTTCTTTCGCCATCTTCGCCATCTCTTGTATTGTGTTGTATGCATGTCCACTTACAAGTGTATGGGAATGTGTATCTACTTTTATATTCATCTCAATCTTCCTTCTTTCTACTGCATAGAATCTTTGTATTTACATATCCTAAGCTTATATCTTACCACATTTTTTATAAAAAGGAGACTTATTATGGCTGATAATAAAAAAAATCAAAAAATCATTGATTCTTACGACTATTTGGCAAACGCCGCTTCTACACAGGACTGTACCGGTCTTATTCCCGCAGCTCCGACAAGTAAAGCTGAGTTGGAATCCTATGAGGATATCTATCACTACGAACCGCCAAAGGTAAAAGTAAAAACACCGGATTCCGAACAGCCACCAAAATAGTCATTGTTCTCTGCTAATGGTACACATTCTGATTTTTCTCATATATTTATAGAAGAATCAGATTTGATCATCAGGAGGATATTATGAAAAAGCGTTTTCTTACTCTCGCATTAGTGACAGCAATATCTGTCACTTCTCTGCTTGCATGCTCTTCAAAAGAAGAAAGCAAACCTGCCAAACCACAAAAAGAAAAATCAACAGAAATTCTTCCGGACTCTACTAAAGTTGTTCTCAACGAAGTAGCTCACTCCATCTTTTATGCACCAATGTATGTAGCCATCGAAGAAGGATACTTTGAAGACGAGGGCATTAATCTCGAACTCGTCACTGGATTTGGAGCCGACAAAACAATGACCGCCGTGCTCTCCGGCGAGGCAGATATCGGATTCATGGGGTCAGAAGCATCTATTTATACCTATAATGAAGGTGCAAACGACTATGTTGTAAATTTTGCCCAGCTTACACAACGTGCCGGTAATTTTCTTGTAGCGCGAGAAGAAATGCCTGATTTTTCATGGACGGATCTAAAAGGGAAAACAGTACTCGGCGGACGAAAAGGTGGTATGCCTGAAATGGTATTTGAGTATATCTTAAAACAAAAGGGAATCGACATCGAAAAAGATCTGACAATCAACCAAAATATTGACTTTGGCTCTACTGCCGCCGCTTTCTCAGAAGGTCAGGCGGATTTTACAGTTGAATTTGAGCCGGGAGCTACCACTTTGGAAAAAGGCGGAAAGGGATATGTTGTCGCTTCTCTCGGCGAGGATAGTGGATATGTCCCTTACACCGCATTTTCTGCAAAAAAAAGTTATATTGAAAAAAATAAAGACGTCATTCAGGGATTCACGGATGCGCTGCAAAAAGGAATGGACTACGTGCAGACACATACTCCGGAAGAAATTGCAAAAATCATTGCACCACAGTTCAAAGAGACAGACTTAGCCACTATCACAACGATTGTGACCCGGTACTATGAGCAGGAGACTTGGAAAGAAAATCTAATTTTTGAAAAAGAAAGCTTTGAACTTTTGCAAAACATTTTGGAATCTGCTGACGAACTCACTAAGCGGGCACCTTACGAAGACCTTGTAACAACTGATTTTGCCAAAAAAGCTGCAAAATAAAAATGCGTGAACGGGGAATCTTCCCCGTTCACACATTACATGTTCCATCTTCTGTTATTCTATATACACTACGATGTCGGCTCCGTTGCTGTCCCGTCAGAAGGTGTCGCCGGAGTATCCTGTGTCTTATCATCACTGCTTTCCGGTGTACTGCTTCCATTGTCCCCTTGTGTTTGATCTACCGGCTCAGTTTGATTCTGCGGTTCATCCGTTGTGTCTGAATCAGGCGTGGCAGTATTATTATTATCACCGGAATCTATGTTCAAATCCTCATTCTTTGAATCTTCCGGTTGATTTTCTTCTTTTTGATTCATATACTTGTCATACATCTGCTGTGCGAATTTTGCAATTGGATGCCGATAGGTATATGCTGCAAATCCAAGTACCGCAACAACGATCAGAAAAAGTAAGAACTTGAGCAATCCGCCGCCTCGTCTTTCTTTCCTCGTTTTCGTCTTTCCTCTTCCGCCTCGTCTTTTCGGAAGCGAAACAGAAGGAAACTTTTTCCCTCTCTTTTTCTTTCTCTTTGTTTTTGTCTCTACCACATCTTCTGCCGTCGCTTTTTTCTGCGTGTCTCTTTCTTTTTGCTTGTCCAGATTCACCTTTATCTTGCAGTCATAGCAAAATGCATATCGTGTAAAAACAGGCTCCCCACTTTCGTCCGTACCGGACTGCACCGGCTTAATCGTCATCTCTTTACCGCATCTTGTACATTTCATACTGCTTCCTCCTTACTAATCAAATGTGAAACTTTTTATTTAATTCCTCCCCTAATTCCCGTCTTTTAAAAATGACCTGCGCCATAAAGAACAGGAAACTAAATCCCACACAGATAACCGATGGAAATGTAACTCCAAGCACTCCCGTCAATAATAAAACCAATGGTATCACAAATCCATATCCCGCCGCCATCACAAAATAAATCATGTATTCATTCGCAGCCAATCTCTGCAGCTTTGTAATCATCAGCATGGATATTATTATTATAACACTAATTCCCGGAAAAACAAAATCAATTGACCATTTATGCCATCCGGTTCCAAGATCCCAGATGAGACATCCAACCGTGATCAGAATCAACTGCCACATTGCATTTTTCAAAAGATTATATCTCTTTACAAACCCGATTGCCAACGCTGTCCACATACTTAAGATTCCGCCTGATACGATGAGCGCCCAATATTTTCCCGGTGTCAGTGTAATGTTCACCACTGCCGCAATCACCGCAAAAGCAATACAGACAAATGAGAACCACTCGAAAAATTTTACAGCCGCCGCACTTGCAAGTCTCTCCTCCGGATAGTCTGGTTCTTCCACTTTCGAATGTATTCCAAGCTCTGACAATATCTGAAAAAAATTCCTCTTAATATTCATGCTGTCATACCTCGATGTAAACCCAAGGGAAAGTTTGTCTTCAAATGAGCACATACAAAGCTCCGTCTTCGGTGTACTTGTATACACGCCAAACCGCTCTATATACGGCACATATGCTTCCGGCATTTTTACCACGCTCATATTAGAAAAAATTGCAGTCACATCACTTGCCGCCATCTTTGCTCCCGCCAAAATCCCCAGATTTTTCAACTCCAACGGCGCCACCCGCAGAATTGGGTTCATCTCCAGCGCGATCAGCTCATTCATGCGCATCGAAAGTCTTTCCTTCGTAAGCTCCTCCTGAAAATATGTTTTCACCTGTGCAAGTACCTGCTCAAAAGTGTCCCCTTCTCGAAAACGATACCCAGGTTCAATATATCCGAAGAAATTCAGCATCGAATCTGAAGGGAAAAAATTGCGAAGATTCACCGGAACCATCAGAACAACCGGATGCTTTTCCTGTCTTTTCGGCATCTCCCTGTGGATCGCACAAAGGAATACTGCCGTCAAAAAAACAGTCATCGATACCTGATATTCCCGTGCCTTTGCCAGCACTTCTTTTACCGACAGCACCGCTTCTGTCACCTGCAGCGATCCTCTCGCCTTCCGAAGAGTCTTAATCTGATATGCTTTTACCTTTTCCTTCTTCTCTCGCCGTAAATCAGAATAATACTTTCGAAAACTGTCTGATTCCTGATCCTGAATTGTGATGTGCTCCTTATCAAGCGGAATATCGGCTTCACCATATGCCAGCACAATATAGTGTTTGACAATCTCCTTTAAAAAACATGTCGCACCTGTTCCGTCCGTCAGCACATGAAATACTTCAAAATTAATCCGCCTTTTATAGTACGTGACTTCGAATAACAGGCTTTTCTTGTCACGCACATACAGATTGCTGCAAGGCTCTTTAAATTCCTCTGTGACAACCGGTTTTAAATTACTCTTTTCCAAATAATGCCAGAACAAGCCTTTTCGCATGACCGACAAAAAAAGCGGATATTTTTCAAGCGCTTTTTCCACTGCCTGCTGCAAAATCTCTTCTTTTACATCTTCCTTCATAATACAATAAAAACGAAATACTCGAGTGTCCTTTTTGTTACTTGTCGCCGGAAATAATTTTGCGGCATTGTCAAGCTTTCTCCAATATGACCTTTTCGAATGAAACATCTCTTACCCCTCCCCTAAAAAATGATTCATAATTTCAAAACTCTCCTGCACATGAAAATATTTGATCCCCAGTGCAAAAAATCCATGCAGCGCATCTTTGATACGATGAACCTCCACTTCATTTCCGGCTTCCTCAAGCGCCTTACCATAGGCCTCTCCTTCATCTCGAAGCGGGTCAAATTCCGCGGTGATAATCAGTGTCCTCGGCTGTCCTGTGAGATCTTTCTGCAAAATCGGAGCAAAATACGGACTCTGTTTGTCCGATTCATCTCTTGCATATAAATCAATATAATCCTGCATCTTTCCAGCCGTCAACAAGAAATCTTTTCCATTTTCATGGACGGACGGAAATCTCGAAGTCTCTGTATAGTCGTTATTCACCGCCGGATAGATCAAAATCTGCTGTCTTGGCATAAACTCTCCCCTCTCTTTTGCAAGAAGAGAGACTGCAGCCGCCAGATTACCGCCGGCACTGTCTCCGATGATCGTGATATCGTCCGGATACACATTTAAAATAAATTCATTCGTATAGACCGCCTTCGCTGCGGCATAGCAATCCTCCAATCCTGTCGGGAACGGATACTCGGGAGCGAGCCTGTATTCTACCGACACAACAATATGATTGGTCGCCGATGCCATCCTTGCACAGATCCTCTCATAATTATCTATGCTCTCTGTGACCCATCCCCCGCCGTGAAAGAATAAAAGAACCGGATATTTGTGTTCAATCTCTTCGCCAGGCAGATAAATTCTCACAGGAATCTCATGTGTTCCATTATATATTTTATAATCAATCGTCTTATGAAAAATTCGCATCGGATCCAACGCCTTTAAATTTGCCAAATGCCTGGACGCCTCCACCTCAATTCCATCAAACGAAAGTGCTTTCAATACTTTTCGCATTGCCTTATTAATTGCCATTCTTTTCTCCTATCTGCTGCTTTTGTATGAATTATAATACCATGTTTTTAGCTCTAAAAAAAGGGAAAGACTCTCATCTTTCCCTAAAAAACTATATTTTATAATAAGATATATTTTCCGATAAACAAAAGTGCTAACACAAACATCAATACGCTGATCTTTTTTTCTTTTGCTTTTCCTGTAAACAGATTGATTGCAACATAAGAGATCACACCCATTGCAATTCCTTCTGAAATACTGTAGAAAAATGGCATTGCTGCAATACAGATATAGCAAGGAATCGCTTCCCCAAAATCACTGAAATCAATACTCACTACATTGGTCAGCATATAGAACCCTACAACAATCAATGCCGGCGCCGTCGCAAAAGATGGAATCGCCAAAAAGATTGGTGACAACAATAACGACAATCCAAACAAAATCGCTGTTGTGACTGCTGTAAGACCTGTTCGTCCTCCTTCCGTCACACCGGATGCACTCTCAACAAATGTTGTAACTGTAGATGTTCCAAGCACTGCACCTGCCGTTGTAGCAACCGCATCTGCCATCAGAGCACCTTTAATTCTTGGAAGTTTTCCGTTTTCATCTAACATATTTGCTTTTGTGGAAACACCGATCAATGTGCCGAGTGTATCAAAGATATCCACAAACAGAAACGCAAACACTACAACCATAAACTCTCCGATATGAATTCCTGAAAAACTCAGTTTTCCAAAGATCGGACTAAGACTCGGAATTGAAATACCGTTGCTGAAATCCGGAAGCAAGCTGTACATTCCAAGTTCTGCATTTGGCACATACAATCCGGTCAGCTGACAGATAATTCCAAGAATCCATGTAATTAAAATTCCCCAAAGAATATTGCCTTTAATGTTCTTTACTACAAGAATCGCTGTAATGATCACACCGATCACCGCAAGTAATACTGTAATTCCAACATCATTCATCGTCGCCTTTGCAGCGCCTTCTGCCAAAGTACTGTTGTAACCTTCCAGCGAGAATAACTGCACTAATGTAGAACCGCTGATAACAATTTTTGCATTCTGCAGACCGATAAACGCGATAAAAAGACCAATTCCGACACTTACTGCAGATTTCAAATTCATCGGAATTGCATTAAAGATTGCTTCACGCACATTCGTAACTGATAACAGAATAAAAATAATTCCTTCCACAAATACAGCCGTAAGCGCCACCTGCCATGTGTATCCCATGTTCAGTACAACCGTATATGCAAAGTATGCATTCAGTCCCATTCCCGGTGCAAGTGCAAACGGATAGTTTGCAAACAGAGCCATGAGCAAAGTACCAATACATGCCGCAATCGCCGTCGCTGTAAACACTGCTCCATGATCCATTCCGGCTGCCGACAGCACGCTTGGATTTACCGCCAGTATATACGCCATTGTCATAAATGTCGTAATACCTGCCACCACTTCCGTCCTGACATCTGTTTTGTTTTCTTTTAACTTAAACAATTTTTCCAGCATAAAATTTTCCTGCCTCTCATTTCCTTTTTTTACTTCACAAGTTTATCAGACAACTACTGGAAAGTAAATGAAAGTATTCATTACTTATTTTTATAAACATTTATTAGCACAATAAAAAAGAAAGTGCATTCCATCTCAAGAACACACTTTCTTTCTATACTATTCTGTCTCTCTGACTTTTTTTCGAACCGGAAGAATCATAGATGGTGATACAGAAAGTTCATCAATTCCCATCTTCAGGAATGTCTCTGTCAATTCCAAATCTGCTCCTAATTCTCCACAGATTCCAATCCATTTTCCTTCTGCATGTGCATTGTCTGCCGCCATCTGGATCATCGCAAGCACTGCCGGATGATGTGGATCATAGAATGTGTCAAGCTTTGGATTCTGCCTGTCAATCGCCAGTGTATACTGTGTGAGGTCATTGGTACCTACGCTGAAGAAATCAACTTCTTTTGCAAGTTCACGGCTCACCATAACAGCCGCAGGTGTCTCGATCATAATTCCAAGTTCCATATCCTCACGGAATGCGATTCCTTCTTTGCGAAGTTCTTCCTTTACTTCTTCTACAATCTCTTTAATTTTCTTCACTTCCCACACTGCTGTAATCATCGGGAACATGATCGCAATCTGACCAAATGCCGATGCACGATACAGTGCACGCAGCTGAGTTTTAAAAATCTCAGGCTTAGTCAGACAAATACGGATTGCACGATATCCAAGTGCCGGATTCTCTTCTTTATCTAAATTGAAATAATCTGCCTGCTTGTCCGCACCAATATCAAGTGTACGGATGATAACTTTCTTTCCAGCCATATTCTCAGCAACTGTCTTATAGACAGCGAACTGCTGCTCTTCTGTCGGGAATGTCTCATTCTCCAAATACAGGAATTCGCTTCTGAAAAGACCGATTCCGCCTGCATCATTTTTCAAAACAGCTCCCACATCTGAGCTATTGCCGATGTTGGCATAGATATTGATGTGCTGACCGCTCAATGTGACATTCTCTTTGCCTTTTAACTGTTCCAACAGTTTCTTTCTTTCTATATCCTCAGCCTGCTTTTTCTTCATCGCAGCGAGTGTCTCTTCATCTGGATCGATATAAATCTTTCCGTCAAACCCGTCGATGACAGCAAATTTACCATCATATTCCGGTTTCAACTCTTCGCCCAAACCGATGATTGCCGGGATATTCATTGTTCTTGCCAAAATTGCTGTATGTGAGTTCGAAGAACCATACATCGTAGCAAAGCCCAATACTTTTTCTTTATCAAGCTGGACTGTCTCACTTGGAACAAGATCATCTGCCGCAACAATGACAGGTTCATCTGTCGCAAATGCAACTTTTTCTGCTCCGGACAAAATGTTCAAAATACGCTCAGAAACGTCTTTTACATCCGCAGCACGTCCCTGCATATATGCATCATCCATTGCGGAAAACATCGCTGCGAAATTGTCAGCTGTCGTTCCCACCGCATATTCTGCATTCACCTGTTGTGCAGTGATAATATTGATAATAGATTCAATGTAATCCAAATCTTCCAGCATCATCTGATGAATCTCAAAGATCATCGCATTCGTCTCACCGACGTCTGACATCGCCTTCTGATACAATTCCTGAAGTTCTGCAACTGCCTTTGCCTTTGCATCTTCAAAACGTTTTACTTCGCTTTCTGTATCATCCACATGCCATCTTTTGATCTGCTGTTCATTTCTTTTATAAAAAGCAATCTTACCGATTGATACACCGCCAAATACACTTTTGCCAGTTAATGTAATCATAGCTTAACCTTCCTCAACATTATTTTTCTTATAAGTTCTCTTTTAAAAATGTCTCGATTGCTGCGATTGCTTCTGCTTCGTCAGCACCCTCTGCTGTCATTACGATCTCTTCACCGCATTTTACAGCCAATCCCATTACACCAAAGATTCTTTTTGCATCTGCTTCTTTTTCTCCCTTTTTCAGTTTAATATCTGATTGGAATTTTGCAGCTTCTTTTACTAATAATCCTGCTGGTCTTGCGTGGATTCCTTCACTATCTGTAATTACATAACTAAATTCTTTCATGATTAATCTCCTTTTCTTTTCTGTAAATATTAGGATTTACCTTTCCCTATTATCTAATATTTTTCACTATTTTTCAATAGTAATTGGTTTTTTTAACAGAATAATTCCAAACATCGTCACGACAGCACCTATCGCTATTGCTGCGAGGAACATCGGTGCATTGTCCATAATACCAACTACAAAGATACCTCCATGCGGTGCTCTTGAACCACATCCAAACGCCATTGAGACCGCTCCGGCCACTGCCGAACCAACGATTGACGGTGGAATAATGCGCAGAGGATCAGATGCCGCAAATGGGATTGCTCCCTCTGTAATAAATGACAGTCCCATAATATAGTTGGTAACAGTCGTCTGTTTTTCACTCTCTGTAAATCTGTTTTTTGCAAATGTCGTGGCAAGTGCGATTCCGATTGGAGGAACCATTCCACCAGCCATAACCGCCGCCATAATATCAAACTGTCCGCTTGCGATTGCTGCTGTTCCAAATACATACGCAGCCTTGTTAAACGATCCTCCAAAGTCGATTGCCATCATACCGCCGAGAACAGCTCCAAGCAGCACTTTACTTCCCTCACCCATACTTGCAAGTCCGTCATACAACCATTGATTGAATGCTCCGACAGGTGGATTGATGATAAATACCATGATCGCACCGATCAATACAATTCCAAAGAACGGATAAATCAGCACCGGTTTTGTTCCCTCCAATGCCCTTGGGAGCTTTGCAAATGCTTTTTTGATAAGAAGCATCAGGTATCCTGCAATAAATCCGGCGAGCAGCGCTCCAAAAAATCCGGATGGGATCCAATCCGCCTCAGCTGCAAACACAGATGTTCCTGCTTTCGCAAGCAGACCACCAACGATACCAGGCATCAATGCCGGACGTTCTGCGATGCTCATCGCAATATATCCTGAGAGGATCGGGAACATCATGCCAAACGATACATTTCCCACCAAATTCAAGAATTTTGAAAGTGGATTTCCGGTACCGAAAACATCAGTTCCTGCGTTTGCGCCGTCAAACAAAAATGACAGTGCAATCAGGATTCCTCCTCCGATTACAAACGGCAGCATATGAGACACACCGTTCATCAGACTTTTATAGATCTTTCTTCCGATACTTTCCTGCTCTTCCTGAAATCCGGTCGCCTCTCCTTTTTCATTGCTGTGATAGATTGCAACCTTTCCGCTCTCTGCTTCTTCAATCAACTCTTTCGCTTTGTGAATTCCATTGGCAACCTTCGTGACAATGACTGGTTTTCCATCAAATCTCGCCATTTTTACATCTTTATCGGCCGCCACAATGATACAGTCACAATTTGCGATATCCTCTGCCGTCAATACATTTTTGTCTCCGCCGGAGCCGTTTGTCTCCACCTTGATCGTATATCCCATCTCTTTTGACGTGTTTTCAAGGCTTTCCGCCGCCATATAAGTATGTGCGATTCCGGTAGGACAGGCCGTAACTGCAAGAATCTGATATCTCTTTTTCTCTTCTTTGTCCTGTTTTTCCTCCGTCTCCTCTTCAAACTTTTCTTTTTCCGCCTGATCGATATATCCTAAAAATTCTTCTACTGTAGACGCTTTCATCAGGTTTGCCCGGAAGTTATCATCCATCAACAGCATCGAAAGACGACTCAATACCTCCAGATGAATATTGTCTTCTGTATTCGGCGCCGCAATCAAGAACACCATGTGTACCGGCTCACCGTCCAGCGAATCATAATCCACTCCGTCACGAATAATCATCGCCGCCAGTCCAGGACCACTCACTGCATCTGTCTTTGCATGTGGAATAGCGATTCCTTCCCCGATTCCGGTCGTTCCTTCTTCTTCTCTTGCGAATACGCCGGCTCTGTATTTTTCGAGGTCTTTAACATTCCCGCCTTTTTCCATCAGCAACGTCATCTTTTCAATCGTCTCTTTTTTCGTAGTTACGACACCGTTTAAATCAATACTTTCTTTTTTCAATAAATCTGTGATTCTCACGTTACTTCCCTCCTACAATCCAAAGTTCTCTTTTGCTTCGTCTAACAACTTCACAACATCCTCTTTTTCTGCAAGCCATGCCAGAAACGCAGTCGCACTTCCGGTTGCAATTCCCAGTTTAAATGCCTTTTCATAGTCTCCTGTATTCAGATATCCTGTCAAAAATCCTGCAACCATCGAATCTCCTGCTCCGACCGAATTCACCACTTCTCCTTTTGGTGGAAGTCCTTTATGAATCTCTCCATCCTCAGTGATCAGAATTGCTCCGTCGCCCGCCATGGAAATCAGCACATTTCTCGCTCCTTTTTCCTGAAGTTTTTTCGCGTAGGTGATAATCTCCTCATCTGTCTTTAATGTGACACCAAACATCTCTCCAAGCTCATGATTATTCGGCTTGATCAAAAACGGATGGTACTTCAGAACATTCAACAGCAAATCCTTTGTCGCATCCACCACGATACGAACCCCTTTTGTCTGTAGTCTTTCCATGATGCTCTCATAGATGTCCTCCGGCAATGTGTTCGGAATACTTCCCGCAAGTACTAATATATCCCCATTTTGCAAACAATCCAGCTTTTCAAATAATTCTGTAATCGCCCTGTCACTGATGTTTGGTCCCTGACCATTGATCTCGCTTTCCTCGTTCGAGTTCACCTTCACATTAATGCGGGTCAGACCTTCCTTCAGCTCAATAAAATCTGTGTAACACCCAAAGTCTGTCAACATCTTTTCCAACTGCTTTCCGGTAAACCCTGCGATAAATCCAAGTGCTTTGCTCTTAATTCCCAGATTTGAGAAAATAACCGACACATTCACACCTTTTCCTCCAGGAAATATCGCCTCTTTGGTTGTTCTGTTGACTCTCCCAAGTGTCAGGTCATCCACCTGAATCACATAGTCCAAAGACGGGTTAAATGTTACCGTGTAAATCATGCTTCATCCACCTCCACAATGTTTTTGTACTTTTGATAGGTTCCCTGCTTCAGCTTAGTTGTGATTACCTCCGCCTCTTTCAGCTCCGCAAATTTAATAAGCGAAATCTGTCCGATTTTAGAAGAATCTGCAAGAATATATTTTTTCCTGCATTGTCTGAACGCTCTTTCTTTCACAGCAGCTTCATTGAGATCCGGCGTGGTGATTCCATATTCATTGTGAATCCCGTTCGCACCTAAAAATCCTTTTGTGAAATTATATTTTTCCAGGCTTTCCAGCGCTTCCGCCCCAATCAAAGCCTCTGTCTCTTTTTTCAGCTCTCCGCCGAGCAAAAATACTCTGCATCCCTTATGCAGCAATTTTCTCGCATGAGAAATCCCATTGGTAACATAGACTGCTTCCTTTTCCAGAATCTGCTCCACGAGATATTCTGTACTTGTTCCTGCATCGATATAGACAAAATCATCTTTTCTGATCAATCCGGCTGCGTACTTGCCAATCTTTATCTTCTCTTCTCTGTTCAAATCCTGTCTCACAGAAACCGAGGAGTCTTTTGTCATATATTCCATATCGACTGCAGTCGCGCCGCCATGCACCTTAATCAGTTTTTTTCGCTTATCCAGCGTTGTCAGATCCCTTCGTATCGTAGATTCGGAAGTATCCAAAAGCTCTGTCAATTCTGTCACTGTGACACTTTTCTTTTCTTCTACAATATTTAATATCCGGTTAAACCGTTCTTCCGCCAGCATATTTACACCTCTCTTCTAAATCTATTTTAAATTCATTTTCGTTCAAAGTCAATCATTTTCATTCAAAATAGTCCACAATTTTTCCCTTTATTTTTTATGCATACTACAAAATCTTTATTGCCGTAAAAAAGCCATTGCAAAGTATCATACTTTACAATGACTTTTTTCTTGAAAATTATACCTCAAATAATGGTGTTGACAAATATCGTTCTCCCGTATCCGGCAATATTGCCACAATTGTTTTTCCTGCATTCTCTTCTCTTTTTGCAAGCTCTATCGCCGTGTGAAGCGCTGCGCCGGATGTAATTCCTACGAGTACCCCCTCTTTGTGGGCAAGCATTCTGGAAACTGCATATGCCTCGTCATTTTCCACCTGCACAATCTCATCATAAATGTCCGTATTCAAAATTTCCGGAATGAAGCCTGCTCCAATTCCCTGCAGACCATGTGGTCCTGGTTTTCCTCCTGATAACACCGGTGATGCCGCCGGCTCCACTGCAATTACTTTCAGCGCCGGATTTTTCTCTTTTAAATACTCCCCGGTTCCTGTAATTGTTCCACCGGTACCGACTCCCGCAACGAAGATATCCACCTTACCTTCGGTATCTTCCCATATCTCCGGTCCGGTAGAAGCGGTATGCGCAGCCGGATTCGCTTTGTTTATAAACTGACCAAGAACAACTGCCCCATCAATCTCTTCTGCAAGTTCTCCAGCTTTCGCAATCGCTCCAGCCATTCCTTTTTTCCCGTCTGTCAGAACAATCTCTGCGCCATAACCTTGAAGAAGTTTCCGCCGTTCTACACTCATCGTCTCAGGCATTGTAAAGATTGCACGATACCCCTTTGATGCCGCAATGGACGCAAGTCCAATTCCGGTATTTCCACTTGTAGGTTCGATGATTGTCCCTCCACGCTTAAGGATTCCCTGGCGTTCAGCCTCCTCCACCATATTTTTCGCAACACGGTCTTTTACACTTCCCGCCGGATTAAACAACTCTAATTTCACCAGGATCTTTGCTTTTAACCCAAGCTCTGATTCGATATTCTGCACTTCTAAAAGAGGTGTATGCCCAATTAATTCCGTTACATTTTGATATACTTTTCCCATAAGTAATTCCTCCTTCAAATAGACTTCTGCTTTCTGTTTTCATCGGCAAATGATGCCATCAACTGCTTCAATGTCTTCTCCTCCAGCAACTGGTTCACCCGTGTATTAATCTGATCCCAGACTAAAGTTTTAATCGCTTCTTGCACGTCATCTGTCCCCTTCTCTTGTGCATATTCATCTACAATCGAGAACTTTCCTTCCAGTACTTCCAAAACTTCTTTCACCGTGATATCATCAGCCTTTTTTGCCAAACGGTACCCTCCGTTCACCCCTTTCAGGCTTTTTACAATTCCAGCCTTCCTAAGCACACTAAAAACCTGTTCCAGATAATTCAATGACAGTTTTTGCCTTTGTGCAATACTTGCCAACGCAATTGGCTCTCCATTGTCATGACCTGCCAAGTCTACCAGCGCCCGCAGTCCATATCTTCCTTTTGTCGATATTTTCATAAGATTTTTCCTTTTCCTACCACTTTGCTAAGTATTACATGTTTTATGTTATACACCTATTTCCCTGCTCTGTCAACTACCTCTTTTGTAATATCTGCGACCGAAACATCATCTGTAACACTTAATATTTCTCTCCACATATCAGCCCAGACTCCCCGTGTCACGCAATCCTCACACGCAATTCCACAATCTGTCTCTTTTGTCAGACACTCGACCGGCGCAAGTTCTCCTTCCACAGAGCGAAGCACGTCCAAAACAGTAATATCTTCCGGTCGTCTTGCAAGACGATATCCCCCCATCGCTCCTCTTGTACTCAAAATCAGATTCTCATTCTTCATTGCTTTGACAATCCTCTCTAAATACTTTTCAGACAGGCCTCTCCGTGCTGCAATATTTTTCAGCTGCTCTAAATGTTCTTCCGAAGAATGCATTGCAAGATCCACTATTATTTCCAATGCATATGTCCCTTTTGTCGAAATTCTCATATTCTATCTCCTTATTTTCATTGTTACGTCTTATTGTAACCTATATTTGTGCATTTTTCATTATATTTTTTCAAAAACATTGACATTTATATAAAATTATGCTAATCTAATTCAATATTACGCAAGTAATATACAACTTTATTATTTATTTTTATGGAGGTATCAACATGAACAAAGGTACAGTAAAATGGTTTAACAACCAAAAAGGTTACGGATTCATTTCCGACGAAGCAGGAAACGATGTATTCGTTCACTATTCTGGACTTAACATGGAAGGTTTCAAATCTTTAGAAGAAGGTCAGGAAGTAGAATTCGAAGTAACTGAAGGTGCAAAAGGACCTCAGGCAGTGAACGTCGTAAAACTTTAATCAGAATCAAAATGTAGATGTGCCTTTTATTTATGTTTATGTATATAATATATATTTAATTAATATTTAAAAAGCAATTCTTATGCGAAATGATTAGAAAAGGAGCAGAAGCGGTTTTCCCGCCTCTGCTCTTTTTGATTTTACACTAAGCTTTTTTCTTTTTTACGACTACGCCAGCCATAAGAGCTGCTGCCGCAAAGATTCCCCACAGCATTACATCTGAAGAATCTCCTGTTTTTACACTTCCGTTTGAGCCTGAACCACCTGTAGATGGTTTCTGATTGTTATTTTGTCCACCTTGATTGTTTCCACTTCCATCAATTGGTGCTTTTTTCAATCCACTGACTGCTTTTTCTAATTGTGCAAGTGCTGCATCTACCTGCTCTGCCGTCGCATCTTCATACTCTAAAACTGCTTTTGCTGCATCAAGCGCATTCTTAAATGTTTTCCAGCTGTTTTCTGTATAACCATCATTTTTCAGATCTTTATACTTGTTATATGCTTCTTCCAACTTGCTCTTGTCAACAGGTTTTTCTGCTTCTTTCAGATCGTCTTTTGCTTTCTGCAACCCTTCTTTAGCCGCATCTACTTGTGTCTGATTGCTGTCACTGTTATCTTCAACAATTACTTTTGCTGCATCAAGCGCATTCTCAAACACTTTCCATGTATCCGCTGTAAAGTCTTCTTCCTTCAGTTCCTCACATACTGTTACAAGCTCTTTAAGGCTGTCTGTATTGCCTCGTTCTTCCAACGCTTCTTTTGCAGCTTCTAAAGCTGTTTTTGCTGCATCTACCTTTTCTTGGTCGCTATTGCTGTTATCTTTTATGATCGCTTTCGCTGCATCCAATGCTGTCTGGTAAACACTCCATGTAGAAGTTGTATATACTTCTTCATTCAGTTTCTCTTCTTCGTATGCTTTCACCAATTCTGAAAGTTCTTTTACATCGCCTCGTTTTACCAACGCTTCAATTGCCGCATTCAACGCTTCTGTCTTGGCATCAATTGTATCCTGATCCTGAGCTTCTTCTTTCAACAAGTCTTCCGCCTCATCAAGAACCACTTTCATTGCATTGTAAGAATCTGTTGTATAAGACTCTTTGACAACCGCCTTTGCATCTGCAATTGCTTTTTCCAGTCTGCTTGTGTCAAGCTGTGGATTCTCCGGAGCCTCCTTCAATGCATTATAAGCATTTTCCAACGCCTCTTTTGCCGCATCCACCTGCGCCTGGGTGCTGTCGCTGTTGTCTGCCACAATTGCTTTTGCCGCATCAAACGCTTCTTTAAATACTACCCATGTGTCATGTGTATAATCTGCTTCTTTTAAATCCTTGTACTTTTCAACCAACGCTTTCAATGCATCTGTATTTCCGCGTTTTTCCAATGCTTTATGTGCATCCTCCAACGCTTTCTTCGCTGCATCTACCTGTGTCTGGTCACTGTCACTGTTGTCTTTAACAATAGCATTTGCCGCGTTCAAGGCTGTCTCATAAGCACTCCATGTAGAAGTTGTATAATCTGCCTCTTTCAATTCTTCTTTTTCATATGTGTCGATCAATGCTTTCAGTTCTTTCACATCACCTCTTGCAACAAGTGTCTTCATGGCATCTTCCAAAGCCTTGATCATCTGATTCATTGTTTCTGTTGTACCATTTTTCAAAAGCGCTTTTGCCTCTTCGATTTTTGCTAATGTCGCTGCTGCACTTGTCTTTGTACTTTCTGCCACTTTCTTTTCTGCATCTGCAATTGCTTTTTTCAGTGCTTTTGTATCTACCAGTTTGTTTTCTGCGCCTTCCAGTTTCTTCAACATAGCGTCTACTTCGTCCTGTGTCTTTGCTCCAGATGCAACAAGATCATATCCTTCTTTTACAAGTGCTTTAAATGCCGCCACACTGTCTGTTGTTGTATTTGACGTATCCACTGCTGCTAATACAGTTAATCTCTCAATCAATTTTGTAAGATCAACTGCTGGCACTTCTTCTTTGTCAGGTCTTGTTCCGATCACTTCCATCTCTACGATATGGTTTGTGTCTCCACCATTTTTCACACCATGCATATACACACGCACAAATCTTGCTTTTGTGTTTTCCGGTAAGTTCCACGACTTACCTTGTGCAGTTTCTTCATATGTTTCATCCTTGACATCTTTGTAATACGCTTCATTTAATTTATGAATTTTCTCTTTATCCGCATTGTATACAACTGTCGCTGTTCCGTCTTCAAAATCGGCTTCTTCCTCTGCAACTAAAATGACAGATGGATCATAAACACGATTCTGATTCCAGTAACGATATAAATTCAATGTATCTACATCGCACACTTCTCCTAAATCAATCTGCATATAAGAAGATTCTGCTTTGTTATCCGCACCAAATTCACCGTAGTTTCCGTTAGTATCTATCTTGTTGCCATCCACAACCATAGACATCGGTCTGTCTCCGCCTTTGGCTGCATCTGTGTCATCTTTTGTCCATTTCGCAGTCACAGTCACATCACTATCTTTTGCAATATTTTCTGCTCCTGCCTTCTCTCCGTAGATTGCAAGATCTGCAACAGTAATATAATCATTCACTTTCTGTGAATCCCAATGATAAGATTCCGAACCGCTGATACGTACATATCTTGCCTCTTTTGCTTCAAATGTAATCTCTTCCGGGAAGAATGAGCTGTTATTCTCTTTCACTATTTTTTTCGAAAGATCACGGCCACCTTCTTCTGTCACTGCTGTCCATGTTTTTCCATCCACACTTGTCTCCACAATCAGTTTTTTGATATTACCGGTACAGCACCAGTAATTATCAGGTCCATTATGGAAACGTGGTGTATAGTCAATCTGATCCAACTTGTAAGTTGCACCCAAATCCACTTTCAACCAAGCATTTTCACTGTTGACATCACCCTCTGTAACTTGCTGGCTAGTCCAGTATGATGTATTGTCTCCGTCTAAAATTTTCTGTTTCTCACCTTCAGATGTTCCTGACACTGTGATCATCTCATTTGTCAATTCTAATTTTGAGAACCCTTCTTGGAAGATTTCATCTACTTTATCATAGCCATATGCGGTATCATATACGCCGGCTTTTGAAACATCATTTCCAACTGTAATTGCAGCTTTTTCTACCTTATGGTATCTGTTGCCTTCCTTGTAATCCGAACCTTCCAGACCGCCATCCACATAAAGCTTCAGCATACCGTTATTTTCTTTCACACCGACAACTACATGTTGTTTACCATCGTTGATCGCTTTACTGGAAACCGCTGTCGCACCATTCAATGTAAAGGAAGCTTTTCCGTCTGCTGTAACTTTTAATTCATACTGATTATTTTGTTTTACAAGTGTCTGATCCTTGCCTGTTGTATTTACAGATGCAGCCACACTGAATCCGTTGTTAGAGTTCAATGAATTATCTGCCGCTGCAATTTCCCCGGCTTCTGCAATTTCCTTATTCTCGACAACTACATTGCCCTTGTGATATACAACTGATGCAGATTCTGTCGTCGCATTTCCTGACATATCCTTGATATCTTTTGGCGTCACCGTAATTGCCGTTCCATCCTCCAGCGCTTTTGTCAAAGTGATATGATATGTTGTGTCGTCCGCGCTCTTTTCAATTGAAGCAATTCCGGAACCATCCACTGCAAAGAGATTTCCAGATACTTTTTCATTGAATTTTACCGTAACTTCACGATTACCGTCTGTCATAATCCGGTCAATCTCAGGTGCTTTTGTATCTTTTTTTGCAGAAACTCGTAAAATACGTACTTCATTTGGTTTCAAATTCACTGTATATTCTTGTCTGTATGTCAATGTTCCTGTCTGAGCAGACTCGTCGGAAAGCTTATAACTATGTTCCAAATGATAATCTAATGTGCCTGCACCTTCAGCAACACCTATAGTTCGGTCAAATGTAAATGTAATTTCTTTATCAGCGGAAGCAGATGGGTTACGAAGTGAAATGATTCCTTCTTTTCCATCAAAGCATGAAAATCCGTACGCTTCTGCTGATGCTTCACTTGAAGAAGCACTTCCCAAAGTTGTATTGTCCGGTCGTCCACCAATCATTTTAGAATTCTTCAGCATATGATAATTTTCTTCTGCCCACTCTAAAAATTCTCCGGTAATCTCATACTTGCCATCTGTCATGATGCTATCAGAATAGTATAATTCCCAGAAAGCCGTTCCACGTGTAGAAAGCATATATAAGTAGTTCTGGAAATCTTCATCTGCAGCCGTATTCACATTCATTCCGGTTCCTTCTTTTCCATATACCGGATCATGGTTGTAAATGTTCTGCAATGGGAACTGGAACTCATGATTCTTCAGGAAATCATAGTAACATGCATCACGGTAAGTGATCTGCTTGTTCATTTTTGTTATACCAAAACCAGCATCCTTTTGGTCATGTGTACATTGAATCCATACAGAGTTTGCCCATTGTAAATACCAAGGACTTGGATTTACATAACATGTTAATGAAATCCACAGATTGTTAATGCCATCTTCTTTTTCACTCTTTCGCACTGCTTCCATCAAATCAATCCATGCTTCCCAAAGATCTGTCACATGGTACATTTGGTGATAACCACCTGTCATGTGATGATTGCTTTCGCTGTATACTGGCACACCATCTTTTCCACCCAAACCATTAAAATGGTTATACTGTGCTAAATCTGCAAAGCCATCCCATTTCCAATAATTTACCTGAAATCTTTTCTGCCAGTCAATTGCCATCTCTTTAAATTTGTTCACATACACACGGTCAGCCACATCAATAGATCCGCCAGCTTTACTTCCATTACCAGCTCTTGTTATAATATCCGCCAGTGTTCCATAGAAATTATAACCTCCTCTTGGTCCAACCCATACACCAAAATTACTTCCAAATTTTTGTACCAGTTCACTTGAAGGTGTCAATTCATTTGGGAATTTTTCATTGAAAGTCCAAAAACCATCCTTATTAATTATTGCACCTGATTGCTGATGTGAACCACTTCCAATCGAACCATCATTATATGCATTCCACCCATCATCCACAACGTAAGAATCCAGCGGACGTACTTCCGCATTGTTCAGCTCACGATCAATTTCAATGAAAGATTCCAAAATATTTTCATCGTCAATCTTCATCATGTTGTCGAACCATGAATTATATTGAATTCGAAATTCTGATGGAGTTGCAATCGAATCAATGTAATCATAGAAATCTGCCTGAATAACTTCGTTTTCCGTACTTCTTGCAGCTCCGGCAACTGTCTGCCATGTCACATATTTTCCATCTGTTGTCAGTTGGTTATCCTCTTTCATTCTTTCGAATGTTTTTCCGGTATAGTAACGCATATATCCTGTCTCGTCTACAATCTCCGTATCTGCCGCCGGGAATTCACATCCGAAAAACATGCCCTGAATATAGATTGGCTGTCCAAGATTCGCCTTGAACTCTTCCATCTGAACAATTCCACCTTTTCCTCTCGGAATTGTCCACTGTTTATCAGACTCTTCTACTTTCAGAGATTCCAGATCGATATAGTCAATTTCCGCTTTTCCCATATCTTCGTCTGGAACTTCAATTTCCAAATATTTACGCATGAAGTGATCCCCTTCATACATAACAACTACTTCGTCGATTGTATACTCTACATCTTTATGTGTATACGGTTCAAAAGAAAACGTCACCTTCTTACCTGTCTTCTTCTCCCCGTTGATAGTTGCTGTTGTATCTTCAACCTTCACGGCGTCCTCGCCATCTTCCAGTTGTAAGTCACTTGTCTTAAACGCTCTGTCGTCCGCAACAACCGGCGCTTTATCTTTATGTAAATTAAATTCTGCGCCACCCGCAAACTTCTCGCCGTTATTTGACGATGTTGCCACAAACTTAATCTGTGTTGCTGTACATGCTTCCTTTAAGTTCACATAGATCGGGTTGGTGCCATCATACTCAAATTCACCTTCCGCAATCGGTTCTCCCCATTTATCTGAATTAAAATCAAGTTTTTCCGACTCTGTAGATGCATACAATTTATAGCCTTTGATGTTTCCGTTTGTCGTCTCACTTTCTTTTCTAGGCGTATATGAAAATGACTGAAACGTCTCAGAATCATCAAATTTGATCACAACATTGTGCGGGTACTCCTGGTCGCCTTTCCCGGTTGCTCCTCCATAATTACTGTGCCAAATACTATTGACCTTCCCGTCCAACAGATTTGATGCCGGTCCATCAGAATCTCCACTTGCATTCTGATAACTGTCCGCCTCTGCTGTCCATCCTTTTCTGTCAATCGGCTCCAAACTAATCGGATCTTTCTTTTCTTTTGTCGTCTTGACAATAAATTCTTCACTACCTTCTTCCGGTGTAAAGTTAGTCTCTCCACCATCCGTTCTCTTGTTCACAATTTCAGTAGTAGATAACTTTGAATCTGCTGTTGAAAATGTTCTTTCGATGGCATTGTTTCCAATTGTTACGGAATCTCCTTCCGTCGTAACCTCAACTTTGCCATTTGAGGCATCTGGTTCCTTCGCCTCAGAGACTGATGTTGTGGAGAACGTACTCGTCACGACTACCGCCGCCGCGAGCATGGAACTTAAAAGTTTTCTTTTCATAACCTTCTCCTTTTCCTCTGCAATTCAAACTCCTTTCCAAATCTTTTTGCAGATTAGATAAATTTGCAGAATTGTTTGTTTTGTAGCAATCATGCACTCTTTTAGTTTAGCACACTTTCATATTTATAGGTATAATATATAAATTTTTCATCATTTTGTATATTTCTCATGTCAAAAAACAACTGTTTTAAATGTGCTAATTTTATATTTTTGGTTACTTTAAACAATTTCATTTAAAAAGGTTCCAAATTTGGTTTTCACCAAATCCAGAACCTTTTATTGCTTAACTACATTTCATCCTTTTCTTTCTTCTTTTTCGTGCCAAATACAACTGCACCAACTGCCGCCATCAAGCCGATATACCACGCTGTCGACTGCGTATCCCCTGTTTTCACAGGCTCTTTCTTATTTTCTTTTCCTTCATCTTTTGATGATTCCGGATTCGAAACAGTATCCTTTGAAACAACTGTAATTTCTACTCGTCCGGTTTTTCCATTCGAAGAAGTTGCAATTACATATGCTTTTCCTTCTTTTTTCGCAGTCACCGTTCCATCTGGACTCACAGACAAAATATTCTCATCTGATACAGACCATGTCACAGCCTTATCTTTGGCATCTTCCGGCATGATTGTCGCAGATACCTTTGTGGCAGCTCCAACTTTCAATGTGGTTTGTTCCGCTTTCACCACAACCATATCTACCTCTGGCTTTTCTGGTTTTACCGGATCTTTTTCTTCCAGCTTTCCTTGTTCCTCAGTCAATTTCAAAATTGCTTCTGTCACATCTTTTTGTAATATTCTTTCTTCTTTTTTGTATTCTGCCAGCAGTTTCTCAGAAGCAGACAGTGCTTTTTCAAATTCTTTTGTGTTTTTGTACTGATCTAAATCAATATTTCGTGCAGCCTCTACCGCTTCTTCCAACAATTTAATATCTGATTTTGCAGCCAGCGCCTCAAGTGCATCCAACGCCTTTTGCAATTGTTCTGTGAGCGCATCAATTTTTGCCTGTTCCGTCATAAAATCTTTTAGCAACTCTTCTGCCTCTTCGCATAACTGATCGATGTTGGAGTAATATACTTCTAAATATTTTGTACGATCCAACTTCTCCGCTTCATCCATCGCTTCCTGCAATTTTGAAAAATCAGAAGCTTTCTGATAAACCGCAAGTTCTGCTGCTGTCGCAAAGTTACCAAATCCCTGTGTCACTTCAAATTTGACATACTGTGCTTCCACTTCATCAAATGTCACTTTTTGAAGTTCTTGTTTATCCGCAAATGTTCCATCCGATACAATTTTCTTCCATTTATCTGCCTGATTCGATTTGACATACAGATTGTATTTCTGTACTTTTCCATTATTTCCTCCAGCAGGGCGCTGCAAATATGAAAACTGATTAATCGTATATGATTTTCCCATATCAATTGTAATCTCTGCCGGATTGTCTGCCGATACCGTAAACATCGGATTATAACTGCTGTGCCAGATCGTATTTGGATTTTTGTCAAATGCATATTTGACAGGTCCTTCATTATGAGCCGCATTATCTGCCTGCTCTGTGTTTGCTGAAATCTTGAAGTTCTTTGAATCAATTTCCACCGCAGACGGCACCACCGGTCTGCTCAATTTATGTTCCAGCGCAGTCTCCAGACGATCTAATACTTCAAAGTAATCTTTTACCAAAACACCTGTCTGATTTTTCATCTTTTCAAGCGCCGCTTTTGCCTCCTGAATTTCCTTCCAGTCCTTTTCCAGAAAATAGTTTACATCTTCATCAGCCTTTTCAAGCGCTGTGCTTACAAGTTGATTTTTAGAATCTTCTTTTAAAACAATTGCATTATATGCATCTGTTAATTTCTGCGTCGCCTGCAAAATCTCCGTTTCTGTCACTCCCGGTTTTAAGTCAGTTGTTTTTGCTTCACTGTAAGCGCTTAAGAATGTCTGTAATTCTTTTCCATCTACAACAGAATTATTATCTACTCTCTCTGCTTTTGCCATGATTGCCTTTAATGCTGTTCTGTCTACTAATGGATTCAACCTTTCTTTTGCTTCCCGCAAATCGCGAATCATCCAAGCAACCTCTTTCTGGGTCGCCTTGTCTGAATCATATAAAAACTCCGCTTCTTTGAGCGCAGATTGGAACGCCAGCCACTTTTCATCCTGCTTGTAGTCGCTCGCAAGAATACTCTTCATCTCACGAATCACTTTCAAGAGCTGTTCCTTATCCTCAGCCGTTGCATAGGCATCCAGATTTTCCATCGCAGTCTCTAAATCTGTATATGCCTTTTCGATCTCTTCTTTCGAAGCATTTTGATTTTTATGCACTTTCTCAGCTTTTTTCAACGCAGCCTGCATGTTTTCAAAAGACTCTTTTGTATATGCCTTTTCATCTAACGCTTTTGCCTCTTCAATCAGCGCTCCCAGTGTTTCCTGGTTCATAGCGCGAGCCTGTTCCACATAGAAATTGTCTACATAATATTCTGTCGCTGCATTTTTTGTAATATCTACATAGTAATCATCATAATCTCCGGTTGTAAACTTCAATACCAGCTTTCCTTCTTGATCTTTCGCCACTTCACTCGCAACCACAGCATGTTGCGCATCATTTCCCTTACTTGCTTTGTCTGATTTCACTGCGAATGTAAACGCATTCGAAGACGGAGATTTATAATCGATTCCTACTGTATACTCTGTATTTGGCTCCAGTCTTACTGTCGAAGGAATCGTTCTCATGTAATCTCCCGCACGTACCTTCAATGAATAGTTTCCATCGATTACATCCGGCGTATATTTCGGATCTACTGCATTCTTCTGTGACAAATGCGACTGGTCAGACTCCGTTGACACAAACACACCATATCCCTGGTCTACATTTTCAAAATCTTCCCAATATGTGTATTTTACAGGTTCAGGATTTGTCGACGGATTTACTTTCATGACACGTACATCATCAAAATCCACTACCGATTCATCTGTCTTTCCTTCCTCCGCAGCCAAAGTCAGCACCGCCTTGTCAGATGTTGCCGTAAAACGAACCTGCATACGTTGTGCATATGTCTGGTATTTGTCATTGTGATGAACACCATATTTTACATTGCTGCTGTCCATATAATTCGATACAACTTCGTCCCCATTCTCGACTTCGATAGATGCTTTTCTTCCATCATCTGTAATACACCATACCGATGCCGAATAGGTTTGTCCTTTCTCAAGTCCTGTCAGAACCTGCTCCACTTGCCCATCTTTTTTCCCTTTAATGTAAAGATGCGCATTTCCAAGCGAATTATCTTCAATCGTAATATGTTCCACACTTTTTGCCGAAGAAGATCGCTTCCACTCATCAAAATTATAGGAATCAAATCCCATATCTTTTACCGGAGAACCTGTTGACCATTCCATCGTATCCGATGTTTCAATCTTTTTCGCTTCTTCTTTGTAAAGCACATATCCTGTTTTTGCATCTGCTTTTAACGTCACTTTTCCATCTGTCACAGACACTGTTTGTTTATCGCTTTTTCCACTTTCAGAAAGCTTGTATACCGTAACCTGCGATGCATCTTTCCACGAATTCGGAAGTGACCATGTACTCTCTCCTCCATCGCCATTGTAATGATAGATCTTTCCTTCTGTATCATCGTCTTTTTCCCACGGAATAAATATTTTATTTCCTCTTGCAACTTCTTTTCCGTCTTTCGTGATGACATTGACACCATTTTCCATCTTTGTCACAACTTCATTATTTTCACCAAGCACCGCCTGCTCATTGCTTGTATACTGCATAACCGGATACTGTGCAAGGAACTTGTTCGGAAGTATCTGCTCATAAAAAATCTGCAGTGCATTGTTCATATTTTTCGCCGTCTGCCATCCATTGATCCCGGCTGTATCTGAGTTACGATCCTTCACACCCCGGAACAGATCATGCTGCTGAAAAATATCAGACTGATTATTTTCCACAAAACGAACCAGATTTCCTGCCGCTTTCAGATTCGATGCCACTGGCTCCACCTGAATTCCATGCGCGAACACACTGTGCGATGCCATCTCATCCGCATATTCCGTTCCAAGAACGATGTCACGCCCCGCAATATTTTCAATCAATTTATACATCGGCCATCTTGTACCAAAGAATACATCCACATAGGTCGAATCTATTTGTCCATTGGTATCTTTGTCATACAACTGTCCGAATCGTCCATCTAGACCATTTTCACTCTTATCCAAATCATCATTTTCACGTATAATCTGTTTTGAAGAATCATACCAGCTCCACGCTGCCTGATCTGTGAACAATCTTCCAAACTGCGGCGATTCCGGATAAATATCCGTATGATTGACATGGATTCCTATCTTGGCATTATATTTTTCAGAGTTTTCAAGTAAGGTCTGAAAATCTTCCAAACCTCCGGCACGTTTATTGTAATTTGCAAAATCCGGATGTGATGAGTCGTGCCCTTCACTTTGATATCCTTTGATAATTATATTCTGACCAAATCCATCCATCGCAAGTGACATCTTCTTTACATTGTCTAAAATACGAAGAAACGGATACTGTGCCTCAGACCCCACATTCATTGCAACCATCGTCCATGTATCCGTCACAACATCTGCGCCTGTTTTTCTTGTCATACAGTCATCACGCAGTGCAATTGCACCATCTTGATAATCCACCTTACCGTCTTTGTTGCGATCCGCTGTAATAGCCACTTTCACAGCCGGCTCATACATTACTTCTCCATCCAGACCTCTGTATGTAAACTCATTCATCCAAAGTCCCGTGGAAGTGTGATCCCCCGCATCAAATGTCTGATACGCCACCTCATGCCGATTCTTATAGGATTCTCCTGTCAGAGTTGCCGCCACATTCTGATTACTCAGCACGGCAAGCGTTGTCTCACTGTAAGCATTTGCGGCATTTGCTTTTGAAAGTTCTACCTTTGATTCCGAGCGATAATCATTTACCGTGAGCATGCCGCCTGCATCCTTGCTCGACATAGAGATCAGACTGTGTTCCGGGAAATTCAAAGTATATAGCTTTGTCTTATCATCTTTGATATTTTTCACCTGCATAGACAGTACATTTTCTTTTACTTCCATGATGACATCAAACGAAATCCCTGTCGACTCTTCCGAAACATGATAGGTCGCCTTCGCACCGGAAATATCTGATGTAACCTTCGGTGTGTACAGTTTATTGTTCAATTCCACCTGATGTAATGCAAGTTCTTGCCCCTTGACAGTCTGCCCTCCCTCTTTCAAGGTATACTCGACCACTCTTGGGAAATTTGCATCCAGCGTCACTGTCATTTGCTCAGAAGCAATCTCAGCTTCCGACGTGTTTTCCACCACTTCTGGCGCACTTGCTGTCTCCTGTGTAAATCCTTGAATTGTCATGCCTGTACTTTCTGTTGTTCGAAAACCAACTTTTCCGGCATTCGTTGTAAGTCCACCTATCTCTCCATTGTAAATCTCTTCGTTATCCAAAAAGATTGTCACTACATTTTCAACAACTCTTACTTTTACTTTATACGGAACGTCACGTCCGGAAAGTACAAAACCGCTGTCCTCAATCTCTGCAAGTCTTCCGTTCTGATTATAAATCCCCCACTTTGTATAATGTTGGTTATTTTGAGCAGAAGGTCCCACATAAATATAGTCTGTCGGAGATGTATAGCGCAGCACCACGCCATAATTACAGCTATTATTTAGCGGATCATATGTAAATTCCACTTCTTGATTCTTAAGCTCCTTAGAATTTTGATCAATGAACACACCATCTTTCTGAACAGTCACACCATCTTTCCCTGCTTCCAGCACCCCGCTGTCTCCAGAAACTTTTTCAAACCCCTCTGTCCCTTTTGTGAAATCACGATTATAAGAAACTTGTTCTTCTTCCTTTTTGATTTGTATACTGCACGTTTTCTGTTGTCCATCTTCAAATACAAATGTCAAATTTGTGGATGCCGCATCTTTGATCTGTGCAATATATTCTTTTTTTATCGTAACTGTATTGGCATGAAGCGTGTAATCTTTGTCCTTTTCTAATGCCACATTCCCACTTTTAATTTCTGTCAGTTGCGGAAACCCCTCAGCAAGTGTTACTTTGAAATCTTCTTTTCCGGCTTCCTCATAATCAACTGTAAAATGATCCGGTGTAAGAACAACTTCTTTTGCGATCTGCCCTGTCTTTACATTGTCGATTTTAAAAGCACAATCATAGTTTTCAGACACCTTTCCCCAAAGGCGCATACCGACATTCCCCGCTTTTTCGTTGCTGAACTTGTCGATTTCCTGATTTATGATCTCCACACCATCCTGCAGAACTTTCACATTGTTTCCGCGGTATTCTACTCGAATTCTATGAGATTCTCCTACTTTTGTAAAACTTTTAGCCGCAGATGTTACACTTCCCCACTCACCTGCTCCGTTGAACCAATTCCAGCTTCCACTGTCAATACCGATTCCCTGCCAGTCGTTTTCATTGTTATACCGAAAAATAATTCCCATGCGGCCACCATTGTCTGCTTTCGTCAGAGTCATATCCATCTCCACATAACCGTCTGCACGTTTTTCTGACTGGTTTTCCGAAAAAATCGTATTATCATCTGAGCTTAACACCATATATCCTTTTTCGTTCTCTCCGTCTGTAAACTCGATTTTCCCGTTTCCACTCGCCTTTGACCATCCACCTCTGTTTTGTTCATTTGTAAATTCAACAAATTCCTGCTTTAACGCTGCCTGTACTGTAAAATTCGATAATGGAACTGAATTTGCAAGCATACATGCTGATAATGTCACTACCATACCTTTTTTTGACTGTTTTCTTCATTTCTGCCTCCAATTTTTGCTCTTTTAATTTTACTTTTTAATTAATCTCTTTTCTTTTTTCTTCCAATGACAGTTACTCCGGCTGCCACCATTGCTCCAAGGCACAGTACGATAGACTGTGGGTCTCCCGTCTTGACAGGATCTTTCTTTTTATCCTCTTCCGGCTTCGTATTCTGAGTCTGATTCTGATTATCTTTTCCATCGTCTCCATTATCCGGTTTTGGATCCGTTTTCTCTTCAACAACCGTAATTTCTACTTTGTCAGTTTTTCCATTAGATGCAGTTGCAATCACATTTGCCTTTCCGATCTTCTTTGCTGTGATCTGTCCGTCTTTATCCACTGTTATCACAGACTCATCAGAAGTTGTCCATGAGACTGTCTGATCTGTTGCATTATCCGGTGTAATCACTGCTTTTGCCGTTGTCGTCTCTCCGACTTTCAATTCCGTCTTATTTACAGTCACTTTGACTGATTCCACTTCTACTTCCCCTGGCTCCGGATTCTCTGGAAGGTCTTTCAGCGTTTCTTCCAATGTCTTCGTTGCAAGATCCACATCATTTTGTTCTGCCAGTGTGTTTTCGTACATTGCCTCTGCTTTCATATATGCATCCATAAAAGCATCATATCCCTTTGCATCTGCAAACGTCAGACCAAACTCTTCGCATTTTTCTTTCGCTGCTTTCACTTGCTCTTTCAGCGCTGTCTTGTCCACTGCCTCATACGCTTCGAATTCTCTCAATTTGAACGTATTGCTTCCATTCAGACTTACTCCCTGCATTTTAATGTAACGTGTGTGAATCGTTTCTGCAAATGTGATTGTATTGACACTTTCTCCATCTACAGTCTGTAAATCTTTCCACACACTTCCATCTTCTGAAATCTGAATCTTAAAACTTTTTGGCGCTCGATCCCATTGCAGTACCAGCTTACTGATGTCTTGCTCTTCCAGCATATCTACCGCAAATGCGCTGTCCGCATATGCACCCTCAAAATATGAATCTTTCTCACTCACATCTGCGCCATGCTTTCCATCCAGAGCATTGCCGTCACCATCAATTGCTTTCCAGCCGACACGAAGTTTTTTCCAGTCCACATCCTGATTGCCGTCACCTTTTCGCTGCGCCGTTCCTGCAGCCGCTGTCCCCTGAGACACATTGACTTCTGTCACTTCTTTTTTTTCTGAAACTTCTTTGATTTTTTCCGGTGACAACGCTTTGTTATATACTTTCAAATTTGCAAGTTCACCCTCTATCCCTTTTCCTATAGAAGAAAGCGGAAATACAAATGTCGATAACAGATGCTCATAATCCGTCTCTGAATTCGTAGTTCGCAAAAGTGTCTTTTCTAATTTTCCATCAATGTACAACTTCGTCACCTGCTGCGTCCCGACAATTGTCATCTGCACCGGTTTGTCTGTTGGAATCTGGTAACCAAAGTCCTGTGTAAAGTAAGAACGATTAATCTGCAAGTTCCCTTTGTCATTGATTGACAATCTTCCATCGCGTCCGTCAAAAATATATGTCTCTCCATCACCATTGCCCTCTTTTGCAAGTCGAAGTTCAAATTGTACCGTGTATGGATAATCCATAGATCGAAGCTCCGTTTGCACCTCTGTATCTCCGTTCAGCTGAAGCCACGCTGTCCCAGCTTCTTCTTTTATCTTTGCATCCGAAATATTTCCGTTATATCCATTTCCGCTGGCATCATATACTTTTCCGTCCTTAACATTTGCAAAATCATAATCCAGCACAAGCCCGGTCTCACTGTCTACATCTGCCCCCAAAGACACGCCCGGTCCCTGCTGTAATCTGTCATACTTGAAACTGTACTCTTCAAATGTCTGTGTCTCATCTGTTCCGCCCCATGTCTTTTCACTCAACACTGCTGCCTGACGCATGATACGTTCAAAATTATCTCTTTCTGTCACACCCATATCTGCAATGTCTGCCCAAAGCGCCGTCTTTGCTCCAAGAAGATTCGGCTCTGACTTGCTTACTTTGCTTCCTGTCATCACTGTCGGATCCCAGTTATTGAACACATGCTCCACATTGACAACATCTCGTTTGTCGCGCCCCGGATTTCCATACAGATGGAACGAATCTACATTGACTACTTTATATCCCTGTTCAATTCTATTCGCTGCATTTTCCCATGAATTTGACCAGAAATCAATTTCAATATCGTTATATGCTTTTGCCTGATCTTGATTTTTGAAAAACTGGCTTGTCGATCCCCACATACGAACCTTTTTGTCGTGATCCTTTACATTGTCTGCCATTTTACGGATATACTCCTGTACACCCGGTCGTTCCTGATCATTGATATTCCAGTACTCGTCTGCTCCGATGTTGACCGTGTCACCTAAAAATACATCCTCTTCCAGATACTCATCAAACAATGCATCCATAAACGCAAACGCAGAATCTTTTTTCTCCCCGGTCATCGCAAGCAATTCCCAGTCTTTATCTGCATTGATATTTCCCTTAATTTCCGGAACCGCCTTCTGTGCCTCATCCAAATGATTTCTCACATATTTTGTAAACAGAAGCGAATGTCCCGGTGCATCAATCTCTGAAATCGGATTAATTCCGTAATCCATCGCCAAATTCTGTAAATTCTTGTATTCTTCTTTTGTATATTGCGGCGAGCCTCCAAACACTTCGTTGTAATAGTCGTTCTTTTTCTCCGTCGTCTTAAGGCTTGGGAAGGTATCACTTTCCAGACGGAACATACCTTCTACGTTTTCCCAATGTTCATATTTATCACGGTCTGCATTTCCCGGCACATGTCGGTTATCATTCAGATGAAATTGTACTTCATTAATCTTATAGAACGCCAGCGCTTTCACAATATCTTCCAACGCATCCATTCGGTATGGTGTTCTTGCAATATCAATCATCACTCCACGGACTGCATATTTGGAAAAATCACGGGCAATTCCCTTCGGGAATTTAAATTCATCTTTCTGTGTATAAAATACCTGCTCTAAAGTCATCGCACCGTAAAGACATCCGTTGTATCCATTTCCAATGATGTGGATTCCATCGTCATCTGCCTGCAGAAGATATCCCTCGTCTCCAAGTGTGTATGTATCTTCCACCGCAGACTCAATCAAAATGTCATCTGCATCTGATTCCTGTCCGCTTACAATTGCAAGTTCCATTCCGGTAATCTCTTTCATATCTTCCTGAAACTGTTTTGCAATTTTGTCTGCGCCAAGATTCGCCCCATCTTTCACAATGATGCGTGAATCTTTTGTCAGTTTAAATTCTCCGTCATAGCCGTACCATTCCTGAATACTCGGAATTACTTTTGGCTCTGCATTTTGTTTTTGTACCTCCGGGAATAAATCGGAATGCTTCTGTGTCTTTTTCGGAACAGCCACTTGAAAGGCTTTCTTTGCGACATCCGTCTCATCCTCTTTATTCACAACCTGAAGCATAATCTCCATGCTCTTATAATCGTACATATTGTACTCGCTGATTTTTCCGTCATCTGTGATGACCTGAGGATATTCGCTTCCGATTACTTGAATCTCATATCCTTCCGGCACCTGCGGAAGCGGCACTTCTGTCATGTCTGTTGTAATTGTATCCAGACCTTTCACCGTGTCAAGCACTTCTTTTGCACTTTCCGGCTCATACGGTATCGGAACCTGCGTTCCGTTGATTTCAATTTCACGCACAGAGACACTGTTTCCGCCTGCCTGTGTGTTTACCTTGTTAAACTCAAAACGGACATATTTATCCAATTCTTTTACTGTTTTGATAGAATCTACCTTATTCTGTTCTGCACTTGGCTCATGTGTAATATGTGCGACTTCTCTCCAATTATCTGTTTCGCTTGCTCTCGTCTTAATTGTATAGTCTGTAGAAAATACTAATTTAAAGAAAGAAATATCAATGCTTGTGATATCTGTCACATTATTTCCAAGATTTAATTCCAGCCATTGCATATTCTGTTTCTGATTCGCATCTGTTCCTGTTTTCATCTGAGGCGCAGACCATCTTGTCTCTTTATCGCCATCGACTGCTAAATTCGGTGTGCAGGACTCCATTCCGGTTTCCACTCCGGATGCCGTGGCACGTTTTCCTTTCGCAATATTTCCGGTAACTGCATCCGGATTTTCTGGTTTGTCCGGCTCACTCAAATCTCCGTACACCTCAAACTCATACACACCGATTCCACAGCTTGCAGCCTGCGTGTTTCCTGATGTGAAACGCAAACGCAGATAACGGGATACTTCCACCGGTTCCCCATCCTTTGTTACATCTACTTCTTTTATGATATTCGCATCATTGCCGGGTGGCATCTCCACAGATTTAATTTCCGTCCATTTCGCATCTTCCGCCTGACTGTCCGATGTCTCAATAACAAAGTTTCCATATAATTTTGCAAAGAATTTCACAGTCACCTTTGAAATTTTTGCTGAGTTTCCGAGGTCGACTTCCAGCCATTCCTCCCGAAACTCCTGAACATCACTGCTCTGCCAGCGGCTGTTGATATTGTCTGTTGTGTTGTCCCCTTTTCCGTCAAACGCCAGCTCCGGTGTTCTTGCAGGATGCTCAGCAGATGATCCTAATGAGTTTGATGCTCTTGCAGTTCTATTCAGAGCAATATTCGTCTGCTCATTTTCTTTTTCCATCGCCTGTTCTGTCTGAGTATTTTCTGCCGCAACTGATAACATACCAAGACCCGAAAGATTTCCTGCCGAAAGTGCCGCCGCCAATAAGATTGCAATTACCTTTTTCCTTTTCAATTTCTTTTTCCTCTCTTTCCTGACCGCTTCAAGCCATTTCGTTCAGTATAACACATTTTTTCTGTTATAACCATTTATAATTGTAAATTTTTACCTGTATATTTTATTTTCACTTTATTAGCATGTATATTTTGTATATTTTTCAGTCTTTTTACCAAAAAATAAGGAGTATATCACAATGATACACTCCTTATTCTTAACAATTTGCCTTGTACGCTTCATCCGCACTCCACACATCGAATCCATTTTCCCGTAAAACATCAACTGCTTTTTCCGGTTCATCTGATTTCAGCACCGCCGAGGCGTCTGCTCCATTGGCAAATGCATACATATATTCCACATTCACTTTTGCTTCCACCAATGCATGCATTGCTTTGCTAAGCGAACCGGTCGCATGTGGCACACGAATTGCAACCACATCTGTCAGCATCGCTGTAATCCCCGCTTCCTTTAAGACCATTCTTCCTTTCATCGGATCTGATACAATCATGCGCAGCATCCCATAGTCTGCAGTGTCCGCAAGACTTAACGCCACAATATTGACATCATTTTTCCCTAATACTGTCAAAACCTCATCAAGACGCCCTTCTCGATTCTCCAAAAATACGGATAATTGTTGAATTCTCATATTTTCCCTCCTCTTAAGATAGATTTCTCTTATCAATGACACGTTTCGCTTTTCCTTCGCTCCGCTCAATTGTCTTCGGCTCAACCAGCTTTACTTTCACTGCCACTCCAAGCGCCTGTTTTAACACTGCACCGATTTTATTTTTCAAACCATCCAACGCACGGATCTCATCCGAGAAGAAACGTTCATCTACTTCCACCATGACAGTCAGCGTATCCATATTGTTCTCGCGGTCAACAATCATCAGATAGTGTGGTGCGACATCTCCACCCATACTTAAAAGTGCAGTTTCCACCTGAGTTGGGAACACATTGACACCACGAATGACTTTCATGTCGTCTGTACGTCCTTTGAATTTTGAAATTCGAGGGAGTGTTCTTCCACATGCACATGTACTGTGGTCAATGCTCGTCAAATCTTTTGTCCGGTAGCGCAGAAGAGGCATCGCCTCTTTCGTGAGAGTTGTAAAGATCAACTCCCCTGTCTCTCCATCCGCACATGCTTTTCCCGTTGCCGGATCTAAAATTTCCGGATAGAAATGGTCTTCAAAAATATGCAATCCGTTATGATGGATACATTCAAACGCAACACCCGGTCCCATGATCTCACAAAGTCCATAAATGTCAAAGCAATTGATTCCAAGTATGTTTTCAATCTTTTGACGCATCTCCACAGTCCATGGCTCGGCTCCAAGTATTCCCGCCTTTAATTTCAATTTTTCTACAAGTCCGGCTTCCTGAAGTGATTCTGCCAAATGAAGTGCATAGGAGGGCGTACATGCGATTGCTGTCGCTCCAAAATCTTCCATACACATCATCTGTCTCTTTGTGTTTCCAGCAGACATCGGAATCGCCATCGCACCTAATTTTCTTGCGCCAAAATCAAGTCCCATTCCTCCGGTAAAGAGACCATATCCATAACAGACATGAATAATATCCTCCTCGGTAAGTCCTGCCATCGTAAGACATCTTGCCACACACTCTCCCCAGAGATCCACATCATTCTGTGTGTAGGATGCAAGTGTCAGTTTTCCCGTCGTTCCGGAAGTTCCCTGTACTCTCGCTACCTGAGATTTCGGAACTGCCAAAAGCCCAAACGGATAGTTTTCTCTCAAATCCTCTTTCGTTGTAAATGGAAGTTTATCGATATCTTCCACTCCTTTGATATCTCCCGGTTCTACTCCAAGCGCTTTCATCTTCTCGTGGTAAAACGGAACATTTTTATATACCCGTTCCACCAGTTTTACCAATCGTTCACTTTGCAGAGCCGTCATCTCATCCCTGCTCATACATTCAACTTTCGGATCTCTGATCCTTTCCTTCCACTCCATCGCACTTCATCTCCTCTATAACTCGTTTTCGTCTACAATCTTCACGTTTGCCTTTTTCAGACTTTCAATCGCTTTGTCAAAATCATCTGTATGGAACACCATGACAGGCGCCAGTCCATCCCGGATAATAAACGAATAAATGTAATTGATGTTAATCTTTCCTTCCGCAAGAATCGTCAGCATATTGTTGAGCGTCCCCTTCTTATCTTCCAACTCTGCGCCAAGCACTTCACTGACACGGACAACAAATCCTTTTGATGTCAGATATTCTTTTGCCTCCATCGGTTTGTCAACGATGAGACGCAAAATACCAAACTCCGGTGCATCAAACGAAGACACCGCCCGGATATTGATATGTGCTTCCGTCAACTGACTCGTCACATCCATAAGGCTTCCCGGCCTGTTTTCCACAAATACGGATAACTGCTTAATCATAAGACACCTCCTACAATGTATAGCCGACATCAAATGCCTGCTTGTTTAGTTCCACAGTCTTTGGCGGTACCGTATGTTCAATCACGTCATACCACTGCTCTTTTGTAAAATCCATGTGCTGTGCAGCAATTCCAAGCACGATCATATTAAACACTCTCGGATTGCCAAGTTTCTTCGCCTCTTCTGTCGCATTCACTGTATACACTTTATGTTCTTTCGCCAAATCTTCTAAAATGTGTTCCGGATACTGAGCCGCCCCGATCACAACAGGCATCGGATCAATTCTCCAGTCATTTGCAATCAACACACCGTCTTTTTTCAAGAAATGTGCATACCGGAGTGCTTCCAATCGTTCAAATGCGATAATGACATCTGCCTGCCCTTCTTCCACGATCGGCTCCGCAACTTTCTCTCCATAACGCACATATGTCACAACACTTCCGCCTCGCTGCGCCATGCCGTGCACCTCAGAAAGCTTCACATCATATCCGCCCGCAATCGCAAGCCCACCTAAAATCCTGCTCGTGAGAAGTGTTCCCTGACCTCCCACACCTACAATCATAATATTTTTTGTCGTCATTATCTGTCACCTGCCTCCACTAGTTCAATCGCCTCAAATTTACATAATGTCTCACAAAGTCCACATCCGGTGCACATCGTGTCATCAATATGAATCGTTCCGTCCGCATTTCTTGTCATTGCCGGACATCCCGGTTTCATACACATACCACATTTTTTACACTTGTCTTCATGTGCAATATAAACCGGTTTCTTTGATTTATCCAAAAGGACACATGGTGATTTTGTGATGATGACAGACACCTCGTCTTTTGCCACTTCTTCTTTTACCACTTTTTCTAACTTTTCAATATCAAACGCATTTACTTCCACTACGTTTTTCACACCAATTGCCCTGCAAAGCGCCGGAATATCGATTGCATATGTCGGCTCGCCAAGAAGTGTCTTTCCGGTCGCCGCATGGTCCTGATGCCCGGTCATTCCGGTTGTGGAATTATCAAGAATCATCACGGTTCCTGTCGCTTTATTGTACATCATATTCATAAGTGAATTCACGCCGGTATGTAAAAATGTAGAATCCCCGATCACAGCTACCCAGTTCTTGATATAGTCTTTTCCTTTTGCCTTTTCCATTCCATGAAGACTTGAAATACTTGCTCCCATACAGATTGTTGTGTCCACAACACTAAGTGGTGCAACTGCCCCCAAAGTATAGCAGCCGATGTCTCCTGCCGCATGGATCTTCAACTTATTCAGCACATGGTAAACGCTTCTGTGTGGACATCCTGGACATAAAATCGGAGGTCTTCCCGGGACCTGTGCAGGGGCTTTCACATCTGCCTTTTCTCCGAGAATCGCCTCACGGATCATATTGGCGCTATATTCACCCTGCACTGTAAAAATTTCTTTCCCGATCGCTTTCATCCCCCATGATTTCACCTGTTCTTCAATAACAGGATCCAATTCTTCCACAATGTAGAGTGTCTCCACTTTCTGTGCAAACTCCTCAATCAATTTTTTCGGAAGTGGATTCACCATGCCAAGTTTTAACACAGACGCATTTGGAATCGCCTCTTTTACATATTGATACGGAATTCCACTTGTGATAACACCAATTTTTGTATCATTCATCTCCACTTTATTGATCGCCATTGTGTTTGCCGCCTCTGCAAGCTCCAGATTTCGCTTTTCAATCTCAATATGGCGAAGCTTTGCATTGCCCGGCATCATAACATTTTTACGAATATCTTTTTCATACGGCTTATCCTCCGGCTCCACGCGGTCACATAATTCCACCAGCCCCTGCGAATGCGCCAATCTTGTCGTTGTGCGAAAAACAACAGGGCGATCGAAGTTTTCACTGATCTCATATGCAAGTTTCATAAACTCTTTTGCTTCCATACTGTCTGATGGCTCCAACACCGGCACCTGAGCTGCTCTTGCGACCATACGTGTATCCTGTTCATTTTGAGAACTGTAAAGCCCAGGATCATCTGCCACAATCACAACAAGACCGCCGTTAACTCCCATGTAAGAAACTGTATAGAGCGGATCTGCCGCCACATTCAGTCCCACATGTTTCATACATGCCATAGAACGTACCCCTGACACACTTGCTCCAATCGCAACTTCTGTTGCCACCTTTTCATTCGGTGACCACTCCGCATAAATATCATCTTTATATTTTACAAGATTCTCACTGATCTCTGTACTTGGCGTTCCCGGATACGCAGCAGACACCTTTACGCCCGCCTCATACGCTCCACGGGCAATTGCCTCATTGCCGAGCATAATTACTTTTTGATTCATATTTGCCATTTTATAGTCCATCCTTTCGTAAATCAGTCACACGCTTTGCTTTCCCTTCAAAACGCTGTAATGTATGTGGTGCTACCAACTTGATATTAGATGCAAGACCAAGCGCAGATTTTAACTTGCTTTTGATTCTCTGCTCCAACTCACTCAATTTTGCATAACTGTCAAGCAATCTGTCATCGATCAATTCCACGGAAATCGTCATCACATCGAGTCTGTTCTTTCTCTCCACAAGGATCTCATAATGTGGTCCGATCTCCTCAATCTGAAGAAGCACTTCCTCAATCTGTGTCGGAAATACATTGACACCACGAATGACAAGCATATCATCAGAACGTCCAGATAAGTTATCCATCCTGCATGTCGTTCTTCCACATTTGCAAGGTTCATAATGTAATCTCGTCAAATCTTTCGTGCGATAACGAATCATCGGAAGCGCTTCCTTCCCAAGACAAGTGACAACCAGTTCGCCAAGTTCACCCTCCGGCAGCACTTCCCCAGTCTCCGGATCAATGATCTCCGGAATGAACCAGTCTTCATTGATATGTAAGCCATTCAACTCCGTGCATTCTCCTGACACACCAGGTCCACACAGCTCACTCATTCCATAATTTTGTGTACAGACAAATTGGTCTCCCCACACTTTACGCATCTCTTCTCTCATCGGCTCGGTCATCCCTTCGCCTCCAAACAAACCGATCCGAACTTTCAGATCTTTTGCCGGATCAAGTCCTCTTCTTCGAATCTCTTCTCCAAGGTGCAATGCATACGATGGTGTCGCCACCAAAAGTGTCACACCCATATCCTGTAAAAACATAATCTGTTTATTTGTATTTCCCGAGGACATCGGGATCACAGCTGCACCAAGTGTCTCCAAACCTCCGTGCAATCCGAGCGCTCCTGTAAATGTTCCATACCCAAACGCAATCTGACAGACATCATCCTCCGTCGCGCCGCCCATACACGCCACTCGCGCTACATTGTTCAGCCAGATTTCCAAGTCTTTTTTCGTATATCCTACAACAGTCGGTTTCCCAGTCGTCCCGGAACTGGCATGAAATCGAACAAGTTCCTTTTTATCTACCGCAAACAATCCCATCGGATAATGCTCCCGAAAATCTGATTTATTTGTAAATGGCAATTTCTGTAAATCCTCTAATGTCTGAATATCTTCCGGCTTCACGCCCGCTGCATCCATCTTTTCACGATAAGGCGCTACTCTCTCATAAATATATGCAACACTTTCCTTTAATCGCTCTAACTGAATCTTCTCAATCTCGGCTCTTGGCAGTGTCTCTTCCTTCGCCCAAATCATTCCCTCATCCTCCTTTTTCACTGCATTCCTTTAGCAAATCGCTTAATGTTTTTATTATAGCACAATGCTTTTTCAAATTAAAGCATTAATTTATTACATCGCAAAATTCAAAAAAAGATGCAAATCCTCACGACCTGCATCTTTCTCTATTATGAAAAATCAAACAATGACAATTGATTCGTCTCCGGCAAATCTCCAAACATTCCCAAATCCGCCATGAAATCAATCACCGTCTTACTTACCTTCGTCCGCTGCCTGAAGTCATCTTTTGACAGATATGGACCGTCTGCTGCAGCCATCTCAACCGCATCCGCCGCTTTGTCTCCCATACCCTCAATGCTTGAAAGCGGCGGCATAAGTTTTCCATCGATAATCTGAAATTTCGTTGCCTTCGCCCTGTAAATATCAAGTGGCAGGAATTCAAACCCTCTCGCATACATTTCCTGCACAATTTTCATATCTTTTAATGTATCCTGCTCCTTTTTGCTCAGAGAATCACTGCGGCGTTTGTAGTCATTCATATAGAACTCCAGCTTTTCTTTTCCCTGACACATCAGCTCATAAGAAAATGCGCTGGCGCGGATACTGAAATATGCCGCATAGTAGGCAAGTGGATAGTAAACTTTGCAGTAGGCAATGCGAAATGCCATCATGACATAAGCGGCCGCATGCGCTTTCGGGAACATGTACTTAATCTTTTCACATGACCAGATATACCAGTCCGGGATTCCATGCTCAATCATGTCCTTTTTAAACTCCGGCCAGTCTTTACACTTGCCTTTCGCCACAAGACCTTTACGGACACGCTCCATAATCGTAAATGACTCCTCACTGTCCATTCCTTTGTTGATCAGATACGTCATAATATCATCACGGGTACAGATTGCGGTGGAAATCGTCGCCTTGCCGCTTTTGATTAATTCCTGTGCATTGTTGAGCCATACGTCCGTTCCATGCGACAGACCGGAAATACGAATCAAATCTGAAAGTGTCTTTGGTTTCGTATCCACCACCATCTGAATAACAAAGTCGGTTCCAAACTCCGGAATTCCGAGACACCCCACCGGACATCCACCGATATCATCCGGCGTAATCCCAAGAGAGCTTGTATCCTGAAACAGTTTCATCACACCCTGATCGTCAAGCGGAATGTCTGTTGCCTTAAACGGTTTTCCCGTGAGTTGTTCCACCAACTCTTCCAGCATCTTGATGATCGTCGGATCATCATGGCCGAGAATATCAAGTTTCAGCAGGTTGTGGTCGATGGAGTGATAATCAAAATGCGTTGTGATAATATCTGTTGTCATATCATTTGCCGGATGCTGCACAGGTGTAAAAGAGTTGATATCCTGACCAAGTGGGAGAACGATAATTCCTCCCGGATGCTGTCCGGTACTTCTTCGGATTCCGGTACATCCCTGTAAAATACGCTCGATCTCGCATTTTCGTTTTCCCTGTCCGTGTTCCTCATAATAATTTTTCACAAATCCATATGCCGTCTTATCTGCCAGTGTACCGATCGTTCCCGCACGGTACGTCTGACCTTCCCCGAAAATAACCTCCGTATATTTGTGAGCATTACTCTGATAATCTCCGGAGAAGTTCAAGTCAATATCAGGTTCTTTATTTCCCTTGAATCCAAGGAAGGTCTCAAACGGAATATCGAACCCATCTTTAACAAGCGGTTTCCCACAGTTCGGACAAAGCTTATCCGGCATATCGTAACCACAGCCCCCCGCATAAGCGCGGACTTCCTCAGACTCAAAATCACTGTAAAAACAATTCGGACAATAATAGTGAGGACTCAACGGATTTACTTCCGTAATTCCTGCCATCGTCGCAGCAAACGACGAACCAACCGAACCACGTGATCCTACGAGGTAACCGTCCTCAACGGATTTCCATACCAGTTTCTGCGCGATGATATACATCACGGCAAATCCATTGGAAATAATCGAGTTCAACTCTCTCTCCAGACGCTCCACTACAATCTCCGGCAGGGGATCGCCATACATGCTGTGCGCTTTGCTGTAACAGATATCCCTTAACATCTGATCCGAATCCTCAATGACCGGCGGACATTTATCCGGACGAACCGGAGAAATCTTTTCAATCATATCTGAGATCTTCACCGTATTTTCAATGACCACCTCATGCGCCTTTTTCGATCCAAGATATGCGAATTCTTCCATCATCTCCTCTGTTGTGCGAAGATAAAGCGGCGGCTGGCTGTCAGCATCGCCGAATCCTTTTCCGGTCATGATGATTCTTCGATAAACCTCATCTTCCGCATCTAAGAAATGCACATCACAGGTTGCCACAACCGGTTTGTGAAACTCCTCCCCCAATTTTACAATTTTGCGGTTAATATCTTTTAAGTCTTCATCGCTTCGAATCTGACTGTATTTCGGGCTGTCCACCATAAACTGGTTATTGCCGAGCGGCTGGATTTCCAGATAGTCATAAAACTCTACCAATCTTGCGATTGTTTCATCCGACTTGTTATTGAGTACCGCCTGATAAAGTTCTCCCGCCTCACAGGCGCTTCCGATCAGCAAACCTTCCCGATAGCGGTTGAACTCACTTTTGGGAATACGCGGTCGTCTTGCATAATATGTCAAATGCGACAATGAAATCAATCGGTATAGATTTACTCTTCCCACATCATTTTTCGCCAAAATGATTGCATGATACGTCGGCATCTTTTTCACCGCATCCGGATTCGTCGCACCAAATGCATTCACTCCTTTTAATGTCGTGATTTCCCGCTCTTTTAACATCTCGACAAATTTCACAAAAATCTCTGCGGTCGCCCCGGCATCGTCCACAGCACGATGATGATTCTCAAGTGAGATGTTCAATGCTTTTGCCACGATATTCAATTTATATTTGGACAGCGTTGGAAGGAGCACTCTCGCAAGTGCAACCGTATCCACCGACACAAATTCCTGCTCAATATTCAAATTTTTACAGTTCTGCTCAATAAATCCGACGTCAAACCCTGCATTGTGCGCCACAAGAGAGGCGTCTCCGACAAATTCCAAAAACTGCGGCAGAATGACATCGATCTTCGGGGCATCCATCACCATAGAGTCATCGATACTTGTAAGCTGCGTGATCTCGAACGGAATCGGAACTTGCGGATTTACAAATGTACTGTACTTATCCGTAATCTTTCCATTCTCCACCTTCACCGCGCCAATCTCAATGATGTGATCTTCCACAGCACTGAATCCGGTCGTCTCGATATCAAACACCACATATGTATCATCGAGTGTCTGATTCCCTGCATGCACTGCGATATCTGTCAGATCATCTACCAGATATGCTTCCACCCCGTAAATCACTTTGAACGGATCATCTTTATCAAGTCCTTCGATAAAATGATTTGCATCCGGGAATGCCTGCACAACACCGTGATCCGTGATTGCAATCGCAGGATGTCCCCAGTCGTGTGCTCGTTTTACAATCTTATTCACATCAGAGACACCATCCATATCACTCATCTTCGTGTGGCAGTGAAGTTCCACCCTTTTCTCTGCACTTGTATCCTTTTTGGTCGTTCGAAAATCCGGAATTTTTTTTATTCCGGCAACAGAACCAATCGTCAGTTCACTGTCGAATTTGTCGATGGTTGTGACACCTTTGATTTTCAAAAACGCTCCCGCTTTCACCTCTCCAAGCAACTCCGGAAGCTGATCATTTCGCACAAACAGTTTTACCATGATCGTATCTGTAAAATCGGTCACTGCAAACATGACAATGGTCTTTTCGTTTCGAATCTCACGTGTATCAAAGCTTGTCACCTGTCCGCGGAATGTGATCTCTCCCATCTCTCCGACCACCTGTGACAGTTCAATCGTCTCATCCTCAAAATCACGTCCATAGATTAGATTCGGATCGTCCGATCTCTTAAGCGGGCGATAAAACTCTTTCTTCTTTGGCATCTCTTTTGCCGGAGCTTTTGCAGATGTTTTCGCTGCCTCCTTCTGTTCTTTCTTTTCTTGTTTTACCTCTTCTTTCGTTTCTTTTGTCTCAAGTTTTGCTGCATTCTCTTCCACGATCGCATTGATCGCCTGCTGAAGCATACGGGCATTGTGCTCCTGCATCTTGCTTGTCTTTGCCTGCTGATATTCCACATGAATTTGAATCGGAACATGGCACCGTTCCTCGAACACTTCATTCAACAAACCTACAATCGAGTCCTGCTTTCCCTGCGCCACAATTGTGTCATCCAGCTTAAGATACAGATGGTTTTCGTTTTCAAAATGATACTTCGCATTCAGGAACATATTGTGCTCGACAACACTTCGTTCTTTCAATTCCAGCAAAATACTTTCCCTGTATTCATTCATCAGATTTTCCGGTGTATACTGACCGGACAACTGATAATCCTCATAAATCCTGATCCGAATCCGGTTTCGCCCAAATAACTGTTCTTTAATCATTGTTTCCATCTTATAAATCCAGCTCTTCGCAAGCAAATGCGTACTGAATAAATGGACGTGCAGGTAGTCTCTGTCTGAATTTGTCGTAACTTTCGTCACTTCCACATTTTCAAATAGTACTTTACAATCACTATTTACTTTTAAAGTCGGAAACACATCAAAGAATTGCTTTGTCATCATATTTCTCCATCTCTATTTTTCCCAGTTTAATAATTCATTTCGAAGAGTATCTAAAAGTTCCTCTTCCTTTACTTTTTTCACAATTTCACCTTTCTTGATCAAAAGTCCTTCCCCGATTCCACCGGCGATTCCGATATCTGCCTCTTTTGCTTCTCCCGGTCCGTTCACAACACATCCCATCACCGCTACCTTGATGTCAAGCGGGATATCTGCAACCATATTCTCCACCTGATTCGCAAGTCCGATAAGATCAATCTTTGTTCTTCCGCAAGTCGGGCAGGACACTACTTCGATTCCTCCTTTGCGAAGCCCCAGTGTCTTTAAAATGAGTTTTGCTGATTTGATCTCTTCGAGTGGATCTCCTGTCAGAGATACGCGAATCGTATCTCCAATTCCTTCATACAGAATAATGCCAAGCCCGACTGAGGATTTGATATTTCCAGATAAAATTGTTCCGGATTCCGTAATTCCAACATGAAGCGGATATGGGCACTGCTCTGCAATCAATTCATGTGCTTTTACACACATCATCACATCAGAAGATTTGATACTGACCACTAAATTCTCATACCCCATCTCCTCAATCATATGCACCTTGTCCAGCGCGCTTTCCACAATGCCTTCGGCCGTCACACCACCGTATTTTTCCACAAGATGTTTTTCCAACGATCCACTGTTGACCCCCACACGGATAGGCACATTGTATTCTTTTGCTTTTTCCACAACCTCACGCACTCTCGACACATCTCCGATATTTCCCGGATTAATACGGATCTTATCTGCTCCATGTTCGATTGCTGCGATTGCCAAACGATAATCAAAATGAATATCTGCAACAAGCGGAATATGAATTCTTTTTTTTATCTCTGTGAGTGCTTCCGCCGCCTCCATCGTAGGCACAGCGCAGCGGATAATGTCGCATCCTGCTGCCTCCAATGCCAATATCTGGGCAACTGTCGCCTCCACATCCTCTGTCTTTGTATTTGTCATAGACTGAATGGCAATCGGATTTCCTCCGCCAATCTTGCAATTCCCAATCTGAACTACCTTTGTCTCTTCTCGTCTCATATTTTCTCCTCTCATACTCAGGGAGAACATAAACTCTCCCCAATTCCACTAATAAGCAAAGAGTCTGACATGTCAGACTCTTTGCTTATTCTTGCCTCTATCTTCTGCTACTGTCTTGTAAATACAAGCTGATCCCCATATTCACGCTCTGCAAGTACCAGCACATTCTGTTCAATGCTATAATCAAACGTAGATAAAATCTCGCCAAGCGATGCTTTCAAACCTTCTGCTGTCACCTGACCATCCGATTTGTCCGCTGCCTTCTGCAGCGCTGCCTCATCTGCCTTGATCGTAATCGTCTTTGCATCTTTGTCAAGCACATAATCCATCTTTACTTTTATGCCTGTTCCTTCATCGGCAGAATGTAAATTTACGGTCAAATCATTATTTCCCTGAAAAATCAGCGTCATGCTGTTCTCTTCTGATTCCCATCTCCCGTCTAATGGATTGCCCGCAAAAAGTCTTGTAATAAAAAAGACAACAACCAATACAATAACTACGGATGCGATGCCTGTCACAAAACGCCACATTTTACTTCTTTTTTCTTCATCGTTTTTTGCTATCATCATGTCTATCATTCCCCTCAACTTTATTGCATACCTAAATTATACGGAGTTTGTGTTTTTATGTCAACGCCCTATTTTTTGTTCCGTTTTTTAACTATTTTCCTTTATCTTGTTGAGAATCAGCACTTTTTCACTTTTTACAGAATAGTACTGATAAAATAGAAAAACAAAGACAAGGAGGACGATATATGAATTTCGGGAATAACTTAAAAGACTTGCGCGAAACACGGAATATTACCCAAGGTCAGCTGGCTGAATACTTACAAGTCTCTCGTCCTACCATTGCAGGTTATGAAACCAAAAGTCGTCAACCTGATTTTGAAAAACTAGAGAAAATTGCAAATTACTTTCATGTATCCATCGACTATCTGATCTCCGGCTCAGAAGCTGCGAACATAGATATCCATCTAAAAAAAGAGCCGAATGAAAAATCATTGGATCGTGATGTGATTATGGCTTATCAGAAACTATCACTCGAATCCAAACAGGATGTCCTAAAATATATCGAACTGCTTCAGTTGCGTGATGATGTTCAAAATGTAGAATAAGGAATGTGCTTTCGCACATTCCTTATTCTACATTTCTGCTCTCATCTGCAAGATATTCAAAAAAATCAAAATCTGCATAATGCTTATGCAATACCCTGTCAGCACAAGTCATTCCGACGAATGTCCCTGTAAATTCCCCATATTTGCAATACTCATCCGAATATTTTGTCGTGTCAAAAACCCTGCCTATTCGCTCATACTGTTCTCCATCATAGCTCCACTCAAACCAAGATTCTCTTCCCTGTACATAGAGCCGCAAGTAAATCGGTCTGTCTTCCACCGGAATCCTGGTGTTTAAAAATTCTGTCTTTTCTCCATTTTCCAGTTGAATAATAGAAAGCGCACTCTGTCCAAGTGTCTCACTGTAATATTTTCTCAGATTTACATAGTTCATATTGTCATAATACATGATCAGTCCGGCGCTATGCTGATGAATCTCTGGAGTAAATTCCATCTTGGTCGTTACCCTCGCATACACACTTGTCAACTTTCTTGCCAAGATACTTACTTTATTCAGAGACGTGCGCGATTCCTGTCCCCTGATTCTCACATACCCTTTCCGTGCCGTCACGTCTGCAAAACGCTGTGGCATAATGCGCGGGGCATAATAAAAATTGCCCAATTCTTCTCCGTCAAAATCATCAAACGCAGGAATTCCCGGAAGTTCTTGCTCAGGCAGTGTGCTTTCTTCCACCTCAATCTTGGCAAGATTGGTTCCATCTGCCATGCGAAGCCATCCATCTTTCGTCCATTTCATTTTCTGGATTGCAGTCTCACGTCCAAGTGTACAGCGAAGTTCCGGCACAAACGGTCTCGCACAAAGATGTACCAGATACACTTCCCCTGTCGGCAATTCCACATAACTTCCATGCCCTGATTTTTGCAAAACAGAATCCGGATTGAAATATTTTGGCTTTAAATGATCCGGGTCTTTTCTCTCATTGGATTCTCCCGGCACACTTGTCACAATCGGGTTCATCGGATCTTTTTCATACGGTCCCCATACATTTTTAGCACGTCCCATCGTCACACAGTGATTATACCCCGTACCGCCCTCGGCACACATAATATAATAGTATTCTCCTCTCTTTGTCAGATGCGGCGCCTCAATACATCCCCTGTCTGTTCCGCCTCGCCAAAGTGGTTTTGGATATCCAACAATCTCTTCTTTTTCTGGATCATACTCAACAATACAGATAAATCCTGGTTTTTCATACCCTTCTCTTGTCTCCCATTCCAAAGAGACAATATATTTCTTTCCGTCATCATCATGCAGGATTGAAGCATCAAATCCTGATGAATGCAGATATACAGGCTTGCTCCACGGTCCTTTGATGTCTTTTGATTTCACCAAAAAATTATCTACATCAAAGTATCTCGCATTCATGGAATTCATCACACCGTATACAACATAGAACATATCTTCTCTTCACAATAAGTCAGACACGGCGCCCATATTCCTTTTGCACTCGGCAATTTTTTCAAGTCAACCGCCTCATCATCAGTCAAAATATGTGTATATAATTCCCAGTGTTTCAAATCTTTTGAATGATAAACCGGAATTCCCGGGAACCATTCAAACGTAGACACTGCCAGATAGTAATCATCCCCTTTTCTGCAAATACATGGATCGGGATTGAATCCCGGGAGTATCGGATTTAAAATCATAGTTTTTCCCCCTTTTTTGTTAATTCTTCTTTTGCGTCGGAAACCATTTAAAATCGACACACCGCCCTAAATCCCAGCTGTCCCAGCCAAGCCATCCGTTTTCATTTACCGTGTCCGTCAAAAGCTTATAACTCCAGTAAAAGTATCCGCTTCCCTTTTGCCATGCCTGAAGCTGTGCATCAGCGACAGCCCGATAGATTTCGTTCTTTTCTTCTAAAGTCAATCGTTCCTCTTTTGCACCATCCACGCCGTTTAACACACTCTGACCGCCTTTTGTGTCACATCCGCATGCAAGAGAATTGAACAGACACCACTCTCCACAGATAACGGGGAAATATTTCTCCATCTCCTCAATTTCTTTTTCATAATGTTCTTTCACAAAACATGTGTATCCTTCTATCGTCTGTTCGCATCCAGCTGCCTCTGCCATCATCAGATACTGATGTGTATCCAGCACAACATTTACATATTTTTCTTCCCGCATAAAGTCTTTCCACGCTGTAAGCACAAATCCGTCGTGAATGACAACATATTTTTCTTTTGGCATATATTTTCGTATGCGGTCATACGCTTCCTGATAAAATGTCCTTAAAAACGCAAGTGTATTCGGTCCGGAGCCGGCCGCCATCTCCTTGTCGACTGCCGGATAACGGTTTGGGACATCAAACAGCTCCCACACACTTTCTGTGATTGGTTCATTCAGCACTTCAATACCCCACAGCCCTTTTCTTTTGCCGTAACGCTTTGCCAGCCGTTCAAGCACTGTCAGCACAAATTCTACTTCTTCCGGATTTTTAGACCATTTGCACACTCCACAAATACCTCCGTTGTCAAAGCCATTTTGTCCCTCCGGTGCAGTGTGCAGATCTATCAATATCTGCAATCCATACTTTTCTGCCAGTTAAATGCCTTATCCAGTTCTTCTACGCACCCGATAAACGGTTCTCTGTCTCCAAATATAAAGTATGGCACCGGAATTCGCACAGCCTCCGACTTCCAGAATCAATCCAAGTAACGCCGAACCAACACCATTTCCAATCTTATATCCAAAACTACATGCACTGTTCACAAGCCCTTCTGTTCGGTATCCTGTCTTCCACTCGCCATAATCAATCGTGTCAGATACCATCGCCCACATGGTTGCTCCTCCACATGTATTTCCAATACCACGGATCACACTGGAGACGATGATAATCGCAAGCGAGCCGCCTGAAAAATTCAGCACGAGCATCCCGATAATGTCAAACACAAGGCCGATTGCAAATACATTTCTCTTTCCAAATCGTTTTACAAGCATCGCGATAAAGAACATTCCGCAAATTTGTACAATATTGAAAATTCCGTTGATTGTCCCAACCAGATTTTTGTCCCCTAAAATATCTTTCGCATAGTAAACCGTAGAACCTCCATTTACAGAATACATAAGAAAAAATAATGCAAGCATTCCAGTCATCATCATCCAGTATTTGTTCTTGAACAACGCCTTTGCGCCTTCTTTAAACGGAACCTCATCCACAGCTGACTGTGCAGCGCCCACACGCTCTTTTGTTCCAAAGAACGTAAATAAAAATGCTATGATCGCAATCACACCGAACACACAGAATGTTTTTGTCCATGCTGACGCATTATTTCCAAAATATTCTACAAGTGGTAATGTAAATGTGTTGATCAGCAACGTTCCTGCTGTTGCAAGCAGATTTCGAAAAATACTCAACACTGACCGTTCATATGGATCCTGTGTCATCAGCGCATTGAGCGCAGAGTACGGAACATTGATTGCAGTGTAAATAATCGTTGACACAAGATTATACGTGATAAATACATAAACCAGTTTTGGTGTAGATGTCCACGATGTTGGCACAGAAAACAGCAATACTCCAGATATCGCAAACGGAATACACATACGCAATATCCAGGATCTCGCCTTCCCAAACCGGGATTTTGTCCGGTCTACAACGACACCCATGATGATATCGCTGATACCATCAAAAATTCTTGACACCATCATAATCGTTCCCACTGCCAATGCATTTACTCCTGCATAATCGGTATAATAAAATACAAGAAATGCTGACATTGCCGTATAGATGATATTGCATCCAAAATCTCCACATCCATAGGAAAAACGTTCGACGATTTTTCCCATACTTAACTTTGCCTTCTTATTCATCTTTTGATTCCTCACCTTTCTTCTTTTCAGGTATATTTTTACTTTTTAAAAACATTATTTTTGAATCAAACGTTTGTGCACATCTGTTTTTCTTCATTTTTTCTACCTTCTATGCTTATATAGTACCACATTTCTCCCTTGTTTAGTAGGTCTTAAAAAATCTAAAAAAGCGGTCGATATTCTCTTTTTTATATTGTATAATGAGATAAATAAGAAAGAGGTGCATATGACATGAAGGATAACAATTTGGAAAACACTCAGAAAAATTCACATTTATACGAGATTATCGACGTCCCGCAGGCAACCGGTGTAATGTTCCGCACTTCCGTGGACGAGGGAAGCTACATCCCAACTCACTGGCACCGTGCTGTCGAGATCATCTATCTTCTTGAAGGAAAATTGGAAGTGACAATCGAATCTCAGACATTTTTGATGCAGGCAGGCGATTGTACACTTATCAATGCAAACATTATGCATTCGACAAAGTGCACGCAGCCCAACACTGCTATTTTGTTGCAGATTCCGGTAGAATTTATGGAAATCTATATTCCGAATATTCAGCAGTTATTTTTCCTATTGGATGAAAACAGCTCTGATCTGGTGCGTCAGACAAAAATGGCACGATTTAAAGAGACTCTGACACAGATGCAGATTGCAAATGACATCCGGCCAGAGGGATTTATCCTGCGTTTTAACAGTCTGCTGTTTGAGTTGCTGTTCCAGCTGTTACACAATTTTAGCATCCAGCTTTTTCCATCAGATCTCAGTCAGAAGAACAAAGACCGTGATCGGCTGGATTTGATCTTAAACTATGTGTCCAAGCACTATGCTCAACCGATCTCACTGGAAGAAATCGCGCGTATAGCCTGTTTACAGACCGGGTATTTTTGCCGATTTTTCAAAAAACATATGGGAATTACTTTCTTAGAATATCAAAATGAGCTGCGCCTTTCTCACATTTACCGTGACCTGATCACAACAGACGACGCGATTCATTTGATTTTAGAACGACACGGATTTACAAATTATAAATTATTCCGCAGAATGTTTCACGAACATTTTGGAGATACGCCGCTGCGGATTCGTAACAAGCACAAATCGCAGCAAAATTAACCTTTTAAAGCAGCAAAAGAAGAGCTTTTTTCAGCTCTTCTCTTTTTCCTATTTCGCTAATTCCTGAAATAATCCTTTCATTGCCGGATAAATTTTTCTAAATTTCTGATAGCGCTCTTCATATTTTGCGACAAGCTCCTGAGACGTTTCCACTGTATCGACTACTTTGACCAATTTTTCTGTCGCTGCCTCTACGCTTTCATACGCTCCACAGCCGACTGCCGCAAGTATTGCCGCTCCATATCCTGGTCCTTCCTCGCTTTCAATAACATCCACTTTCAGATTCATTACATTTGCAATAATCTTTTTCCAAAGCGGGCTCTTTGCCCCGCCTCCGCAAATTTTTGTACGTTCAATCTGAATTCCAAGGCTTCTCGCCACCTCTAATGAGTCGCGAAGTCCAAATGCCACACCTTCTAAAACAGCCTGTGTCATCTCTTCACGTGTCGTGTCCATTGTCATTCCTACAAATGCAGCCCTCGCCAGCGGATCATTATGCGGTGAACGTTCTCCCATCAGATATGGTAGATAGAACACCTGATTTTCACCTAATTCTGTAATATTTTCCTGCTCTTTTTCATATTCTTTTGTCTGCAGAACCTCATCCATCCACCACTTATTGCAGGATGCTGCACTGAGCATGCAGCCCATCAAATGATAATAGCCATCTGCGTGGTCAAACGAATGTAAAGCATTATTTTCATCTACTCCAAACTGTTTGCTGGAAATAAAAATTGTTCCGGATGTGCCAAGTGAAAGATTACATCTTCCATCTCCAACTGTTCCTGTTCCGACAGCCGCAGCAGCATTATCCCCTGCTCCCGCAATAACTTTTACTGTCTTAGAAAGTCCTAACTCTTCTGCAATTTCTTGTTTTAAACTTCCGACCACCTCATAGCTTTCGAACAGTTTTGGAAGCTGCTCCTCTCTGATTCCGCAGATGTCTATCATTTCTTGTGACCAACATTTATTTTGGACATCTAACAGTAACATGCCGGAAGCATCTGAATAATCCGTACAAAATGTTCCAGATAATTTGTATGCCAAATAATCTTTCGGAAGCATAATTTTATTTATTTTTGCAAATAGTTCCGGCTCATTTTCTTTCATCCAAAGAATCTTCGGCGCTGTAAATCCTGCAAACGCAATGTTCGCTGTGTATTTCGAAAGCGTTTCCTTCCCAATTACCGTATTCAGGTAATCTGTCTCTTTTGTTGTTCTCCCGTCATTCCATAGAATCGCCGGACGAATGACTTCATCTTCATCATCAAGCACCACAAGCCCATGCATCTGTCCACCAAAGCTGATTCCCTGCACCTGACTTTTGTCACAGTCCTTTGTCAATTCCCTGATTCCTTCCATTGACTTTTCAAACCAGTCTTTTGGGTTTTGTTCCGACCATCCTGGATTCGGAAACGAAAGCGGATACTCCTTTGATACGATGTTTTTTATCTTTCCATTTTCATCCATTAAAAGCAATTTTACTGCTGAAGTTCCTAAATCTACACCTATGTATAACATACACTTACTCCTCTATATATTGTGTTTTATTCAAAAAGGGACAGGGCATTTTTCAATTGGGGACGTAGTAAAATTCAATTTTACTACGTCCCCAATTCATTAGCGCCACGGATTTTCTGTTGGATAACGAACCTCTTTCGGCTGATTATATCCGATCTCATCCACTGGCACTCCAATGTATTTAAACACTTCAAACAATGCCTTTCCAAAGTTTCCAAATGCAACTGCTCCGTGATGTGGGAAATTCTTTTCAATCAATACATGGCGGTAAAATCTTCCCATCTCAGGAATTGCAAAAATACCGATTGCACCGAAGGAACGTGTTGCCACCGGAAGCACTTCTCCCTGTGCAATATAAGCACGTAGTTTGTTGTCCGATGTGCTCTGCAATCTGAAGAATGTAATATCTCCAGGCATGATATCTCCTTCCAATGTTCCCTGTGTCACTTCTTCCGGAAGTGCTCTTGCCATAATAAGCTGATATTTCATCTCGCAGAATGACAATTTAGATGCCGCTGTATTTCCGCAGTGGAATCCCATAAATGTATCTTTCTGTGTATAATTGAATTTTCCTTCAATGTCTTCTTTATATAAGTCTGCCGGAACATTATTGTTGATATCAAGTAATGTCACTATATCTTCACTTACAACCGTTCCGATAAATTCACTCAGCGCTCCGTAAATATCCACTTCGCAGGATACCGGAATTCCCTGTGCTGTCAGACGGCTGTTGACATAACATGGTACAAAACCAAACTGTGTCTGGAATGCCGGCCAGCATTTTCCGGCGATTGCCACATATTCTCTGTAGCCTCTGTGTTCTTCCACCCAGTCTTTCAATGTCAATTCGTATTGAGCTAATTTTGCAAGGATTTCAGGTTTCTTGTTTCCTGCGCCCAATTCTTCTTCCATCTCTTTTACAATTGTCGGAATTCTTTCGTCTCCTGCATGTTTGTGGAATGCTTCAAACAAATCTAGCTCTGAGTTTTCCTCAATCTCGACACCCAAGTTGTAAAGCTGCTGGATTGGTGCATTACAAGCAAGGAAGTTCAATGGACGTGGTCCAAAGCTGATAATTTTTAAGCTGTTTAGTCCAATGATTGCTTTTGCGGTCGGACGAAATTCGTAAATCATATCCGCACACTCTTCTGCTGTTCCAACCGGATATTCCGGAATATATGCTTTTACGTTGCGAAGCTTTAAGTTATAGCTTGCATTTAACATACCGCAATACGCATCTCCACGTCCTTGAATCAGATTGTCTCCGGTTTCCTCAGCCGCCGCAATGAACATTTTTGGTCCGTCAAAATGTTTTGCAAGCAATGTCTCCGCAATCTCTGGTCCAAAGTTACCAAGATATACAACCAGCGCGTTACATCCCGCTTTTTTGATATCTTCCAGTGCCTGTACCATGTGAATTTCACTTTCCACGATACAGATTGGACATTCGTAAATTTCTGCATCTCCATATTTCTCTGTGTAAGCCTTCATAAGAGCTGCTCTTCTATTTACTGATAAACTTTCCGGAAAACAGTCTCTGCTGACTGCCACCACACCGATTTTTAATTTTGGCATATTGTTCATGATTCTTCCTCCATTTTCTTATGACAATGTAATATTTTCACCTTTTAATCCGTTAAATGCACCTGCAATTTTTGCCTCTTCATGTGCGATCAGCCACTTGTTCTTCGCTGTCATCAGGAGATCTTCGCCTTTTTCTTTCAATGCAAATGTAATCTCTGTGTTTGTATCTTTCGGAAGTACAACTACACATCGAAAACCTTTTTCTCCTACGCTGCACGGCGCATAGTGAAGCGTCGTCGCATATACTTCAATCGCAGTCCCTGCCGGAACAAGAAAAGCTTCTACTAAAGAAGTATCGTAAGTGTCATCTTCTTTGATGTCCTGCTGAGCACCCAGCAGTAAAATCAAATCCGTAACCGCCACATTTACCTCAGAACTTCTATGATATTCCAGTGCATTTAATGTATGGTTGTGACCGTTGCAATATCCGATTTGGATCGGGAGTCCCCCATACATACTATTTTGAAAATCTCTCGCCACACTAAGTACTTCCAGTTCCTCTACAGACGGCACATAAATGACATCTTCCGGAAGAGGTGTATGCTCCATCTCTCTGATAAGTTCTGCACAATCATACTGAGCAAGCACTTTTCCATATTTCTTAAAAGCTTCATCTGTTATCTTCTGAATTTTCATTCCGCTTCCTCCTGAATTGCTTTATTTCTACTTGCATTTTAGCACCGTTTTTTTGTCGCTTCTTCCAAAAACTTATCCATGTGATGGCAATTTCTTGTCATTTTTCAAAAATAGAATCTAACAATCTTGCTTAATTTACTCTCTTACAATATACGAGATATCGTTTTGCATTCGATCCGTATGGATGACATGTCAAAAGAGTAACCATATCTTCTCCTTGACGAATCAATAATTTGTCTGTCTGCGACGGCTCAATAATTTCGATATCAGAAACCTCATATTTCAACACTTCTCGAAAATTTTCAATTACTACCGGATCTCCCACCTGAAGCTTTTGAATATTCCGGAACATTGTCGTCTTTCGAAATCCCCGATGGGCGGCAATCACACAATTTGTATTCTCGCCTCCTACCGGATACGAAGTTTCCGCCAAATGAGCCGCCCCCATAGACATATTCTTTTCGCTGGCGCCAAGATAAATTGGCAGCTCCACATTCAGTTTATCAATTTTCACGAATCCAACGACACCGTCCTCAATTCCATAACTACTCAAATCAATTGTGTTCTGCTCATACAAAAAAGGATCTCGCACTCCGGTTCGTCTGGATGCATACAAAGCTTCATTTCTCTTTACCAGCTCATGATACAACTCTTCTACTTTTATTTTCGAATTTCGTTTTTCTTTCTCAAATTCTTCCTTTTTCTCTTTTGCTTCCTGTCGAAAAAGAAAATCTGTAAGCTTTGGATACTGGGAAATCAAAATTCCTGCCACAATTAAAATAACACCTAGAATATAAGCCTTTTTCATAATTTCCTTTTTCTCCTTCTCTTTTTTCCGTACTTACGATACCGAAGAATTGTCATCGTAATTTTACCAGTCCCAAATACACCTATTACAATCGACACGCCGATAATGTAGTACCGCCACGGCATCAATTTTCGAATCAACGACGGAGTCTGCTCTTTTTCTTCTTTTTTTACATACTCAGTACGCTCTCCTGTGACCAAAAGTCTATGTGTATTTACCCCGTACGGAGTGCATGTCACAAGCGTCACAAGATCCTCACCATCTGGGGTGATTGTCAGATTCTACAATTCTTCCGGCTCCACTGTCTTAATCTCTTTCACTTTATAGGCATGTGTTTCATCTAGTACATGAATGTAAATTTCATCCCCAAGTTTCATCTCATCCAGCCTGGTAAACAGTTCCGCTCTCGGAAGTCCTCTATGTCCTGTCAAAACCGTTCTTCGATTCTTGCCTCCAATTGGAAGTGCCGTCATCTCCAAATGTCCAACTCCTTTTCTCAGAACTTCCTCGCTCGTTCCGTGATATACCGGAAGGTTCAGATCAAGCTTGGGAATCTCCAGATAACACATAACACCCTCCTCATCCAAATTCAAAACTTCATCATAATTGTCCGGAACCGCATATCCGCTCCCAACGATAAACGGGTCATGTACAGGATCTCCGGAAAGATTTTCATTATAGATTTTTGCCTCTTCCCACTCCGCTTCAATCTCTTCCTTTGAAGTATCTTCCACATTTGCCTTATAGATATCGATCACTTTATTTTGACTGAGTTCTGCAAAAAAATTGCTGATAAACGGATACAAAAAGATTCCCACACCAAGAAGGATAGATAAAATTGCAACTCCCCATATAATTACTCCGCTTCCCCTTTTTTCCGTATTTTCCGTCTTCATCTATCATCCTTTCCAGAAATGACAAAATCCGGAGCAGAACGTATCGCTCCACCCCGGTATTCATTTCTATCTATGCACGTCTTCTTCTCTGATAACCTGTAATCAGCATAATACCGCCTGCTACAAGAACAATACCTACGATTGAGAAGATAACAGTTCCCATACCACCTGTGATTGGCATGATTGGAGGTTTTCTGTTGACTACAGTTTTGTAAACAATATTTGTTACATTTCCATCAAAATCTCCTGCATCATCAACTTTTCCATCTTCATCATCATCTTTGATCACAACTTTAATCAACTCGTCCAACAATTCATATCCATCCGGAGCTTTTGTCTCTTTCAGATAGTATGTTTCTGTTGCCAAACCTTCTAAATCTAATTTTCCTTCACTGTCAACTACTAAAGTTGTTGTTGTATTTGTATCTTCCTCTTTTGCCAAATGATACTTTCCATCTGACATTTTCACAAACGTCATTTCTGTCTTTTGATCATCTCTTAATAACTGGAATTCCGCACCTGCTAATGGTGTTTTTCCATCTTCTTCTACCTTTGTCACATCAATTGCATAAGTATATACTTTTTCTTTATCTTCGGATGGTGTATAAGAATCCCAATCATATGGATCATTATTCTGTCCTACGTACGCCTTGTTTTCCAACGGATCTGCATCTTCCGGATATCCTGGATCTCCCGGACGTAAAATCGCATTTTCATTGATTGTACCTTGGTATGTCACCTCGATGGCTTTCAGTGCAAATGTGCTTCCATTTTTTTCATATGTTGCATATTTTCCCATTAAAGCATCATAATCGAAGTCTAAAATAAAATCTGCTAATTCTTGTCCTTCTGCTGCTTCCAGATTTCCTTTCACTCCATCTTTTCCATTGTCTTTTGCATCATAATATAATTCAAAAGCTTCTACATCTTCCTCTGATGTACCAATTTGTTTTTTATCTCCATTCTCATAAACAGCATTTACAGTAAGATTGTTTTCCTTATATGTATGTCCAAATGTAATACCAATCGGAAGGTAGTCTCCAATACGGAAAATTTTTGCTGTCGCATCTTCCGGATAATATGGAACAGGTACATTTACCGTATAATTCACTTTTTGACCAATCTCTACTGTGTGATCATCAACTTCTTTTTCAATCGCTGCCGGACTTCCTTTAATTGTCACTTCTGCATCATATGCGAACCATTCTTTTTTGGTTTCATCATAGACTGGTACAATATTAGCTGTAGCTGGTGCATATTCATAAGTACTATGTTCTCCACTTTCATCTGGAGTTGTCAAAATCAAATATTGACCCATTTCCATACCGTCAAATATTAACGTAGGTTTTTGTCCTCTCATTGTTGCAGAGGCAGCCTTATCTAACTTAATTTCTCCACTTATGATTGCATCTTCAAGTTTTTTCATAAGATTACTCAGCTCAGCGCCTGTCACTTCTTCAAAAGATTTTGGAACTTCATTGTTATTTTCCACATAACTTTCAAATCCTTTTTGACTGATCAACCAACTTGCTACTCCATCTGCCCATACATAAGTAGGATTGATTGGTTGTTGATTGTCATAATCAAATTTTACATCCATGATTTTATAGACATCCACAGTCGCTCCTGCATCCGTCTCTTTTCCATTTACTGTAATCGTATGTGTCTCATTCTTTTCAATGCTTGCTTGAACCGGCACCCCCATTGAAATTGTTAGTACCAACGCAATACAGGCTGCCACTATTTTTGATAATAATTTCATCCCTTTGTTTCTCATAAAAGTTCTCCCTTTGTTCTTATTTCACACTTAAATGTTTATAATTTACCTCGTTTTCTCTGTAAAACTAAATGCACTGTAATCATCAATCCACTTATTGTTACTGTCGCTCCTAAAATAAGAAAACGATCAATTCCACGTCCCCCTGTAATTGGTGGATTGATTGGTTTGTAATTTATAATAGAAAATCTATTTTCTGCTTCTTTTATTGCTGTAGGTTTTTCCCCATATTCCCCCAACACCTCTTTAAAAATAACTCTTCTATCTCCTCCTGGAACAACAATCATATTCCATTGACCAACAGATCTCATATACCCTTCTGGTGCTTTTGTCTCTATCAATCGATAAGTAGCTTTTGTAAATTTTACGGTTTTGTTTTCATCGTTTACAAAATTCAAATATCCACTCCATCTATCAGAAGTCGCTTTTCCAATCCATTCCCAGCATTCTTGTCGTTCCCCTTTTTTGATAACCTTATTATGAATTTCATCATTATGCTCTTTGGGATTTACACATTTCAATCGATAAAGTTCAAATGTAGCCCCCTCTAATGCATGATCTGAATCATCAATTTTATATAATCTAATTACCTCGGAAGGTGGATTATAATTATTCACTACATCTACAGAGGACTTTGATTGTGTTCTGATTCCAATACTCTCCACTTTTTTGGTTGTAACAGGCTCTGCTGTCTGTCCATTTTGTGTAACTTTCATGATTGTGTCATATGTTTTTTCATTTCCAACAATTTCTTCCACTGAAACAACCTTTCCCGCTGGAAGCCAAAATTCTATATTTTCTTTTGATTTTAAATTAAACTCGAGAATTCCACCTTCAACTGCACAAGCAATTTGCTCTGTCGCTTTCTCACCGCCGACTGCCGTTTTTTCTCCAATAATTGAAGTAGGTATTTTTTCCCCTTCTGATGGATCTAAATTAATTTGAAAATTAAATTCCGTCTCTTCATTGTCTCCTTCAAAAAATTCATCTACAGTCTTTGAAACTGCAATTTTACCTTGTTTGACAACCGTTTTCCCGTTATTCCCAAGAAATACAACAACCGAACCATTTTCTGAAATCTTGTCCTCACCACTTATTTCATATGTATCGGAATTTTCTTCAAGTATTGATTTGTAAACATATCCAGTTGTTCCTGTTGCATTTCCATTAGTGCCTTTGTCTTTCTCACCCAATGTTTCTTGTCGGAAAGTTCCCTGCGGAATAGCCCATCCTGCATTTTCATCTGTAGCCGTCACCAAATTGAATGATGCTTTATCCATCGGAGTAAATTCCTGCATTCCTCCATCCAATTCATAGACTATCTTTTGATAGTAATACTCATTTCCATCATTTGCATTTGGCTTTTCCCCAGTGTAGAGTTTGTAGTCATTTTCACCGTTCTTAATATAAATCGGAGTATTCTCTGTATAGTAATAATATTCATTCTTTTCCGATACAGTAAAGTGAACCGAAGTCTTTGCCTCTGGAACTTCTGCTTTATCTTCCCATGCATTTGAATAAAATGTTCCTGTCTTTGCTATATCACCCTTCTCTAAATATCTATATCCAGAATCTACTTCACTCAAATCATATTCGTTGATTCCATCTCTCAGACCCACCTCATAAAAAAGATGTACCGGATACGCTATTGTTTTCTCAGTATGGCTATCCTCGCCATTTGATGCATTTCTCGACACGTTATATTTCACAAGCGGAATCAAAGATGACGGAACGAAAAATCTTACTGTCTGTACATGTGTTGTAAGATTGTTTTCAACTCTTACACCGAGATACATCAACTTTTCATCAGATATTGTTCCAGACGAACTTCCATAATAAAAATAAGACTTATTTATAAAGGCAGCATTCTCAGGTTTTACTTCCTCATATGCACAAGGTGCCAAATATGTTCCATCTTCTTTCGCATACCAGGCAATATAATTACTGGCATTCCCACTCGATGCATCATAATAAATTTGCCCGGTATCTTGTGCATTTTTTAAAAGTTTCTCTGCCTCTTCTTCAGTGATAGTTAAGCGCTCTATTAACGATTTTAGGAATTCTGTCTTTTCTTCTGCAGTGGCATTTCCATCTTTTTTCATTTTTTCTGCAAATGTGCTTCCTGTATGTAGTTTTCCACCATACATTACTCCTGTCATATCAGCTACATTCATATACTCTCCAAGCGTATCTTCAAATGTAAGATATCCTGAATAATTGGAATTGTCTTCTTCCTCTTCCGTTGGCAATTCTGCTGATTGAATTTTTATCCTCTCTACAAGTTCTTCAAACTTTGCGATTAAGTCGTCCGCACTGCTTGCATTAAAAAACTCATCAACATAATATCGGTCTGTACATTCTCCTGATTCCGCTTTTTGTAATTTATTATCCACCTTTGGAACATCTATTGATTTTCTAAACGCTTCTAAATGTACTATCTCTCCCTCCGCTGCCTCTAAAAATGTATTCCACCAACTGTCTAATTCAACTTCTGTATTCTCCGAAGAAGGATTTAAAACCATGCGGGCATACTTGTTATCGTCACCAGTAAGCTGTGCTAACAACCCTACTGTATAAAATAATGGGGTCTTAGAATATGATTCCGACAACATTTTTTTTACCCATGCCCCTGTCAGCTGTGTAAGAAACGCCATTCGAATATCTGTCTCCCTGCCATATCCTACCGTAGAATCTCCTTGCTCCGCATAATGAACACTTGCCGCTGTTGGTGCACCATCACTCACAAGTGTGATAACAGGAATTCTCCCTTTATTATTTCCATTCGAATCAGGAATTAATTTTTGAAAGGCTTCCATTAAACCATTCTGAATATAAGTGTTCCCTTGCACTACATAAGACAATTCTTCATTATACATCGGGTTTCCAGCAGAATTTTTTACATTCTTTCCGAGTTCAATCCTAGAACTACCCGGGTAATTTATTACTGAAAAAAATGTTCCATCGTTAGCTGTATATCTGTCTAACGGCAACGGACAACTTGCAGTATCTACTTTGGAATCTTCATCATAGTTAAGTGCACCCGAATACAGAACAACCCCTACTCTGTTTTTTTCATTCATATCTAAAATTTCCTGAATTGTACTATTTACCGCCTTTACCAGCATGCTAATTTTTTTGTCATCCTCATCTTCCGCCATACTTCCAGAAATATCCAATACAAGCATAACATCCACCGGAATTGCCGCCTCTAGTGTAACCGATTTCGTTGAGCTAAGCGCTGACAATCCCACCAAAAAATTATCCGTTTCTTTTCTGGATATTGTAGTACTATTGTTATCGCCTTCAGTTGACTGCAATGTGATATCTCCATCTACAACCGTCTTATCCGTCCATATCTTCCCTGCATTAGACGTATCCGTCTCACTTCCGAAATACTCCTGCCAACTGTTTATCGTACTCTCATCAGCAACTCTTGTAACTGCCTGCTCCGGCTCCTCTTTCTCCCCTTCCGGCGCCGAGAACAACGTTACTTGAAAAATCATTCCCATCAGTATTGCGACGCAAAGAGCTGCCGCAATCATTCGATGCATCCTATTGGTTTTCAAACCAAATTTGTTCATCATTTCCCTCCTTTCTTTCTAGAATATCCAATAAAAACTGCAACGAAGTCATTGGAATGTATCTTATTTCTACCGAAGATGATTTTGAGAGATTCTTATAAAACACATCAACTATTTCTTTTTACACAAAAAAACAGCAGACCTTTCAACAAAAATAGGTTCTGCCGCCTCCATAGGAGCAGGATCGTATACCATCCTGCTAACTGGGAAATATCCGCCTATGAGGCATCGTACCCACTATGTTTAAATTTATATGCATTTTCTCAATTTTAATAAAGCAATATTAAGTTATCAATCCAAAAAATTATACGCCTTCGTTACGGTAGTATTTTATCCCACTTTATAGCATATTTCAACATAAAATTGCATATCATGATATATTATCATAAAAAAGGAAATGTTATGAAACCATTAAAAAATAAAGTAAGTATCACTCTAGATGAGACTGTGATTGAAAAAATCAGAGACTTGGCAGAAGAGGACGACCGAAATTTCAGTCAATATGTTAATATGGTTTTAAAGGACTGGATAAAACGTCATGAAGAGGAGCTCTAGTCAAGTCCCAATGTTCTTCTTTCCCACATGGAGACTTTTCTATGGCAAAAACAGAGCAGTCGACACTCATCAAAGTGTCATCTGCTCTGTTTTTTTATACTTCTTCATTCACTACCTGAATCAGTTTTACTATGTTATCTCGTATCTTTGGCGGCAAATATTGTGGTTTTGAAAACAGATATCCCTGAAGATAATCTACCCTTAACCTGACAACTTGTTTCAGTTCTTCAATTGTTTCGATTCCCTCGGCAATCACTTTCATCTCACGCTCGTGCGCATAGCCCACAATATTTTCCACGATTTTGCATTTATCCGGATTACTGTCGATATTACGGATAATATCCATATCAATTTTGATGAATTTCGGCGAGATAGATAACAACATTTTTTCGCTGTTATATCCGCTTCCGTAATCATCCAAAGCCAACTCTGCATGCCATTTTTTCATAAGCTTTGCTTTTTGATTTTGATGATTTTCATCAACACATTCTCCCTCTGTGACTTCCAACACTACATTTCCCAGATATTCAGCATATTTTTCCTCTAACTCCTTCACCTTTTTGTCACTTAAGATTTGATTGGCAATAGAGTTGATAAATATTTTTGAATGTTTATCAATCAAATTATTGTTTACGTGGGTCGCAAACGTATCAAGCGCAAGTTCCCACGTAAGTTCTTCTATCGCATTCAGACAGTTTTCTTCTTTGGCAACTTTTAAAATGTCCAGCGGAGACTTTAGTGATGGCATAAATGATCTCATCAAAGACTCATACGCAAAGACGGATCCATCTTTACTGCTTATGATTGGCTGGAAATAAAACTGCAGTGTTTTATTTGTGATAATCATCTTCAATTCATCTTTCACTTCTCTTTTGAACGAATCTCTCAGATACTCATCCCGATCAAAATCTGTCATATCCCCTTTACTGCTATGCTTGATCTTATACATTGCATAGTCCGCAAAATGCTGCAGTTTTTCGAATGACTCACTGTCTTTTGGATACCACGCCAGTCCTCCCGACACTTCCATCTGGAAAGATTTTTCTCCAATCGGAATTGTTGTCTTTCGAATTGCTGATTTTAAATGTGCAATCAACTCTGTAATCACCGCTTCATTCTCATACCCATAGAAGAATATATAGAATTCATCCCCTGAAATACGAGAAATAACCGTGTTTTCAGGGCTGTTGCGGACAAATATCTCTGCTGCTTTTGCAATATAGTTATCTCCGTTTTCATGACCGTAATTGTCATTTATATATTTCAAATTATCTAAATCGAGCATCAATAATGCTGCTGTTTTCAGCTCAGCTCTATGGTTTTCAAACAAGTCATTCATAATCCTAATGAATGCACCGCGATTTAAAAGCCCTGTCAATGTATCGTGGTCACGTTCATATTCAATTACCTGTTTTTCAATCACAGTATTTGTCACATCTTCAATGATTCCGGTATAAATGTTTCCCTTCTCCAACAAGCGAAGATTCACATACACCACATTATTTTTATCCGGAATCTGAAACAAGTACTGTTTCTGACTATAGTCGGAAGACACAATATATTGCTTATATGGATCAAATGCTTTTTTAAACTGCTCTAGTGTCAGAGATGCGGCATTGATTTCATTATTGAGGAAAATCTCGAAAAAATTATCTGATAAAAACAGTTCCTGAGTATCGTCATTATATTCAAACCCAGCTAGCTTTACACTTGCCATCTGAAGCAAATTTGTAAACTTAGAGGAAGTATCTCTCACATTTTGATTCAATTTTTCCATCGTGCGCGCGAAGCGGTCAATTTCTGCAATATTTGTCCTCTTGAATCGAATCTCATCTTTTACATTTGCCCGGTCAACCTCTTCTGTCAGCTTTTTAATCGGTCTTGAAATGATATAGCTAAAGATAAGGCTTCCAACAATTCCCACTGCTACTGTCAGAACAATTGCAAAAAGCAAAATAGATTTTATCTTGCCAGTAAACGCAAACAGCGATTCTGTATCCGCAATCCCCACCAGCATCCACTGCTGGTTGCCATATGGCGTATTATCATTATAAATATTGAGGCGCTGCCTTGACGTGTATAATTTTCTGCCCTCACTGCATACATAATAGTCATTATCCAACTTAGTGAGATTCACTTTCGAGGTGTTCTTTTCACATGCACTTCCACTCACAGCAAATCCTTCCATCGACAACTCACCATCTTGGTTGAGCGCAATCATATAACAGCTGTTTTCATCATCTAACAACTCTGTGCTTGGCAAAATCTTACTTAAATAGTCTAATGTGATATCGATTCCCACAACTCCATAGACAACTCCTTTGACATTGATCAGCGGAAGAGAGTATGTGATCGCATCGTATTTAGTTCCATTCAATCTGTACTTTCCGCCCCAATATCCCATCTCCTCAGCACTGTACTCTCCATTACTTTTGAGTGCCTGCTGATATGGTGTATAGAAAAAATCATAATACGTGACATTTTCTTTTTGGAATTCAAAACGAGGACGCCACGCAGAATCGGTCGCAATATTTAGCGATTTCACCACTTCCGCAGGCGCACGCTCGATTAATATATCGCCATTTTCACTTGAGCTCTTAGACATCGGATCGAAATCTCTTAAGTATACTCCCGGTTTATCTTCAATCCCATCATCTAAATTATGGTTATTCAGAACGATATAAGCTCCCGTCACACGCTGTGAGCGCATCGTCGAAATCAGCTGGTCTACTGCTTTTAAAATAAGTGGTTCCGCAGAGTCCGAACTTTCGTCCAGTGTTTCAAATTCAATACTTCCCTCTCTGTCCAGCTCTTCCGCAATCTTATTAATATTGTCGGCTAGTTTTGACAGGTCCGACCAGTTGTTCACCATTTCGGTTTGCAGATAGGCACTTCGGTTAATTACTTTTTGATCCACAATATCTTTTGCATTCTGGTTTAGTTTTTCATAGATTCCGCCCACTCGGAGACTCTCTGCTAAAATTACTGTCTGAGTCAAGATAAGCATACACATCCCTAGCAGCAAATAGGAGAAAATAGACTTGTTTTTTCTAAACTTTCGAAACATAATTCCTCCTTTACTGCTGCACCAGCAATTCCAACTGAATTTTTGTATCTTCATACCATTTGTGGAAATAATCGTCATTGTCAAATTGACTGACTGCTTCCTGAAGCGTCATCCCACTTTCCAGATTCTGTTCCACAATCTCTCTGTCCTGTTTTACCAAATCTCGCATTCCCTTTTCCAAAAACGCTCTGGCAGTTGTTCCATTTTTAAACGGAATCGATGTGTACATCTGATTGTCTGCAATGATTTCAAAGCTGGTACGCAGAACTTTTTTTACCGATTGCTCCACTTTCGTCACTTCTGTCACTTTATCAAGATTATTCGCAGATTTTGTGACTGGCAAATAACCACTGGCCGTCGAAAATGCGATATTCTGTTCATCGCTTGTGAACCACTTTAAGAACTCGGCGCATGCCCGCTGTTCCACCTATAATACCGGACACCAAAGTACCGGATGTTCCTTTTCACTACTTTTTAACACCAGCATTCCGGCTCCCTGCTGTATTTGATAGTCTTTTCCGCCTTGAAATTTTGGACATTCCAGTACTTCCAATTCAATCGGGTAGCTTTCTTCGTCATTTAATATCACCCGATCAGGAAAATATGTAACACTGGAAGACGAAGAGACACATGCAAGAATATTTCCCACTTTTATATCGTCACTTCGGAATTTTCCTGATGAATCAAAGTATCCGCTAATATAGGGTACATAATAATTGTCCCACAGTTTTCTCACCACATCTTCCTCAAAATGAAGTACAATTTTATTATTCTCTTTACTAAACATATCAGTTGACAATTGTCGATATCCTGCCAGCATATAATTTGCAAATGCATCCCTTCCAAAGAACGCTTTCCCATCGTTTTGTTCCTCAGTCAAACTGTCTGTCCACTCGTAATATTTTTTTGCAGTTTCTGTAATGCCCTCTATCGTACTCAATTCTTCTGTTGTCACACCGACTGAAGAGGAAAATTTCCCTCTGTAATATATCCCTCTACATATTTGCTCAGTTCCTCTTCTGTGAAATAAGGTTTCAGATCAACCGCATATCCCAATTGATCGACTTCATACGCTGTATCCCCATAGGCTGCAAACATATTCGGCATCTGATCCGCCCCTGCTTTTCCCTGAATCGCATCTAATACATTTGCTTCCAATTCACTGATGGTTCCCTGCCCGGATCCCTCAACGACAATCCCCTTTTCTTTCCCAACTGTCTTGTTGAATTCTCTAACCAGCCTGTTGAATTCATCTTGCTGTGCTCCATTATAATAATGCCAGACCTCAATCGTGACCGGATCGTCTTTGTTAAGCAAATCCTGTTCTTTTTCTTTGCACCCTGTCACTATCAGCATCGCTGACAGTACTAAAAATGCTAACTTTGTTCTCTTCATATCCCTTCTCCTCATATAGTAATATTCGATTGATCATCGTATATTCTTTCGATATTCACTTGGCAGCATTCCATATTTCTTCTGAAACTCTTTTGCAAATGCCTTTTGATTCGAAAATCCATGTTTTGCCGCAATCTCACTGATTGTCTTGTCCGTTTTGACAAGCTCCTGATAAGCATACTCTACACGCACACTTTGTAAATACGCTTTATAATTGATCTTTGCATACTTCTGAAACATTTTTGATAAATACGTCGGCGAATACCCAAATATCTCTGCAATATACTCCAACGATAATTCTTTTTGATAATTATCTCGGATGTAGGAAGTAATCGAAGAAAGCCGATTCAACTTCCTGTGACTTTTCACCATATCCTCACTCACTTCATTAATACGATACTGTGTGATCATGAGGTACATAAGCATGTAGAACTGACTTTGTACTTGAAACTCATATCCGCATGCTCTCTTGACGTAATTCTCATACATATTCTGAATTAATTCCATCATCTGACTGTCGTCCACACCAGGTTCATGGGAAAACAATACAAATCGTTCCTCAGAATAGTAATTTTCAAACGTTGCCATTGGAATCTGCAGTACTATCGTCAGATTCGGTTTCGGTGAAAAAACAGAGTGAACCTCATTCGAGTTCACGATAATAAATTCTCCCGCTTTGAGCGGCACTTTTTTCTCATCTAAAATAAATGTAAGACTCCCTTCAAACACGGCAAAAATTTCAATTGAACGATGCCAGTGTCTGTCCCTCACATAATTTCCTTCTTTGCCCTCAAACACAAACAATTTGAATGGCAGATCTTCATTTGGTACGACAAGCTCATGTTTATACGCTGTCTCTTTTTCCATATTTTCTCACCTTCCCCCTTTCCTACTTTCTTTTCATACTGCGAATCATCTGTTTCGTCTCTTTTGATATCTTTAAAGATTCGGTAATCTTTTGCAGCGCTTTATTGTATGTAAAATCATCCAGGTTGTTTTTCTTCAAATATGCCATCGTCTCATCGGGAAGCTTAATATAATAAATAGAAACTGCCCATGCGACTGCCATTTTTACATAATAGTCTTCATTCCGTATCTGGTCAAGCAGAGCGAGGCCTTCTTTTACATGCTCTCGGTCAGTATAATAATCGAGCAGCATGACAACACCAAACCGAATATAATACGGTCTTGCATCTTTCAGATACGGTACGATAAATTCCCACATCTCCTGCGGATATTGTTTCGGCAGCTTCAGTCCCGCACAAAAACTGTCGCATACCGCCCAATTATCAATCTTTGGGAGAAACTGTTCCACTTGAATAAGTATCTCTGAAAGTTCTGCTTTTATATATCCGATTACCAGTCCCTGCAGCATAATCTCTTCAAAACTGTCATCTTTTGCCTCTTCCAAATAAGTTCTCCAATCTGTTTTTGCAAGCTCTTTTGCAAGTTTTCGAAGGTTTGGGATCCTCACTCCAAGCATATTTTCTTTCGGAACATTCGGTGTCAATTTTGCCATAAACGCACGAAAGTCTGGCTCTGCCAGACTCTCTAATCTCATTCGGATATTCATCTTACTCACCGCCAAGCTTGCTTGCCGCAAACCATCCTGCCGCAAATGTAACTACGCTTATCACAATTGTAATCACAGAAACACCGCTCCAGTCTGTCTTTAACAGAATTGCAATTGGAGATGCAAGAATCAGACCGATGATCGCATAGTATGCATGAATCTCTGCCTTCGAGAAAATAAACTCAATGATTTTCGCAATCAGGAATATTCCTATTACGACACCAATTCCAAACGGCGCAAGAATAACGACACCTGTTAAAAGTCCATTCATGTCAAATGCCATAAGTGCATCAATAAAATTATTAATTGCTTTCAAAATCGTATCATAATATCCAAGCAGCATCAGCATCATGGAGCCACTGACTCCCGGTACTACCATCGTCGCTGCTGCAATGACCCCGACTCCAAACAGCTTCACTACATTAATTACATTGAAACTTACATCTGCTGCATTCCCACTTGTCTCTCCCATCACAGCCATCAAGATTACAATTCCAAAAAACACCAAAAACGGAATGACCTTTCCGACTGTCACCGCATGTCCCTTCACTTTTTTAAAGATAAACGGAAGACTTCCTGCAATCAGACCGCAAAACGCAAAATTCGTCGGAATCGGATATGTCTCCAGCAGGAACTCAAACAATCTTGACAATGCGACAATCGCAATTCCAGCTCCGATAAAAATTGGGATTAAAAGTTTCATACTTTCCTTGAATTCTTTTTTCAGATGTGTAATGGCATGGATCAGACGGTCGTAAAGTCCCATGGCAACCATCATCGTCCCACCGCTCACACCAGGAATAATGTTAGCAATCCCCACTACCATTCCCTGTAATACTTGCTTTAACATGTTTTAATCTCCTTACGCTCTTCTATGTATGTTTTCAGAAACGAAATCAACACTTCCATCTCTTGTCTTGTTCCAATCGAAATCCTTAAATAATCTTTGATTCTGGAACCTCCTAAAAATCTAACATAGATGTCCTCTTTTTTCAAGGCTTCAAACAATTCTTTTGCGTCGAATTCAGGATGCTTTGCAAAGATAAAGTTAGATCTGGAATCCGGAAATACAAATCCAAGCGCAGAAAGTTCCTTTTTTGACCACTCTCTGGTCTCTATGATCTTTGCTGTCTGCTCTTCAAAGTATATTCTGTCTTTCACTGCCTCCACACCACAGACCAGCGACGTCTGATTCATCGTATAAGAATTGAAAGAATATTTCGCATCATTTAGATATTTGATCAGCGTCGGATTGCTGATGGCATAACCAATACGCATCCCTGCCATAGAACGAGCTTTCGAAAATGTCTGCACGACAATCAGATTGTCATATCGGTCAATCAGCTCCATCGCCGATTTCCCTGCAAAATCAATATACGCCTCATCCACAATCACGATCACATCCTGATTGTGCTGCAGAATATCCTCCACAAAATCCAGCTCTTCATAGATTGAAGTCGGAGCATTCGGATTCGGGAAAATAACACCGCCATTTTCTTTGTAGTAATCTTCTTTTACAATACGGAACTGTGAATCAACCTGTGGACACTCATATGGAATCCGGTAAAGTTCTGCCCACACTTTGTAAAAAGAATAGGTAATATCCGGAAACAAAATTGGTTTTTGGGAATTGAAAAATGTGAGAAAACACATTGCCAGCACATCATCCGAGCCAACCCCCACAAATACCTGTTCATCCTTCACACCATAATATTCCGCCAATGTATGTACGAGTTCTCCTGCCGTTGGATCCGGATAACGGCGCATCAGGTCTGTATCCATATTCTGAAGCGCCGTGCGCACTCCCGGCGCCGGCGGATACGGATTTTCATTTGTATTCAATTTGATCACATTTCCCTGTGGCTGTTCTCCCGGAACATACGGCTCTACTTTTCTGATATTGTTTTCAAATACTCTCATCTTTTTATCCTTCCTTTAGAAGTACTCTTTTGCAAGTTCTTTAAATTTCGGCAGTGAATTTACAATGGTCTCATGCGATACGCAATATGCGATACGCACATATCCAGGGCATGCAAAAGAACTTCCCGGAACGATCAGTATATTATATTTTTTCGCCGCCTGACAGAACGCCTTCTCATCTGCCACCGGTGATTTCACAAACAGATAAAAAGCTCCTTCCGGCTTAATGCATTCAAATCCAAGCTCTGACAAACCGTTGTAAAGTGTCTCTCTGTTTCTGTCGTAGTAAGAAATATCTGTCTTTTCATTCAAACATCTTTTTACAACCTTCTGCTGCAAAGTCGGTGCGTTTACAAACCCTAAAATCCGTGTCGCCACACTCGCCGCTGAAATCAAGTCTTCACTGTCTGCCGCTTCATCCGGAATCACAAGATACCCAATTCGTTCGCCCGGCAGCGAAAGCGATTTGCTATAAGAATAACCGACAATTGTATTGTTATAGTATTTTGTCAGATATGGTACCTCCACACCATCATATGCCAGTTCACGATACGGTTCATCGGAAATCAGATAGATATCTGTTCCAAATTCTTTTTGTTTTTCTTCCATGATAGCAGCCAGCTTTTGAATCGTCTCCTCTGAATACACAACTCCGGTCGGATTATTCGGTGTATTTACGATAACCGCCTTCGTCTTTGCCGTAATCTTCTGCTCAAACTCATCAAGTTTCGGCTGGAAATTTTCTGTATTAGGAGAAACCTCAACAAGCACACCATCAAAATTTGCTGTGTAACTTCTGTATTCTCCAAAATATGGCGCAAACGCGATCACTTCGTCTCCTGGATTCAGCAAAATCTTCAACGCTACATTAAGTCCACCTGCCGCTCCGACTGTCATGACAATGTTATTTCCGGAAAACGCTGTCTCAAACCGCTCATTTAATGAATCTGCCACTGCCTGTCTCACATCTGCATAGCCTGCATTGCTGTTCGTATAGCCGTGAAGCGCCACCGGATCTTCTTCATTCAAAATGTCAATCATTGCCTGCTTTACAGCCTCCGGAGCCGGGACATTCGGGTTCCCAAGACTAAAATCAAACACATTCTCCGCTCCATAAATCTGTGCCAGACGATTCCCCTCCTCGAACATCGCACGGATTGCGGAGCTGTTTGCCACCATATTTTTCATCTTTTCTGCTATCATCGTATCGTTCTCCTTTATGATTCTGATTTTTTTGTAACAACGCCTTTTTCTACAAGGAATACCGGGCGGTAAGACAATTTCGCCTTGCGAAGTCCCTCAGCTCCTGTATCTTCCTCGCGGTTGACATATTTGTAATTCATACATTCATGCTCTACAAATTGCTGATTGATCATTGGATACGCTCCCTGCACATCCGCAAATGCCTTCTCAATATGAACCACAAATGTATCTTCACTGATCGGCTCTCCCATGGTAAATGCCACAATCTCTCCATTTACCCGAAGAAGTCCTCCTTTCAATTCCAGTTCTTCAAACAAACGCAGCGAATTGAGTGTCACGCACATCTCTGCATTCTTTTCCACATCTTCCTCACATCCGCTTTCATTTCTCCACTTCAACGCCATCTGGAAACATTCTTCTACATTCTCCTTTGTGATCGGCTCATAACACCAGTCATCAAATGACGCCTTAAATTTGTTGATATGATTTCGTTTCGCATGAAGTTTTTTGCCGGACAATGTCGCAAGTTTTTCCGATTCATACACATAATCAGCAATATCTCTGTTGTACTCAATCTGATACTGTCCCGGATACCACTCCTCCAGTTGTCTGAAGTTATCCTCTGTTACATTATATAACACAAATGGCGCCTCTTTTTTTGCACTATATTCCATCAAAAATTCAAGCACCCGTTTCACATCCTCCGCGGCTCCTACCGGATAGGCAAACGCCAGACCGTGATCCTCTGATTTGAATACAATCGTATGTTCTATCTCTGCAAATGTCACTTTATAGTGTCTGGACCATAAAAATACATTGACAAATGTTCTCTCACAGCTGCGGCTCGGATATTTCCGAAAATAGGACTCTATAAGTTCGCGGTCTTCTATTTCCGGTCGTTTAAACTGAATTTCTTCCATAAAATTACCCTTCTCCTTTGCTATTTTTTCATACTTTAAAAGTATACCATATTTTTCCCACTTTTTTAGTCGGACTTGAAAAAATTTACATTTCTTTTATAGACTAAGAGCGGAACTGCATTTGATAAAGTGATTCATATACACCTTTTTTTGACATCAATTCTTCATGTGTTCCTTCTTCTTCAATTCCATTTTCTGTCAGAACAAGAATCCGCTTTGCATTGCGAATTGTTGACAGACGGTGTGCAATCACAAACGTCGTCCGGTCTTTTGCAAGTTCTTCTAACGACTTTTGTACTACCTGTTCACTCTCATTGTCAAGCGCCGATGTCGCCTCATCAAAAATAAGAATCGGTGGATTCTTCAAGAACACACGGGCAATCGAAAGTCTCTGTTTCTGCCCTCCTGACAATTTCACTCCGCGCTGTCCGATATCGGTATCATATCCTTCCGGAAAACTCATGATAAATTCATGCGCATTTGCCCGCTTTGCCGCGCGAATGACTTCCTCGTCTGTCGCATTTGGATTGCCATAGCGGATATTGTCCATGATCGTTCCTGCAAACAGATACACATCCTGCTGTACAATTCCGATATTGTTTCGCAAATCCGCCAATTTTATATGCCTGATATCCATTCCATCAATCTGAATGCTTCCCTCAGACACATCATAAAATCTCGGTATCAAACTGCAAAGCGTTGTCTTACCGACTCCTGACGGTCCCACTAATGCCATATAATCTCCCGCATCTACTTTTAACTGAATATTATTTAATACTTTCTCTGCACTTTCTTCATAGTAGAAAGAAACGTTTTCAAATGTAATATCTCCCTTTAGATGATCTACAGCTATCGCATCCTTTTCATCTTTGATATCCGGTGCAATTGCCATAATTTCCTGAAATCGCTCAAATCCAGAATATCCATTTTGGAACATCTCTGTAAAGTTCATCAGTTTTTTTACAGGTTCTACGAAATTATTGATATACAGCAAAAATGTAACCAAATCTGTCACGATGATCGCACCCGATGTCAAAAAGCTTACCCCAGCCAAAAGTACTGCAACAGTCACAAGCGTTGTCAATGCACTTAATCCGGAATTATATCCTGCCATATACCGGTAGCTTACTTTTTTGGCATTCACAAAATTCTTATTTCCCTGATTGAATTTCTTCATCTCAATCTCTTCGTTTGCAAACGACTTTACCACACGGATACCTGAAAGACTGTCCTCAATCTGGCTGTTGATATCCGCGATTTTCTCGCGGTTGCGCTTAAATGCACGCTTCATCTTTCGATTATAGTACCATGCAAACAGAGCCATCACCGGCACGAACACAAACGCAACAATCGTAAGCGGTGCATTGATATTGATCAAAATCACAAATGCACCGACCAGTTTTATGATCGAGATGACCACGTCCTCCGGCCCATGATGCAAAAGCTCCGTAATATCAAACAAATCACTCGTAATACGCGACAATAATGCCCCAACCTTCTGATTGTCATAAAAAGCAAATGTCAGTTTCTGATAATGCCCAAAGATGTCACTGCGCATATCTGCTTCCATATAAGCCCCCATAATATGCCCATAATATGCAATAAAATAATTGCAGCCAAACTCGACGATAACGAGTCCGATCATCACCGCACCTAATACGAGAATTGTCTGCATCGCTTTATGGTGATTAAAATAAACCACCTCATTCGTGATATAGCGCACGATCAGCGGAATCACTAACGTGATAACTGCTCCCAAAATTGCAAAAAACATATCACTGTAAAACAAAACCCGATACGGTTTATAATATGAAAATAATTTTTTTAATTTTTCTCTCATCAGATGTTTCTCCTCCTTCTTCTCAAATATCATACTATAGGAAGAAAAAAAGTGCAATCCTGCTCGATATAAATGAATTCTACGAGGCAGAACAAAAATATCAATCAAAAAAATAGAAATCAGCTCTTCTTACATTCTTAAGCCAATTTCTATTTCTTTTTATAATCTATTCATTCATATTCGCCAGTTTCGCTGCCTGGTCTGCCGCAATCAGGCTATCTATGATCTCGTCCAGATCTCCATTCATAATATTATCAATCTTATACAACGTCAATTTGATACGGTGTTCTGTCACACGTCCCTGTGGGAAGTTGTATGTTCTGATCTTTTCAGAACGATCTCCTGTACCAATCTGGCTTCTTCTTGCTTCCGCCTCTGCTGACTGCTGTTTTTCCAACTCTAACTCATACAGCTTTGAACGAAGTAAACGGAACGCTTTTTCCTTGTTCTGTAACTGTGATTTTTCTGTCTGGCTGTAAATTACAATTCCTGTCGGGTAGTGAGTCAGACGAACCGCTGAGTCAGTTGTATTGACACACTGTCCACCATTTCCGGACGCACGCATAACATCGATACGGATATCTTTTTCATCAATGACAACATCCACTTCTTCCGCCTCCGGCATGACTGCCACAGTGATTGTAGAAGTGTGGATACGTCCGCCGGATTCTGTCTCCGGAACACGCTGCACACGATGTACACCACTTTCATATTTCATTCGTGAATATACACCTTGACCACTTACCATAAATACAACTTCTTTGAATCCTCCGATCCCATTTTCACTAAATGAAATCATCTCGGTCTTCCAATGCTTGCTCTCCGCATAATGCACATACATACGGTACACTTCTGCCGCAAACAATGCGGATTCATCTCCACCTGCACCCGCGCGGATCTCGACCATAATGTTCTTATCATCGTTCGGGTCTTTTGGAAGAAGTAAAATCTTCAATTCATGCTCCAGCTCTTCCACACGCTTTTTAGAAGAAGAAAGCTCCTCTTTTGCAAGTTCGCGCATCTCTTCGTCAGACTCCATCTCCAACATCTCTTCACTGTCTGTGATTGCCTGTTTCGCACTCTTATATTCATTGTATGCTTCTACAATCGGAGCAAGATCTGACTGCTCTTTCATCAATTTTCTGAAACGATTCTGATCGTTTGCCACATCCGGTTCCTGCAGCTCACTCATAAGCTCTTCAAAACGAATAAGCAAATCATCTAATTTATCAAACATGTCCATTCCTCCATATTCTTATCCGCCCGCATGGCGGGCAACATTTTCTTCTATACTATATACCTTTTTCTATGTGTTCACCTTCTGCAATATTGTACACGCCAAAGACAACCCGGTCAAGTCCTGCGAGGTCCTTTTTCACCATCACATCCTCAAATCCGGCTTTTTCCATCAGACATTTTACATCCTGCCCCTGATCATGTCCAATCTCAAAATACAACATTCCACCTTTTTTCAGATACATCGGACTTTGTTCTATCAATTTTCTATAAAAATAAAGTCCATCCTCTTTTCCGTCAAGAGCAAGAATCGGATCGTGGCATCTCACCTCTTCTTTTAATTCTTCAATCACCGCTGTTCTGATATATGGTGGATTTGACACAATCACATCATACTTATCCGCAACATTTTCAAATAAATCGCTTTTTATCAACAGTGGTTCCACCTGATGTTTCTCGGCATTTTTTTTTGCTGTCTTCAGAGCTTCGTCTGAAATATCTGCTCCCACTGCCTGTGCGATCTTTCCTAACTTCATCAGACTGATCAGTATACAGCCGGAACCGGTACACATATCCAGCACTTTCATCTGTGGCTGAACATAAGACAGCACACATTCCACCAACGTCTCCGTATCCTGCCTCGGAACAAGGACATGTTCATTGACCGCAAATTCCAATCCCATAAATTCCTGAACACCTGTGATATGCTGAAGTGGAATATGCTGCGCCCTCTGCTCCAGATAGGCTTTATATAAAGAGCACTGCTCATCCGTGATCTTCTCATCCGACTTCAAAAAATATGCTGTTCTGTCAAGCCCTGTGACAAACTCAAGCAGATACCATGCATCAACAGAACACTCTTCAATCCCAGCTGCGTTTAATCGCTCCCGGCCATATTCATACGCTTCTTTCAATGTCATCTTACATCCGCTCCAAAATTTTCTCTCAGATATTCTTTCCAGTCAAACACTTCCTCCACTGCCTTGATCGCCACTTCAATCATATCGTCTTCCGGCTCTTTTGTCGTCAGATTCTGAAGCGCCAGTCCCGGTTTACTCAAAAGCTCTACGACTAGATTGTCGCTGTTTCCCGCCAAACGAATCATCTCATAAGAAATTCCTGCAATCAGCGGAATCAGCGCAATACGGAGCACAACTCTTAGCACCGGAGATTCTACGGTAATAAAAAAACATACAATGATGCTGACAAACAACACAAAAAACAGAAAGCTTGTTCCACAACGTTTGTGCTGCTTCGAACTTTTTCTTACATTCTCCACATTCAACTCTAATCCGTGCTCAATGCAATTGATACATTTATGCTCTGCACCGTGGTACATAAAAACCCTCTGTATATCCTTCATCCGAGAAATGAGCAAGATATAGCCGATAAAAATAGCAATTCTGATCAAACCTTCTATGACAGACTTTATAAATCTGGAAGAAATAACTTTGTCAAACAAACCGGAAATAAAATATGGCAGCACCATAAAAATTCCCATCGCCAGCACAATCGAAACTGCCACGGTAATTCCCATAAGCACATTTTCCTTTTTCTCCTGTTTCTTTGCTTCTTCCTCCGTCAAGACACGTGACGTCTCCTCCTCTTCATAAAAGCTGGCTGAATAAGTAAGCGTCTTCATACCTAATACCATGGAATCTATAAAATTAAAAATTCCTCTGATAAACGGAATCTTAGTGAGCTTTTCCCACTTTATAAAACTCCTATATTCGTCTTTTTTGACTTCAATCTCTTTGTCAGGCTTTCGCACTGCAACCGCATAGTCCTTGCCGTTTTTCATCATAATTCCTTCGAGTACAGCCTGACCGCCTATGTTTGATGATTTCATAGTTCCTGCCTTTCCATAAAGAAACAAAAGGGTTGAGATGCATTGACCTCAACCCGTTCATTTGGATTCTCTTATTCCTGAATTCCGTATTTTTTGTTAAACTTATCAACACGACCACGAGCCTGAGCAGCTTTTTGTTGTCCTGTGTAGAATGGATGACATTTTGAACAAATTTCTACGTGGATATCTTCTTTTGTAGATCCTGTTACAAATGTGTTCCCACAGTTACATGTTACTGTTGCTTGATGGTATTCTGGATGTATTCCTTCTCTCATGATTTTCACCTCTTTAATAATTTTATTTGTGCGTAGGCCATCGTCTGTCAAGTACATCTCAAACGATGCCCGCGATGATTTCTACTTTCTAAACAGCTTTGTCATTGTACCACAGATGCCAGTTCTTTGCAAGTTTTTCTATAAATTTTTTATAAAAACTTCGTCTTTTTTACCATTTGAACAAATTCTTCGTTGTTCTTTGTACGTGCAAACATGTTCAAAATGTTGTCCACTGCCTCATCCGGCTTCATTCCATTCAACGCTTTTCGCATTGTATAAACCGCCTCCTGCTCTTGTGGAGACAGCAGAAGATCCTCACGTCTTGTCCCTGATTTTGGAATATCAATCGCAGGGAATACTCGTTTTTCCTGTAATTTACGATCTAATACAAGTTCCATGTTACCGGTTCCTTTAAATTCTTCATAGATGACATCATCCATCTTACTTCCGGTATCTACAAGCGCTGTGGCAAGAATGGTAAGGCTTCCGCCTTCTCTCATATTTCTCGCCGCACCAAAGATTCGTTTTGGCATATGAAGCGCAGCCGGATCAAGACCTCCCGACAATGTTCTTCCACTCGGTGGAACAGTAAGGTTATATGCCCTTGCAAGTCTTGTAATACTGTCTAACAGAATCATGACATCTTTTTTATGCTCTACCAGACGTTTTGCACGCTCGATCACCATCTCTGATACACGTCTGTGATGTTCCGGCAGCTCATCAAATGTAGAATAAATCACTTCTACATTCTCTCCTGTGATTGCTTCTTTTATGTCTGTTACTTCTTCCGGACGCTCGTCAATCAGAAGAATCAGCAAATGCATCTCCGGATTATTTTTCAAAACAGACTGTGCCACCTGCTTTAACAGCGTTGTCTTACCCGCTTTCGGCGGCGACACGATCATACCACGTTGTCCTTTTCCTATTGGCGACAACAGGTCTACAATCCTCATCGCCGTACTGCTCTGTCCGTTCTCAAGACGCAGTCTTTCATTCGGGAAAATCGGTGTCATATCTTCAAAATTCGCTCTTTTTGTCGCCTCGCTCGGAGAAACTCCATTAATCTTTGTAAGATACAAAAGGGCGCTGAATTTTTCTGCCTGTGTCTTAATCCTTGTATTTCCGGAGATAATGTCTCCAGTCTTCAAGCCAAATCTGCGGATTTGAGACGGGGAAACATACACATCATTCTCTCCCGGAAGATAATTATCGCTTCGAATAAATCCATATCCATCTGGGAGTACCTCTATAATTCCGTGTGCCACCATGCCGCTGTCAAGCTGCTCAATATCTGCCACACCGGCTTTTTCATTCTTAATCTCCTCTTTTACTTCTTTTGCTTTATCTTTTTCGTCCTGTTCCAGCATCAGTTCTATCAGCTCTGATTTCTTCATAGTGCTGACACCTTTTAATTTTCTTGCTTTCGCAATATCTCTTAATGCTGCTAGTGACAGAGATTCATACTTTTCTCTCATACTTACATCCTTTCTCTATTCAAATACCATACTGTGGGATTTCACTGTCTGAATTGACTACATTGAATTTTCTGATTCCTATTATACACTACTTTTCTTAGAAGATAAAGTATTTTTTTCATCTCAGTTGATTTGAGTTCCGCACAATGGTATGATAATATACGAAACAAAAACTAAAATGTAATAAAAGGGTGTGGAAAAATGACAACAAACGAAAAAGCCTTACAGATGCACGAACAGTGGAACGGTAAACTAGAGACAACCGCCAAGGCGCATGTAAACTCCAGAGAAGACCTTGCAATCGCATATACACCTGGCGTTGCCGAACCATGTAAAGTCATCGCAAAAGAACAAGAGGCAGTCTATAAATATACTATGAAAGCTAATACTGTAGCCGTTATCTCTGACGGAAGTGCAGTTCTCGGTCTCGGAAATATCGGGTCATATGCAGCGCTTCCTGTCATGGAAGGAAAAGCAGTTCTTTTCAAAGAGTTCGGTCAGGTCAATGCAGTTCCAATCTGTCTTGACACACAGGATACAGAAGAGATCATCAAAACTATCGTAAATATTGCCCCGGCATTTGGAGGAATCAATTTGGAAGATATTTCTGCTCCACGTTGTTTTGAAATTGAAGAACGGTTAAAAGAGTTGTTGGATATTCCGGTATTTCATGACGATCAGCACGGAACTGCCATTGTAGTGCTAGCCGGAATCATCAACGCATTAAAAGTGACAGGAAAGCAAAAAGACTCATGCAAAGTAGTCGTAAACGGTGCCGGTTCCGCTGGAATTGCCATCACAAAACTACTTTTGACTTATGGCTTTTCTCACATTACTATGTGTGATATCAATGGAATTCTTTCCAAAAATTCACCGAATTTAAACTACATGCAGAAATACATGACCGAAGTGACCAATTTGGAAGAAAAAGAAGGAACACTTGCCGATGCTCTCTGTGGCGCAGATATTTTCATCGGTGTCTCCGCGCCAAACATCGTGACGGAAGATATGGTTACTTCCATGAATAAGGATGCCATCCTTTTTGCCATGGCAAATCCTGTCCCTGAGATCATGCCTGACCTTGCAAAAAAGGCTGGTGCAAAGGTTGTCGGAACAGGACGCTCTGATTTTCCAAATCAGGTAAACAATGTCGTTGCTTTTCCTGGAATCTTCCGCGGCGCTTTGGAAGGACGCGCCACACAGATTACAGAAGAGATGAAACTTGCGGCTGCTCATGCCATCGCCGGACTTGTAGCTGAGGAAGATTTAAGCGATACCAATATTCTTCCGGAAGCGTTTGATCCACGCGTTGCAGATGCAGTAAGCGCTGCAGTAAAGGCTTTGATCTAATGGAGCGCTGGGGTGACAAGCGATATTATTCGCTTGACTATTATGTCAAACAGACCTTTCAGGAAAAGCTTTATAAAATTGCACTGGACGGAGGTATGACTTGCCCGAATCGGGATGGAACACTCGGAAACACCGGCTGTATTTTTTGCAGCGCCGGAGGTTCCGGAGACTTTGCCGGTGATCGGAACGTCTCTATTAAAGAACAAATTTCAGACGGAAAAAGCCTTGTCCAGCGCAAACACACCGGCTCTTCCTATATTGCCTATTTTCAGGCATATACGAATACCTATGCCCCCGTCTCCTACTTGGAACAGATTTTTATGGAGGCAATTCAGGAACCGGATGTAAAAGTCCTGTCCATTGCAACAAGACCGGACTGCCTGTCGGACGATATTTTAGATTTGCTGAATTGTCTGAATCAGATCAAACCGGTCTGGATTGAGCTTGGACTACAGACAATACACGAAAAAAGCGTCGAGTTTATCCGACGAGGATATCCTCTTTCTATGTTTGAGCGGGCAGTCACTCAGTTGCATCATATCGGAATTCCGGTCATCGTTCATACCATCTTGTGTCTCCCCAATGAGACTAAACAGATGATGCTTGATACGATTTCTTATCTCAACAGGCTTCCGATTCAAGGCATAAAATTACAACTGTTGCACATTTTAAAACATACAGACCTTGCCAAGTACTATGAACAGTCTCCATTTTGGCTTCCTTCTTTGGAGGAATATCTGGAATTACTTGGGGTTCTGATCTCCCACCTTCGTCCGGATATTGTAGTCCACCGGCTCACAGGAGACGGTCCAAAGAATTTACTGATCGCGCCCAAATGGACTGCGAACAAGCGTCTTGTGCTGAACAGTATTCAAAAATATTTTAAGGATACTGATATTTGGCAGGGGAAAGATTATCTTTCTCATGCTTAGAAAGGAGCAGTTATGTCAGAACCATTTACACTTTATAAATTGATTGTTTTATATATGTTGGAAAAATTGGATTTTCCGCTTACCAACGGACAAATTTCGGAATTTATTCTCGATAAGGGTTACACTACCTACTTCACCTTACAGCAGGCACTCTCCGAGATGGTAGAATCCAATCTGATCCGCGAAGAATTTGTTCACAATCGCACACTTTATCATCTCACAGAGGAGGGACTTGAGACCATACAATATTTCAAGACAAACATCTCTTCCGCCATCCGTGAAGATGTCGATGCCTTTATCGAAGAAAAACGGTATGAACTCAAAGATGAAGTATCTGTCAAGGCAGACTATTACAAAAATATGAGCCATGAATTTTCTGTAAGATGCCAGATTATTGAAAACGCTTCACCTCTCATTGATTTGACTCTCACTGTCCCAACTGAAGAAGAAGCGATTGCTGTCACTAATAACTGGAATAAAAATCATCAGGAAGTCTATGCGCTCATTATGCAGCATCTTTTATAAAATATTACACATTAAGAATGTGCCCATGCACATTCTTTTTTTATTTTTCTCTTGACAAATAAAACTTTTAAGAATATTATTGTATTAACTCAATAATACATTGATACAAGAGGAGGATTCTTATGAATGCTGTATTGAAAACATCACAATTAACGAAAACATATAGTAGCAAGCAGGTTGTAAAAGAATTGTCTATGACCATTCAGCAAGGAGACATTTACGGCTTTATCGGGAAAAACGGCGCCGGAAAAACAACTTTGATCCGTATGATCGCCGGACTTGCCACTCCATCTTCCGGTTCCATTGAATTATTTGGAAGCAGTGACCTTGTAAAAGAACGGGCAAAGATCGGCACGGTAATTGAGTCTCCGGCACTCTTTCCAAATATGACTGCCCGTGAAAATCTCATCACACAGTGCCGCATCGCAAATGTAAAAGATCTGCGTGTAGTCGACGAGACGCTGGAACTTGTAGGACTTTCCAATACCGGAAAGAAAAAGGCAAAGAATTTTTCTCTTGGCATGCGCCAGAGACTTGCCATTGCAATTGCACTGATCGGAGATCCGGAATTTCTAATTCTGGATGAGCCGACCAACGGGCTGGATCCAGAAGGGATCAAAGAGATTCGTGATCTAATCTTACATCTAAATCAGAAAAAGCATATTACGGTATTGATTTCCAGCCATATCTTAAGCGAGCTATCCAAATTTGCCACCCGCTATGGCATTATACATAATGGCTCTCTTATCGAGGAATTTACAGAAGAAGAACTATGGAAACGTTGTATTTCTGAAAATGGTCAGGAATTTGGACTGGAAGAATATTTCTTAAAAGTGATTGGAGGAAAATAATTATGAAGAGTTTGATAAGAAGTGATTTTTACAAATTAAGAAAAGCGAAATCTTTCTGGGTATGCATGATTCTCGCTGTCGCACTCGCTGTATTCAGTGTATTGATCATGGATTTTTCTGTAAAACTGATGGATAAAGTACCGCAGCAGGCAGCTCAGGAAGAGGCAGCACTGGAAGAAAGCGGATTGAATATATCTACCGACGGTATCCCGATGAGCTCTGCGGATCTAAATGCTTCCAGCATGCTCCTCATGCAGTTTGCCGGAACAACAACCATTTTGATCTCCATCTTTGTGTCACTGTTTGTCGGTGGAGAATTTTCACACGGAACGATCAAAAATCTTGCTTCCAAAAATCATACCCGCACCCAGATTTATCTTTCCAAGATAATCGTTTCTGTCATCGCCGCAATCGTCATGACTCTCCTTTACGCCGTTGTAGCTACAGGTCTTGGCACAGCTCTCTGGGGCTTTGGCAAAGTTGACAGTTCGTTTGTCGCTAACGCTTGCAAAGGTATTGGGATTGAATTTCTTTTGGTAAGCGCATTCACTGCCGTGTTTGTCATGTTCAGCATGTTGATCCGTCAAAGTGGAGGTGCAATTGCCGCCAATATCTTCTTTTTGGAATTTATCTCTCTCATCGTCATGTTCGGAGAGATGATCATTAACAAGATTTTCGATACGTCTATCACGCTCTCGAATTATCTGATTGACACAAACATGACACAGATTGCCACTTCCGATATTACCGGAAAACTGGCCGCAAGAAGTATCTGCGTAGCTTTCGGATTTTTTATCGTTGCCACAGCGATTGGACTGATTTCTTTCCGAAAACGAGATATCAAATAACAAAACAGGAACAGAAGGCTTTAAAAACCTCCTGTTCCTGTTTTTATGAATCCTGTCTGCGGCTCTTAAGTCTGTCCAAACGTTCTTTCATATTCTTTTCATATCCAATCTCTGTCGGGAAATAGAACTTCGCATCTTTAATCTCATCCGGCAGATACTGCTGCTCCACATAGTGCTCCGGATAATCATGTGCATATTTATATCCTATCCCGTGTCCCAATTTTGCGGCTCCTTTGTAATGCGAATCCTGAAGATGAGCCGGAACAGTTGTCTTATAATTTCTCACATTTTCAAGCGCGGCATCCACCGCAAGATATGCCGCATTGCTCTTTGGTGCCGATGCGATGTAGGTGACTGCCTGCGCAAGTACAATACGCGCTTCCGGCATACCAAGCCTCTCTACTGCCTGTGCCGCCGAAACTGCTACCGTCAATGCATTCGGATCTGCATTTCCCACATCCTCCGACGCAGAAATCATAATCCGTCTGGCAATGAATTTGATATCTTCCCCCGCATAGAGCATTTTTGCAAGATAGTATACCGCCGCATCCGGATCAGACCCACGCAGACTTTTGATAAAAGCAGAAATAGTATCGTAGTGGTTATCTCCGGTCTTATCATATCGAACAACTCTCTTCTGAATACATTCCTGAGCCACGTCTAACGTAATATGAATCTTTCCATCTTCTTTGCTTCTCTCTGTCGTCAAAATGCCAAGCTCTATTGCATTCAACGCATTTCTTGCATCTCCCCCTGCAATGTCAGCCAAAAACTCCAACGCATCGTCATCGATATCAGCTCTGTAACTTCCCATGCCTTTTATTTCGTCATATACAGCTCTTTTTAAAAGTACTTTGATATCTTCCTTCGTCAGCGCACTCAATTCAAAGACGCTGGATCTGGAAATCAGCGCACTATTCACTTCAAAATACGGATTCTCTGTCGTCGCACCGATTAAAATAAGCGTTCCATCTTCTACAAACGGCAATAGATAGTCCTGCTGTCCTTTGTTAAACCGATGGATCTCATCGACAAACAGAATGGTCTTCTGTCCATACATGCCAAGATTGTCTTTCGCCTTACGGACAACCTCCTCCATATCTTTTTTCCCTGCAACCGTCGCATTGATCTGTGTAAATTGTGCACTCGTTGTGTTCGCGATAACCTTTGCGAGTGTCGTCTTTCCTGTTCCAGGAGGTCCATAGAAAATAATCGAACTCAGCTTGTCCGCTTTGATCGCCCGATATAAAAGCTTATCCTGCCCGATGATATGCTGCTGTCCAACCACTTCCTCCAGCGTTGTCGGGCGCATTCTCGAAGCAAGCGGAGACTCTTTTTGCGCTGCATTTTCACGCATATAATCAAATAAATCCATTTTCTCAACTCCTCTATTCTACTCCCACAAGCGTCCGAATCACTTCTCCCGCAATCAGAAGTCCCGCAACCGGCGGCACAAATGAAATACTTCCCGGCAGTGCCCGCCGTTTGCCCATATTTTCTCCGGTTGATTTTCCAGATGTATCCACCGGTTTTTCTTTCGAGTACAACACCTTCAAATGTTTGATTCCTCTTTCTTTGAGCTCTTTTCGCATCACCTTGCACAGAGGGCATACTGATGTCTTTGAAATATCAGTAATCTCAAACAGCTCCGGATGCAGTTTATTTCCTGTTCCCATACAGCTGATGATCGGGATATCCTGCTGCTTTGCATATTCCACAAGCGCCAGTTTTGCGGTAACTGTGTCAATCGCATCTATAATGTAATCCACTTTTCGATCAAAAATTTCATGCAGATTTTCCGGCAGTATAAATTTTTCATGTGTGATGACCTCAATTTCAGATGAAATGTCCCATATACGATCTTTCATCAATTTTGTCTTATACTGCCCTATTGTACTGTGATACGCGATAGACTGGCGGTTAATGTTGGTCAGTGTCACTTTATCATTGTCCACTAAGATCAGTCTCCCAACTCCGCTTCTCGCCAGCGCCTCAATGCAGTGTGATCCGACTCCGCCCACTCCAAGCACCATAACAGTTGCATCTTTCAGTCTTTGTAAGCCCTCTTTTTCGACAAGTAATTCTGTTCTGGAATATTCATGTATCATAAACTAAAATCCTCTTTTCTAATCTAATAGTAGTTCGTCGGCAGTGACAAATTCAAATCCTTCTTTTTGCAGGATATCGATAATACGAAGCGCTGCCTGAACCGAACTTTGATAGCAGTCATGCAATAAGATAATATCATTTTCTTTCGCCTCCGTCACTACCTTATTCACAATTTCATCTACATTTTCGGTTGTCCAATCAAGCGGATCAATCGACCACATCACAGGAAGTACATTCATCTCCTGCTCCAGTTTTTTCTGCCACGCCCCAAACGGCGGACGTACATATTCGATTTCCTTTCCGAGCATCTCTTTCAGTACAGTATTGGTCTTTTCAATTTCTTCTCTCGCCTTTTCGTCCCCTATTTTCGTGATTTCCACATGATTATAGGTATGATTTCCTACCAGATGTCCCTCATTACTTTCTCGTTTTACAATATCCGGATAGGAGACAGCGCTTTTTCCGATCACAAAAAATGTTGCCTTTACCCCCCGGTCTTTCAGTCCGTCCAAAAGCTCTTCTGTATAGACACTCGGTCCATCGTCAAATGTGATTGCAATTTTCGGTTTCTCACTCACTTCCACTGCCGCATCTACAGGCTTTGTCTTATTCCAATACCCTGCTATTCCCAGCAGACATACTGCGTATAGCATGGAAAATGCAAATGCTGCTTTTTTATACCGCATCATTTTTCTGATTCCTTTTGTTTCCTCAACACTATGTATATGTTTGACAGAGCATATATATTTTCAAAAAAAGAAGAAGGAGTTTCCCTTCTAAAACTTTCCTTCTTACTTTTTACGTTTCTTTTTCTTTTTTACACTGTAGCCAAAAGTTCCTATTGTTTTTCCCAGCCCGAGATATTCTCCATGTGAGTATGCCAAAAGTCCAGTTTCATTCAGACAGAACTTTCCTGTCTCATTCATATACTCTTCGCTTACCTGAACCGCCATGACTTTGGCGATAAACATATGATGGCTTCCGAGTTCTTTGATCTCTTCCACCTTACATTCTATATTTACCGGACACTCCTCGATAATCGGCGCGTACTGAAGTTCTTTTGCCTTTCCCCTCGTCAAGTGCATCTCTTTCCATTTATCCACATCTCTGCCGGAACGCACGCCACAGTAATCCGTCGCTTTTGCCAATTCCTCTGTAGTAAGATTGACAACAAACTCTCCGGATTCTTTGATCATGGAATACGAATAACGTTCCGGACGCACTGATATATATAGCATTGCCGGATTCGTACAGATTGTTCCTGTCCAGGCAATCGTCAGGATATTCGTCTGCCCTTCCGCATTTCCGGCACTCACCATGACTGCCGGAAGCGGGTAAATCATATTTCCCGGCTTCCAACTCTGTTTTCCCATCTGTACCCTCCTACTGCTGCAGCGAGATTACAAAAGCTGGTATCAATTGTTTTTTACGAGACACAACACCTTTTAACATAATCTCTTCTATATCATCAGACAGATCAAACGCCTCCAGCACCTGCTCTCTTGCGCCGTTTCCACAGCACAACAACTCTGTTGATTCCTGAATAATATTAGTCAGCATGAAAAATACCATATCTACCTGCTGTGCCTGTCTTGCCTTTTCTATATACGGCAAAAGCTTTGATTTAATCTCCTGTAATTCATCACGGCTCATCGAATTAATCTGTCCTACTCCGAATGTAACATCGCCGACTGTAAATTTCTTAAAGTCCTGAAAGCAGATTTCCTCTGCCGTCTTTCCTTTCAGATTACTTCCTGCCTGGAACATATCCTGTGCCAGTTCCTCAATATTGATCTTCGCAAGTTCTGCCAGTTCTTCTGCCGCTATACGGTCGATTCCTGTACAGGTCGGTGAGCGGAACATCAATGTATCTGAAATAATTGCAGAACACAACAGACCAGCAATCGTCTCATTGATCTTAATCTGGTTTTCCTTATACATCTGGTAAACGATAGTCGCCGTACATCCCACCGGCTGATTTCTAAAATAAACCGGTCCGACAGTCTCAAGGCTTCCCAATCTGTGGTGATCAATAATCTCCAAAATCTCTGCCTCTTCAATTCCGTCTACTGCCTGCGACTTCTCGTTGTGGTCAACTAAAATGACCCTCTTTTTACTTGCCTCCAACAGACGACGTCTGGAAATCAGACCATATACATCTCCTTTTCTGTCTATGACAGGAAAATCCCGATATCTCTTTTTCGCCATCTCTTCTTTTACCATCTCCACATAATCTAATGTGTTAAACGATGTCAGATTTTCTGTGCTCATAAAATATTTTACAGGAATACTCTGGTTGATCAGCCTTGCCACTGTGAAGGTATCATGTGGAGTTGTGATCACAACGATGCTTCTCTCCTCTGCCAGTTTCTTAATTGTCTTTGACACCTGTGCCCCCTGGCATACAATAAGACAGCTTGCATCCATCTCAATTGCACAGAGCTGTGATTCATATCGGTTTCCTAAGATAACCAGATCGTCTTTTTCAATAAAGCTCTCCATCATATCCGGACTGGAGGCAGCAATTACTACCTTCCCTTTTACAAAATATGCATGCGGATTGCCAATCACAATCTCACCGTCGAGCGTATTGATAATATTCTGATACTGTGTTCTTGCTGTCGCAAGAATCTTACTGTCATATACATCCATATAGGAAGTCGCGATATCTCCTGTTGTGATCACGCCTTCCAGCTTATGATCTCTTGCCACGGGCAATGTATGCACATTTTCTTCTTTCATCATCGCCCAAGCCTCTTTGATCGAGGTGCTGCTCTTAATTCCTTCAATTCTCTTGATATCCATATCTTTTACTTGAAGGTGTACATTTGCAAGCAATCTTGGAGCCTCTACGCCAAAATGCCTCAACACAAACTGTGTCTCTTCATTGATCTGCCCGGCTCTTCTTGCCGTGTACTCATTGTTTGAAATCTGATTTTTCAAATTCGCATAGGCAATCGCAGAACAGATAGAATCGGTATCCGGATTTTTATGTCCTACTACATATACTCTCTTTGATTTCTTATTTTCCATTTACTTCACTTCCTTTTGCTCTTTTAGGTTGCCATTTTTTTTTGCATTTGTCAAATAATTTCTGACATTTCTTGTTCTTCTTTCTAAAAATATGTTATACTAAAGACAGTATAAAATAAAAACGAAGAGGTGTGACAAATGAGTGAAGAACAATTACAGACAGAAACAATGGCAGATTACGAGGAACATTTTGACGATGCAAATCCGTGGAACCGTGTAACAGAATACATGGAACAGGGAACTGTCCTTCCGGTAAAAGTAGAAGGAATTGTAAACGGTGGTGCAATCGCCATGGTAGAAGGTCTTCGTGGATTTATTCCTGCCTCTAAATTATCTTTATCATATATCGAAGATTTGGAAGACTACTTATTAAAAGATATTGAGGTTCAGGTAATTGATGTCGATCAGGCGAACAACCGTCTTGTTTTATCTGCACGGGAACTTCTGAAAGAAAAAGAGCGTAAAGAAAAAGAAAAATTACTTGCATCTGTCGAGGTTGGCTCTGTTTTGACCGGAACCGTAGAGACGCTCCAGACATACGGCGCTTTCATCCGTCTGGAAAATGGATTATCCGGACTTGTGCATGTTTCTCAGATCTGTGAAAAACGTATCAAGACGCCTGCTGACGTTCTAAAGACAGGTGAGGAAGTCAATGTCAAAGTAATCGGCATCAAAGATGGAAAGATCAGCTTGAGCATCAAAGCGCTTATCGAGCCGGAAGAAGAAGTCGTAGAAGAAGTAGAGATTCCAAAATCCGAAGAGATTGGTACAAGTCTCGGCGACTTATTCAAAAATATTCAACTATAGTAAAAAAATACTGCCACAGTTGTAAGGAGAGCTCACAACTGTGGCAATTTTTATACGGTTGCCAGTCTTTCATAATATCGATTCAGAATCTCTGCCTGATGTGACACATCTCTCTCTCTTGCCCGCTCCAATCCATTCAATGTCAGCGTCGGAATCTTTCTTTCCAAAATTTCTTCAATCCGCTCTTTGAATTCCTGATTATCTCTTCCCTTATAGACATCTCTATTTTCTTCCAGCCAGTCACTGTAAACCGGAATATCACGAAGCAACACCGGAATTTGGGACGCCAATGCCTCCAGCACGACAATTCCCTCTGTCTCCTCATAAGATGGGAAGAAAAACAGATCACAGCTGCTATACGCCATCTGCAGCTCTTCTTTTGGCAGATATCCGGTAAATTTGAGATTTGGCAGCTCTGTGTGAACAGCCTCTCTGATTTTCTTCGGAATCTGGCTATCCGGTGTATAACCGAACCAGACAAACTGATATTCCGGCATCTGTTTTGCCAGTTCTACAAAATCTAAAATCCCTTTTCTCTCAAAATAAAGCCCTACTGACATCACAATCTTATCTGTATTTTTAAATCCATATTTATTCCGAAATATCTCACGAACAAGTATGTTCTTTTGAAACAACGTAGTATCCACACCGTTTGAGATGACCTCAATCTGATTTTTGATGCCGTACCCCTCGAGTAATGACTTTGAATAATTTGTCGGTGTTAAAATCAGATCTCCGGTCTGATAGCATTTCATAATCCACTTCTTGAATAACGGTGCGATCAGATTCGAACCTGTGAAGGAGTTTTGAAAATCTTCTTTTGTAGAATGGGCGTGATAAACTACTTTTTTCCCGCATTTTTTTGCTTTCTTTGCCATAAAATAGTCACTCGGAAAAATCGTATTGATATGTACTACATCGTAATCATCTTTTGGGTCTGTCGTCACTTCCACACCGTTTCCCTTAAGAGATTCTTCTTGCATAACCATGGCTCTCCCCACTCCACTTTTTAAGACGACCTGTCGATTCTTCGCATATAACAGCACTTTCATTTTTCTCACACTCTCTTTCCAATAATACTTTTTCATAACAGCTTTCCACACGCTTTCCAAATCGTTTTGTTCCATACTCTTCTGCGATTTTCCGGCTGTGCTGTCTCGCATTTTCAAATATTTCCTTTTCTTCCAAAAGTATTTGTACACCGGACACAAATTGTTGGATTGATTCATAAGAATATCCGTTTCCGCCTTCCTCCAGCACTCCGTAAAGACAAGGGTCCTTTCTGCACACAAGCGGAAGTCCGCTTGCCATCGCCTCAATATAAGTCAACCCCTGTGTCTCGCTTGTCGACGCACATGTAAAAATGTCTCCCAATTTATAATAATCAGCTACTTCGTTTGGATTTACCATACCGGCAAACCGAACCGATCTTTCGATACCTAATTCCTTCGCCAGCTGCTCCAGGCTTCCTCTTGCCGGTCCGCCCCCCACAATCAAAAGAACAACATCCTGCCTTTTTGAAAGCAGTGCCTTCATTCCGCGCAGAAGTTCATCAATTCGCTTTTCAAATCCAAGTCTTCCAAGACTTAGCAGAACTGTTTTGTCCTCTTGAATCTGATACTTTTCTTTTAATCTTTTTGTTATCTCCGCCTCTTCCTTTTTGAAAAAACGGTCAATCTGTATCCCCGATGGAATGATCTGAATGTTGTTTTCCATTCCGTATTCCAAAAGTGCATATTCTACTTTTTTCGTAGGTGCAATGATGGTATCTACATTTCGCAATCTCAATTTAATCCATTTTCCAAGTGCCGCCCGGCTCAATGTCTTTCCAATCGGAACATATTCTGTATACTGTTCATACAATGTGTGGTAAGTATGAATAAACACAGCGCCTGTCGCTTTCACAATCTTCTTTGCATAGCCAAAACTGAAAAATTCACATTGACTGTGTACCACATCCGGTTTCCACCGAATCAGTTCTTCTATATAATCCGCGCACTTGGATACCGGAATTCTAATATCCGGATATATCTTTGCCGGCACAGATTTCATATAGTAGACATTATCTTTTTGGTAGGACGCATATTGATCAGATACAGTCAGAATTCTCACTTCATGTCCTTGCTTTGTCAATTCTTTCTCCAGATTTTTTACAGAAGTCACTACTCCGTTAATAGTTGAGTCAAATAAATCACTTGTAATTAGTACTTTCATAATGCTGTCCCCTTTTCTCTTCCTTTGTTATCTATGCTATGAGTTTCCCTAAAAATCCGCCTGCGTAAATCAGAGCCATGCTGTATGCCGCGATAGATGCCGGCTTTCCTAATAAAATGATCGCTGAAAATTTCTTCCACGACATCTTTGTCAATCCTGCAATCATGCAAAGCACATCATCCGGAGCACACGGGAAAAAAATCGCAAGTGCAAAAAACTTATCAAATTTCTTTCCTTTGTCAAGCCACGTAATATACTTGTCATACGTTTCTTCCTTCACAAAAAATTTCACCAGGCACTGTCCATATCTTCTTGCCAAATAGAAATTGATTCCGGAACCTACCACAATTCCGATGTAGTTATAAAGCAGTCCATACCATGGGCCAAATATGACAACACCTACTGCACATGTGATTCCTCCCGGAATAATCGGAACAACCACCTGTACCATCTGAATTAAGATAAATGTCACCGGCGCCCATATTCCGCCTTTTCGAACCAATTCTTCCATCATGGCCCGATCTGTAAAAATTCCACTCTTTATACCATATATGACAAACGCGATCATCGCCGCAGTACAAAGTACCGTCAAAATATTAATTGCTTTTTTCATTCCCTCTTTCTGCATCTTTCCGTCCTCCTCTTACTAGTATTAATGTTACCAAATCAATTTTAAAATATCATAAGGGCTTTATTAAGACTTCTTAAAGATTTCAGTTCTATTTCTGATGATTTTACAGATTTTCTTAAGAAATAAAAAAGAGCAAGCTCTTTTGCTCACTCCCTTTCGATTATTCATCAAATCCGACGACAAGGTAAAACCCCCGTTCGGTCTCTTTGATCTGATTGATGATTCCTTTGTCTGATTTGATTCTCTGATTACTCCGGTAAATTCCGGACATCGCAACAGACGGTTCCACGATATAGCTGTAAAGACTTCCGTTGACTCGCTCTGTCACCCGCACCTCCTGTCCTTCTTCCACCAGACCTTTCCGCTCCATTTTAAATTGTTCTTCCCGCATCTTCTACATCTTCTTTCTCTGTTTTTGACACAATTCTTCTGCGCGTTTCAATGCCGCCTCTATGCTCTCGCAGAAATTCTCGTTTCCTACATCCGCGGCAAAACCTGCTTTTTCCATCATTCTGCGCGGCTGTTCATTCACATGGGATACAAGCAAAGTAATATTTTTTCGCTTACATGCACGATATACTTCCTCCAGCTTCCGAAGCGCAGAGACGTCCATCGCCGGCACATTACTCATTCGTAAAATCACTACTTTTGTGTTTTTGTCCGCTGACACACTCAAAAATTTATCTGCCGCCGCAAAAAACATCGGTCCTTCCAATTCATATACAAGCGTTCCTTTTGGCACAACACGGAAGCCTTCTTTTTCTTCCTCCACATATTCCCAGCTTCTGACATCTGCCACATCTGACATTCTCTTCAAGAACAGAATTGCCTCCAATAAAAGTCCAACTTCGATTGCAACAACCAGATCAAACACAACTGTCAGCACAAATGTTGTCACCAACACAAAGATATCGCTTTTTGGCGCTGTTTTCAAAAGATTCACAAATTCCCGCCATCCGCACATATTGTAAGCGACCATAAAAAGGATTGCCGCGATCGCAGGCATTGGAATCAGTGCTGCATAAGGCATCAGCACGATCAGAATCATCAGCAGCACTACCGAATGAACCATTCCGGCAACCGGAGTTCTTCCCCCATTTTTGACATTGGCAGCTGTTCTCGCTATCGCCCCCGTCGCCGGGATTCCGCCAAACACACCGGAAGCAATATTTCCGGCTCCCTGTGCAATCAGTTCCACATTCGGATTATGTCTGTCCCCAATCATCCCATCTGACACAACACAAGATAACAGGGATTCAATTGCCGCCAAAACTGCGATTGTAAATGCATCCGGCAGAACACTCTGAATCAGTTCAAGATTGAATTCCGGCATAGACGGAACCGGAAGTTTATTCGATATCTCATACAGACTTCCAATGGTGTTCACCTCCATATGCAGTCCTTTCACAAGCACAATCGTCACGATTACAGCGATAAGCGACGGCGGAATCTTAGCGTTGATCTTCGGCCAGATAATCAAAATCAGCATTGACACAATTCCCACAATAACCGCCTGTATATTGATTGTCCCAATCGTATCAATGCACTCTTTTAACTTTTCCATCGTCTCAACCGGTGCGTGCTGAAACTGCAGTCCGAAGAAATCTTTGAACTGTCCAATAACGATTGTAACTGCTATCCCGCTTGTGAATCCTGTGACAATTGTATATGGAATAAACTTAATCAAGCCTCCTAATTTAAAAACTCCCATCAAAATTAAGATTATACCTGCAAGAATTGTGGCCGCCACAAGACCTGACATTCCTTTCTGTGCCACAATTCCTGCCACGATTGTCGCAAACGCCGCTGTCGGTCCGGAAATCTGAACTTTGCTTCCCCCAAGCAGCGCTATGACAAATCCTGCCACGATTGCCGTATAAATTCCCTGTTCCGGTCCCACACCGGACGCCAGCGCCAACGCAATTGACAGTGGCAGTGCAATGATTGCCACGATAATCCCCGCTATCACATCTTTTATAAATTGCTCTTTTGTATAGTCTTTCAGACACAAAAGCAGTTTTGGTTTTCTTTCTTCCATATTTTCCCCCATATACACACTATTTTCTCTTTAGATACTGTTTTAAATCGTACATCGCCCCGCGATATTTTTTCGACTCGATTCTCGGAAATGCCTTCAGCAGACGTTTTGAAACACGAGTTCCTCTTTTTCCAACTTCTCTATATTTCTGTTTCAATTCCGCAATTCTGTCCATCACATCATCGGACACACCCTGAATTTTATCTCTCCATTCTTCTCTGCGCTCCAGCACCCCGGAAACTTCCGCATAAATACTCTCTCCAAGTTCATCCGAGATACGGTGCAAATCTGCTGCAATCTCTTCCATTTTTGCCAAATGTCTGTTCATCTTCAAAATCGTGGACGCTGTCACATATAAATCCGCCAGCACCGCAATTCCAAGAATGACAATCAGCACCACGCCCACCGGAACCGGAATCCACGATACCCCTTTGTGGATAATCGGATGAATAAAATCTACGATCAGCACACATGCCACACCCCAGATCAGTGAAAACAGAAGGCAGACGTATCCATTCAGATTCAATGGCATCTTAGAGTAATCCCACCATTTGTTGCGAAACACTTTCTCCAAAACGAACCCTGTCACCCACTCAAGCGCCGTCACCAAAACGACCGAAGCTACATACAGCAGCACCAGATTTTCTTTGTAAGGTGTCAAAAACTGAACGACAATCCCAACTCCAATTCCATAAATTGGACAGATTGGGCCGTTTAAGAATCCTCGGTTGACAAATCGCTTCTCCTTGCACGCTGCAAACGCAACTTCTGTACACCAGCCCAAAAAACCATATACAAAAAAATATAATATTAAATAATACAATCCGTCTCCTCCTTTTTCACAGGAACATCCATATCCTCAAGCTCTATCGCCTCTTTTACGTCATAAAAGAAAGCCGTATCCATGTGTTCTCTTATAATGCTTTTCCCGCCGATATCTCCACTTAATTTCAGCAGTGCCTCACGATATCTCTCTGAAAAAACACAAGGATTCCCTGTTTGGCCTCCACACCGCACACACGCACAGTCTTTTCCGCTTTTCTGAAATGCCTCCACAAACTTTTCAATCGTCTCTGCCCTGAGATGCGGCTGATCTCCCACGAGAAAGCACCAAGCTTCCCCTTCTGCAGCCTCCATTCCAAGCCGAATAGAATGCGAAATTCCAAGCTTGCTTTCTGCATTTCGAACCGCCAGATATCCTTCCCCTGTCAAATCATCCAATATCTCATCATATTGACTTACGACAATCTTTTTTTCAAACACATCTCGCCGCATCTTTGCAATTTCATCGACAACGTGCCTGTACATTGGTTTCCCTCTAAATTTATACAGCAATTTATTACTGCCAAAACGGCGGCTGTCACCA